>ULTH01062287.1_pt1 | contig 15289 bp, 20 predicted proteins | sample 1957421 | NCBI WGS metagenome assembly ULTH01 (sample SAMEA4835729, study PRJEB28245) | human gut metagenome | biome: gut microbiome; material: fecal sample | place: Denmark | collected 2008 | reverse complement strand
TTCACGTTAGCCGAGGTATTAATAACGCTGGGTATAATAGGTGTTGTTGCAGCTATGACTATACCTTCAATTGTTCAAAAACAAAACCAAAAAGAAGCAACATCCAGATTAAAGAAGTTTTACAGTACCATGTCACAGGCTATAATGTTATCAGAAGTTGACAATGGTTCCGTCCAATATTGGGATAAAGCTGACCAGATAAGAAATGAAGATGGCTCATACAATTCAGTTGAAAATGATAAATTGGTTGAGGTATTTTATGATAAATATCTTGCCAAATATCTAAAGATTTCATCAAGGGGCTATCTACGAGAAGATGCAAGATTTCGTTTCTATACGAGATTTCCTGACGGATCTATGGCATGGTATGGAAATGGTGGCTGTATTGATATAGTTTATGACTATAACGGAGGGAAAAAGCCAAATTTACTTGGATATGATAGATTTTCATTTTTGTTATGTAAAGATCAAAAACCGGCTTTTGCAGGATTTAATCTTGATGAAGCGAAAGAATCCCGCGATGATGCAATTGAAACTTGTAAAATTGAGCCGCAGAAATGCACCGGGCTTCTTCAATATGATAATTGGGAATTTAAGCCGGATTATCCATGGCCTACAATAAAAAAGTCTACTTATTAAAGTAGACTTTTTATTGCTATTTTCCCCTAAAAATTTTTTATAATATCATTAATTAGTAGCTGAAACTTTCAGGCTATCAAATTTTGTTGATTCTGAATGTACACGTTTTAAATATTTGGTTAAAGACTTAGCAACCATTTGAGATCTTTTCTGTGCTTCTTTATCCAAAATTTCAAAATATTCATCAATTGATGACATTATGTAACCAGTGTTTTCCTTTTCCATATTTCCCCATACCTTTCCTTAATATTATAGCTAAAAGTTTTGTTTTAGCCAAGTAGTGTTTCCAAAATTTCGGCATTTTTAATTGCTTTTTTAGAATTTCTAACCTGATTTCTATACATATAAGTTCTAAGTGCTTCTCTGATAAGCTCAGAACGTGTGCGGTTTTCTGAATTAGCAACACTGTCTATCTCATCTAAAAATCTTTCAGGCATTGAAATTAGAACTCTTGCCATAATAAACTCCTTTATTTTTTCCCTGTATTTAGTCTTCCCATATATATAAAGGAAATTATTACGTAAAAATTGCTGAATATGTATATATTTTTTATAAAAAAGTTAACAAAACTTTATGCTTTGTTAATATCTTCTGACATAATAATTTTTATCCTGCTTTAATTCGGTGCGCGCTTGTTGAAGTTCAGCATCCTCAAAGCCCAATGAGAGAATTTTTGCAACTTTTTCGCGAATTGTATATTCTTCAATGTTTTTGGCAGTCAAAAGAATACGTTTTAGTTCCTGAAAATCTATTTGATTATAAAAATTATATATTGTTTCAAGGCACCAATAGAGCTTAAAAACTTCTTTGTTCACTTTGTATTTGCCTTCTTGAAAGTTAAATTCTTTTATAATATTTAGTAAAGCATTTGTTTTGGTTGTAAGCTGTCTGCAAAAATAAGTAGCAAATGCTTTGTTATCTTTCAGATTTGAAACCGCAGATATTATATTTCTGCAAATATTTGCATTTATATCAATAATTGCATCGAGAAATACGTCATAACTTTGTATGTTTTCAAAGTATATAACAAAGTCAGGGTTACTCATAAATTCATATATTTTTAAAGATACTGCTTCTCTAATTTTACCGTCCTGTCCTGTAAGATTTGCAATCAATATATCTGCATCATTTTGGTTTTCCAATTTATCCAGTCTTAATGCCGCAAGCTGCCTTTCTGCAATATTTCCGCTTCTTAACAGTTCAATGAGCTCTTCATGGTTTAGAGGTTTATTTATAAGCTCTAAAGCCATATTGAAATTTTTGTCTAAAGTTTCATAGTAAGTATTATTCAAATCTCAAACCTCATCTCTTTATATGATTAATATAGCATAAAGTATAATGAAATTTGCACCTTGTGCCGTTTTAATGTATTATATCGGTATAAGACAATGCATGAGGAGATACATTATGCAAGAAGTAATAAAGTTTTTAAAAGAAATATTTTTGATGAAGCCGGAAGATAAAAGAATAGGTCTTTGCCAGTTCAAAGCTGTTGAACCGGTTGAAAAACCTGTTAAAAAAGTTATAAAACCTGCAAGTGAAATCAAGCTGTCTGATCTGATGAGAAGAAGCTATTAATCTTCAATACTTGAAATATTACGCTAAATTGTTTATAATAAATAAGGACCAAATATCTTATAGCAGATATATTTTTCGAAACTATAGCTGTGCCAGAGGCACAAAACAACCCGAGTAAACGAAAATCCTATCAGGTAAAACAAATAAGAAAATATATTTATTTTCTCGGACACACTCCCGCACATGATACATATAGTCACATCATTACTGGAATAGTGTCGTGCCTCAGGCTCCGCAATCGCCTCGAAAACAAATATATTTTCTTAAATAAAAAAATCAACAGTAAAGAAAAAGAAATAATTACAGCTAATAAAAAGAAAAGAAAGAATAAAAACGGAGGTTGAATTATGGAAAACGCAGTAATAGCAAGGTTTTTCGGGGGGGGGGCAGAGTAATTTAAGCTCCTTAAAAGGTATTGGCGCAGGCAACGAGCCATTTCGCGCCGCCGTAAAACCATTCATTAAATCGGGCTTTACCCTTGCAGAGGTACTAATAACGCTGGGTATAATAGGTGTTGTTGCAGCTATGACTTTGCCATCGCTTGTCAATAATTACAAAAAGCAGCAAGTTATAACTTCTCTGCAGAAGACTTATTCAGTTTTAAATCAAGCATTTAGAATGTCACAGGCAGAAAATGAATCTTATGAGTACTGGGAAGAAGCCTATAAAATGGGACCGGGAGAGTATTTTGACAAATACTGGAAACCTTATTTTAAGATAAGCAGATCTTGTAATAGTTATAAAGAATGCGGCTATCCGGCATATACGCCTTGGTTACTGGCAAATGGGCAAGCTTCGACTCTTGCTGTTGTAGTGCCTTCACTCAGGACAACTTTTTTTACTCCAGACGGAGTACTTATTGCAATTTCAGCCTTTACAGGTTCAACAGATTTGGATGATGGCGGGGCTATAGATAATTCAATCTATGTTGATGTTAATGGCTCAAAAAGACCTAATCAGTATGGCAAAGATATGTTTGTTTTTGTTCGTACCAAAAAGGGGATAATGCCATATGGCTACAATAAAGATGAAGACACTATAGATAAAAATTGTTCTTCAAAAAGCACCGGTTTATATTGTGCTGCAAAACTGGCAAAGGACGGCTGGCAAATGAAAGACGATTATCCATGGTAAAATTTAATATTCAATTCCTTTTCTAGCAGCAATCCCGGTATCCCAGTAATGTTTTACCGGTTTAATTTCAGATACGAGGTGGGCTATATTTATAATTTCCTGCCTCGCGTTTCTGCCGGTTAAAACAATTTCCATTTCTTCAGGCTTGTTCTTCAAAACGTCAAGCATTTCCTGCAAATCTATTAGTCCCAGATCAATTGCTATATTTGCCTCATCGAGAATTATCAGGTTGTATTCATCATTTTTTATGGATTTTTTAGCAAGTTCCCAGCCCTTTTTTATGAGTTCAGTATCCTCATCGGTTTTGTTATTCTGATAAACTATTCTATCAGGTCCGGCTTGAATAATTGTTAAATTCCTTGCAATCTCTGGAGATAAATTTCTGAATGAATTTAATTCACCGTAATCATCTCCGCCTTTCATAAACATTATTATTAAAACTTTCCAGCATCTTCCAAGCGCCCTCATTGCAAGACCAAGCGAAGCCGTAGTTTTACCTTTACCATTTCCCGTATAGACCTGAATATAGCCATGTTTTGCCCAATCAGGATTTATTAAATTGTTACTGCAATAATCTGTCATTTTTCTTGAATTTATTATATATTAAAAACATGGAGAGTAAAACAGATTTAAGAACTAGATTTAAAACTGCACGAAAGCAGCTTGATATTTTAAAAATTAGCCGAAATATCGAAGAAAATATCAGGGCTCTCGATTTTTATCAGAAATCAAAGAGCGTAATGCTTTTTTATCCGACTGAATATGAAATTAATCTGTTAGGATTGCTTAATGATAAAGATAAAAATTTTTATTTTCCAAAGGTAAACAAAAGCGAACTGCTGGTATGTCCTTATTCAGAAGGAACTGAGTTTAAAAAGTCCGGACTTAATATAAACGAGCCCTGTTCGTTTCCGGTAAATCCTGATGTTTTGGATTTCATAATTGTACCGGCTCTGGCTGCTGACCGCAAAAATTACAGGCTTGGTTATGGCGGAGGGTTTTATGACAGATTTTTAAAACTTGTACCTAATGCTGTAAAAATTGTACCGGTTCATGAAATGTTTGTTATTGAAGAGCTTCCGGTCGAAGATTTTGATGTTCCTGTTGACTTGATTGTTACAGACGCGAAAAAGGCCCGCGTTTGAGCGAGCCTTAAATTGTTGGTTAGTTTAAGGATAGGATGTTGGATTAAAACTTGTTTTTAACTTTTAAGCAACGTATTCAGGTTTCCAGAATTGGGCTGCCTTATCTTCACCCTGTTTTACAGCATCATATTCTGCTTCTAACAGTTTCAGCCTTGTTTCAAGTTTTGCCTTTTCTTTTTGAAGTTCTTTTTCCTGTTGATTTAAAAGTTTTTCTTCTGCTTTTCCCGCTCGTTCCCTTGCCTGATTATACAAGCTCCGGAAGATCCAGTTCTGATACATTGCCTTCATATTCGGATCCTGCATCTGATTCATCTGCATTTGAACATGAGGCATCATCATAAGTCCTTGCATATTTTGCTGAGCACTCATCAAAGCTCCGTTGTGGGCATATGTCATAAACATTAACTGCCGGTTGAACATTGAACCCGGAGTGTTCATCATATCACTCATTGACACCGAACCATCCGCGATATTGCTGGCATATTGCTGCAAATCGTGAATCTTTTGGTTCATCGTCATGAGCTTATAGTTCAACTCACTTTTTTGACGAATGATCTCAAGTTTTCGATATGCGAAAATCAATAGAGACATTTTTTACCTACCTAAGATTTAAACTAACCTTTTTAACCTTTACCTACATGTATATAAAAACATGCAACTCCTTGGAATTGCATGTTTTTATATTTATTGTTAATTTTTGTTACAAAGAGTTTCTTTCAACCACTTTATCAATCAATCCATATTCCTTTGCTTCAAACGCTGAAAGGAAGTGATCTCTTTCGCAGTCTTCCTTAACTTTATCAAACGGCTGCCCTGAATTTTCTGCAATAATCTCTATTAACATATTTTTCATTCTTAAAATTTCTTTTGCTTCAATTTCAATATCGGTAGCCTGTCCTTTTGCACCGCCGAGAGGCTGGTGAATCATTATTCTGGAATTTGGCAGAGCCATTCTCTTTCCTTTTGCGCCTGAGCATAGCAAAAATGCACCCATTGATGCTGCATCTCCAAGACAAATAGTTGCTACATCAGATTTTATTAAGTTCATAGTGTCATAAATAGCCAGTCCTGCTGTAATTACACCGCCCGGGCTGTTTATATAAAGCATAATATCTTTTTCATTATTTTCGCTATCCAAAAGAAGAAGCTGGGCAACAACAGAATTAGCTACTTCATCATCAATTTCAGAGCCAAGAAAAATAATTCTTTCTCTTAAAAGTCTTGAAAATATATCAAATGAGCGCTCTCCTCTTGAAGAAGCTTCAATTACTGTAGGGACATAGCCCATAATTTTTAAATAAGTTTCCTGATCCATTTAACTTTTCTCCTAATTATAGAAATATTATATCATAAAATTAAAAAACATGTTAACAATTGTAACAAAATCAATACATGCTGAAATCAGGGATTTTGGGATGTTTTTATATAAGTAAGAGAGATAAAAAGAAGAGAGGCGAGCATTATGGCTATTTCTAACATTCAAGAAACTTTGTTAATGTATACCAAGCAGAAGTCTATGATTAACACAAAGTTGTCAGAAATTATGTTTAACATGATGAATGCGTCACGTCAGAGTGCAGAGCTGCAAGCTCAATACAATGACAAACAGCAGTATTACTATTATGAATATTATGATTCATCTGATACAACAACTTATCAGATGGTAATGGAAGATTTAGAAAAAGACCACGAATATGAACTTGCAAACTTAAATTCCTGGGAATCTCAATTAGAGCTTGATAAGAACAACTATGAAACAAGGTTGAATGAAATCACATCATTTGAGAGTACCTGGACTAAATTACTTCAAAATAACGTTAAATCAGACTTTACATACGGAGGTGCACAACAGTAAGTTAAAATTGAATATTCGAGATTTGGGACAAAAGCGGCATATTTGCCGCTTTTGTTATATTATATTCATATGATTAACGATAGAGAAAAACTCGGAGCTTTTATTGTTCCTACCGGTATAGGGGCAGCTATAGGAGGATATGCAGGTGATGCAAGCACTTGGGCGCGCCGCTTTGCCGGACATTTTAAACTGATTGTCAATCCTAATGTTGTTAATGCCGGCTGTTTTTCAGGTATTACAGATAATATGTTTTATATTGAAGGGTATTCCATTGATGAATTTTTTAAGGGAAACCTGTTTTTTAAACCATCTGCGCATAATAAAGTCGGTATAGTTTTTGATGCAGCAATTCCTGAAGATGTTTTAAATGTTCACATAAATACTATGAATGCTGTTAAAACTGTCTACGGAATTGATATTACAGGATATGAAATAACAGACGAGCCGGTCGGGGTTGAGTTTGTTCTTGACTCATGCGGAATTTCAAACGGAAGCTTGCAATGTCCGCAAACGCTGCTTGCTGCTTCAAAAAAGCTTTTAGATAAAGGTGCTGAGGCAATTGCTATTGTCTGTCTTTTTGATGATCCGGAAGAGATGAATACAGGTTATGCCGACGGAGCCGGGACTGATCCTGTTGGCGGGGTTGAGGCAATTATTTCACATTATATTTCAAAAGAGTTGAAAGTTCCATGTGCGCATTCTCCGGCTTTTTATGATTATTCAATTTCTTCTGAGATTGTAAATCCAAAATCATCTGCGGAATATATAACACCGACATTTTTGCCTTGTATACTTCTGGGGCTTTCGCAAGCTCCGTTATTGTCGGTTACAGACGGTGTTTCTGTTGATAATCTTGATTTCCTGGTAATGCCGTATGACGCATTAGGTTCGGTTCCTGTATTTGAAGCTTTAAAGAGAAATATTCCTGTTTATGCAGTTAAGGAAAATTCTACTGTTTTAAATGTTACTAACAGGCTGCTGTTTAAATCTGATAGAATTATTGAAGCTGCAACATATCAGGAGTGTTTAGATTTACTAACTCAGGCTTAGATGAAATATTGTAGAAAATTGAGGAGGCTTTTTCAAAATTTTCCGGAGAGGCACTGACATAGAATTTTTCGACCCCTCTTTTATTTGAATTGTTAAGCTGACCGGCTTTTTCAAGGTCTTCTTTTATATATTGCGCAAAGTAAGCAGCAGGGTCAATAAATAAATCTTTATCTGCATACATAGACAATTGCGGAAGCAAATACGGGTAATGCGTACAGGCAAGAACTATTTTTTCAGGATTATGAACAAGCATCTCATTTAATTTATTTTTAAGTTCGTTGTGGCTATCCGCAGCCATCTCAAGTCTGTTTTCAACAATTTTAACCCAGCCCGGGCAGGCAATTTCTACCACTTTCATTTCAGGGTTAAATTTATGTATTCCCTGTGAATATGCGCGGGAATTAATTGTTGCTTTTGTTGCCATTATTCCGATTTCTTTTATAGGAAGTGCTGATAGGATTTTTGTTACCGACTGAATTATGGGATAAATTTTAAAGTTATAGTTGCTTTTAAGCTTTTCATAAGTAACTGCAGATGTTGTATTACACGCCATAATTACTGCTTTTACGCCCTTTGCTTCAAAGAATCTGAAAATTTTATCAGCAAATTCAATCAATTCAGTGTCAGTTTTTTCTCCATACGGCATATTTTTGGTATCACCAAAGTATAAGCAGTCTTCATTTGGCAGGATATTTCTAAACTGCTTTAAGACTGTTAATCCGCCGACACCTGAGTCAAAAAATCCTATAGGGCTGTTATTTGAGCTGCTTGAAATAATTGTTAACACCCTCCACTATTGCTTTTGCTGTTGCCTGTTTTCGTTTTTCACTTACAAGCTGGGCTCTTTCATTATCATTTGAAATAAATCCGATTTCAACCAGTATTGCCGGTGATGTTGTGTGATTTATTACATAGAATTTAGATTTGAACAAACCTCTGTTTTTAGAATCTATTGCACTTGCAAGAGAAGAGTGAACAGTTTGCGCAAGATTTAAACTTTCCTGATGGTAGTAATGGGTTTCAATACCTGTAATTTCAGGACGAACACTTGAATTTACGTGAATACTTACAAATATATCAGGATTGAATTTTTCCGCCATTGCTACTCTGTCCGCAAGTGAAACAAACGAATCTACAGGTCTGGTCATTAATACTGCATATCCCTGTTTTTTCAGCATGTCTTCTACTTTTTTGGAAACATCAAGAGTAATATCTTTTTCACTGGTATCATCTCTAATAGCGCCATGATCAGTGCCGCCATGACCTGCATCGATTACTACCCGTCTTTTGCCAGGCGGAATTATTACAGGAACTGTAACTGCTCCTTTGGTTGCGGCTGCTTTTGGTGTAGTTGTTTTTGGCGCTTTTGTTACGACTTTAATTGTCTTACCATCTGCGCCTAAATATGTGCTTACTAATGTGTTAACCTCAAGCGGTACGGTTAACTTCATTCCTATATTTGGAAGAAGTGTTACTGAGGCATCTGAAAATACAGTATTGGCAAACGTATTCTTAAATGTATAATCATTGTATTTTGAAATATTATAAAGATATAATATTAACTTATCATTGGTTCTGTCCAGTCCATGAACAACAGGATGGCTGAATGATAAAGTCATTTCGCTGGTTTTGTCATCTGTTTTTTTATGGGAGTAAGCAATCATATCTCCGGTGTTTGTATAAAGTGAACTTTTTTCAATTCTGTCTTTATTTGCTATTAACAGTGACTGGTTATCACTTGAATATATTGGAATATACTGGTCAACATTGTTTGTTTGAATAACCACTCTGGCTTTATTTACGACAAACTGTCCTACTTTGACACTATCTGTGTCATTAATTTTGTATTCTTTATTTCTAATATCCATTGCCGCAAGTGTATTTGGCATATCAAATACAATTCTTGACGGATTTGTCAATATCATTGGTTTTTCAAGTGTTACAGAGCCAAAACCGTTAAACAGAACTGCATTATGTTTTGGTGTAATTTTATCAATATAGTATTTTGTATTTAATCTTAGCTCTTTTTTCTCGCGGGTATTTAACATCTGGGAGGCTTGTTCCATGGTAGAATTAAATGCCTGCTGAATTTGTCCGGCTATGTCATTCTGCGGTGCTGGCTGCTGTATTGCCGGGGTTGTTACTGTTAAGTATTCATAAAAATCACTTGATGAAGAATGTTCATCTCTGTAAGTATTTTGAAAGTAATTATTATTTTGGCATATAGAATTTTTAAAATGTAAAACAATATTATTTTTTATTCTTAAAAACTTTATATTGGATGCAGAGTAATCATCATCCAAATACATTACAACCCTTACAATATTAGGGTTTGTATCAAACTGTGAAATTTTTATCTGTTTAATACCCTGGGAATTGAATGTCCAATCCTGTTTAGGCATTGTAAGAATCGCCGAATTTATGTCAAAATAAACTCTTTTGGGATTCTCCATCTCAACAAGTTTTATATTCGGCATAATCTGTGAAGCTGTACCATCCAGCGCGGTCAGCACAACTATTGAATTTGATGTGTCAAAATTAGCGGATGTTATTTTAAATACGTCTTCAGCAAATGCTTTTGAACAAAGTGTAAATGTAATTAATAAAAATAGTAAAATAAAATTAAACAATCTTTTCATACTATTTATAATATAATTTAATTTTCAATTTTTCAAATTGTAACAATAAACTTAATCAATAATTTTTAATTTCATTGCAATGTAAACCGCATGGGTTCTGTTTCTGGCGTTTAATTTTCTCAAAATGGCGCTTACATGAGCTTTAACAGTGTGGGTACTCACAAAAATGGTATCTGCAATTTCTTTATTCTCGTACCCTTTTGCAAGATATTGGAGAGTGATAATCTCCCTATCCGTTAAATTTTGTGATGTTTCTGCTTTCTTAACTCTCATGATTGCCTCCTGATATTATTATCATACAGAAACTTTAAAGATAAAACAAATATATTAATAATATTGCCGTAAATAAACTTTTATTAAATTTTAGAAAATTTTATGTTATAGTTAGCAAAAATAAAAATTCAGACGGTTTTTCTCAATATTATTATTTAAACGGGTATAAGCGTTATGGAAATTAAAAGAAATAATTCAAGTCAGACTTTTGGAGCTTTATATGTAAACTCTCCTGAAGCTGCAAAGTTGTTAAAGAAAGCTGACCGTGTAGTAAAAGCAGCGAGAAATACCGTTTATGTTGATATAAATATCCCGCAAGGACATAGAATCCCTTTGTGGTCCGTTCTGTCTGAGCAGGTTCGGAAACGTCAGCAGAATAATCATAATAATATTATTATTGATATAATAGAGAAAGGTAAGCAGCTTCTGAGTGTAAAAACTTTAGATTCTAAAGGTTTTCTGCATAAGCAGTGGGTTGTTAACCCTATGCCTGTTTTTGGGAGATATGATGAAATTTTTCCTGCTGAAACAATAAAATTGGGTAGGAAGTCTGCTTCTCAGACTATATACGGACGTTCTGCTTTTTTCGATGTTATTGACAGCGCCGAAGCCGATGTTGAATTTTTGCAAAATGAGGAAAAGCTTTATGCAAAAGATTTAAAGGTTAGTATAAAAGAATTCCCAAAGATAAGACGGGAAAACAAGACAAGAGGAAAATTTACACATTTTTTACTTAAAAAGAAAGCAAATATTCCTCATGTGCAAAGACCGTTTATTAAGTTGAAGGATATGCTGTTTGATTTTACCCGTCCGGTTAAATCCGAAAATACAAAACCGCAGCCAAAACTAAAAAGTAAACTTCCACGCCATAAGAAAAAAGAATTGAAAAAGAATGAATTATCTATGAACAAGTAAAAAATGGAAAGGGGCTCGTCGCCCCTTTCCATTCAAAATGAACTAAATTCAGTATTTTTAACTGATATTTATATAAAGTCTATTTTTTATATCTTTTTTCAGTATTTAATAATATTGTAACATTTGTTTACTCTTAACATTTAAGACTATTTTAATAACAACTATACATCATGATATATTTAACTTATGAGAATAGATGAAATAACAAAAAACAAAGCAGCATTTATGGAGCTTTTGTTAATCGGAGATGAGGATGAAGCCATGATTAACAAATATTTAGATAAATCGCAACTTTTTGTTTTGTATGATAAAGATACATTAACCTCATTGTGCGCAGTTAGCCGTATAAATGATACGACTATAGAAATAAAAAATCTTGCAACCTATCCTGAATATCAAAATAAAGGGTATGCTTCAATATTATTGGATTTTATATGCAAAAAGTATAAAGAAAATTTTAAAACATTAATTCTTGGAACAGGTGAAAATGACAAAACTCTTAATTTTTATAAGAAAAGAGGTTTTGTTGAAACCCACAGAATAAAAGACTTTTTTATAGATAATTATTCCCATGCTATTTTTGAAAATGGAAAACAATTGATTGATATGATTTACCTGGAAAAGAATTTATAGAGTTATGCACATGGCAGCCTGTAAGATGAAACCATTATGCCACCAAGACCGGAATAAACAATACAAGACTTTAAAAACTCTTTACTAAGGTTCCTGCAACTTAACAGTTGATGATTTACCAAAAGAGGGAACCTTGAATGAAATGTTGGAGTTTTTGAATTTAGCATCATTGTTTGTTATTTAATTCCCATATGCATTTTCAATTTAGTTATAAATGAAAACAGGTGAGTGTTTTTGAAATCAGTTACCATATTATTAAATCTATTGTTTTGATAATCGTAGTTTCTTGTTGTTGCAAAAATCCCGTTACCGTTAGGATTAGATATATGTACTATTCTGCTTCCGTATGAACTGCCTATATAAGATTTCATCTCATTTCCATTACTAAGCAAAGCTTGTTTTTGCCAAATAAGGTTATTAGAATCGATATATTGCTTAAGTATTGTTCCTGAAGGAAGTTTTTTAATGACTGTTTTGTATCCGTAACTAGCTGGTATTTCTTTAATCCATCCTCTTTTATTACCTATTTCATAAGGTTTAAATCCTAATGTTTTGTTCATAATGCCATTAAATTTTAACATCTTTTTCTCCTTTTTTTATATTTAAAACCTATGAAAAAAATTTTTTGCTAGTAGAAAATTTTTATAATAAATAGCTTACAACTTTATACGGCTATAATTTAGTATTGTTAGGTAAATACGCCATGTCGGTTTAAATTATTCTAAAAGAGCAGTTGGTTTGAGTACTTTGAACAGAGAGTTTGACTAATACCCCTCTCCATCGAAGGGAGAGGGGTATACATTTGTAATAATTAGACAATTTTTGAGAAGAAAAATACTTTATATTTAATGAAGATAAAAAAAGAACATGGTAACGAGCTTCACTTAGTAAAAATATAAAAAAGTTTCGAGCAATACTCCGACTTTAAAAAATAAATTTCCGACTTGAAAATGAAAAAATAACTGTAAATGAACACTCAGTTTGATTATTTGTAACAGACAGTTTGATTTTTTTGGACAACCTCACTTTAAATTTTATTTAAACATTCAATAAAATTTTTTATGCAGTTCATTTTAATACTGTAATAAACATTTAAACCTTCTTTACGATCTTGTATAATTCCTGCGGTTTTGAGTATTTTAAGTCCTTTTGAAATATGCGGTTGCTCATATTTTTTCAAACTTTCTTGAATTTCACAAACGCACTTTTCCCCATTCAATAACAAATCTATAATATCAAGTCTAGCCGGATTAGATAAGGCTTTAAATAAATCTGCTTTTTTTTCGTTTAAACTTTTGTGCATATCTACCCTCTTGACAATATTCCAATAATGGCATATTATGTAGTTGTATTTATATGTCAATTATGGCATATAAATACAACTAAGTCAAACGGAGGTTAATTATGGATTTTGATGTAAAGCAAGAAGTACAAAACTTTTATGGTGAAATAGCTAAAAAGAAAACTTGTTCTTGCCAGGAAATTAGCAGAGCACAAAGAAATTATGAAGGAGACTATCTTGAAAATATACCCGAAGACGCAATCAAAGCCTCTTTAGGATGTGCAAACCCTCTTGTATTTGCTGAATTAAAAGAAGGCGAAATTGTCCTTGATTTAGGTTCCGGCGGTGGAATTGATGTCCTGATGTCGTCAAAATTTGTTGGTAAAACCGGAAAAATTTACGGGTTAGATATGACAGATGAAATGCTTGAACTCGCAAATAAAAATAAAGAAAAAATGGGAGTTGATAATGTCGAATTTATCAAAGGTTTTATAGAGGACATTCCACTTGATGATGAAACAGTTAATGCAATCATTTCTAATTGTGTAATAAATCTCACAGAAGATAAAACAAAGGCATTATCTGAAGCATACAGAGTTTTAAAAACTGGCGGACGTCTTGCAATAGCAGATGTTGTTTCTTTAAGACCTGTTTCATCAGAAATAAAAAAACAAGCACAACTGTGGGCTGGTTGTATTTCAGGTGCAATGCCTATTGAAAACTATAAATCAATACTTGAAAATATAGGTTTTAAAAACATATCTATTGAGCCTGTTCATATTTATACAAAAGCGATTATTGACGGATTGGATTTCGATAAATCTTTAATAACAGAAGAAAACTTATTGGAAATGGACGGAGCTTTTGCAGGTGCACATATTAAAGCATACAAGGAGTGATAGCTTAAAGAAAATTATATGTAATATATAAATTTCCGACCTTAAAAAATTTTTTCCGTCCTTTTTTGAATTGGACTATGCCTTAATAATCAATCTGTCTGTTATAATCAAACTGGTCGTTAAAATACACGGGTTCAAAAATGAAATTTCCAACTTAGAAATGAAAAAATAACGTTGCCCGAAATTCTCAAACTGGTTGTTTTCTCAAACTAAACGTAAAAATACAAAATACTTCATCAGGATTTGTCACCCAAAAGTCACCCAAAATTATAAATGTAAAGAAACACATTAAATGATTATTTGTAACGGTAATAATGAGTATTTGATTTTATATAAATTAATATTGTTTATACTCGTTTGTTGTATTACTAATAAAAATAAAATATGCTTCTAAATATTCTTTATAATTTTTGCGGGATTTCCTGCAACAATAACATTATCAGGAACATCTTTTGTCACAACTGAACCTGCTCCTACAACAGAATTTTCACCAATTGTTACCCCTCTTAAAATTGTTGTTCCTGCCCCAATCCAACAATTTTTTTTGATATGAATAGGTAAACACGTTATTATTGTACGTTCATCTAAATCATGATTATTTGAAATTAATTGAACATTAGCAGCTAACATTGTGTTATCTTCAATCGTAATTCCGCCTGAAGCCATCATTAATGAACCATTCATTACAACGACATTGTTTCCGATTTTTACCTTGCTTAAATTTACACCTGTTATAGGTGTTCTAATGTCAACATTATCGCCTTTATTTGGAATTAAAATATTCAAAAGTTTATTATATTCATCTGTATAAGGCATTGTATTATTTAATTTCCATACATTTTGGATTTCAGTTTTATAAAATTCTTTTTGCTCATCGTTTAATTTACTCATATCAATTCTTAATTCAATCATAATTTATTCCTTTTTATTCAAAATTTTTGTATTTTTATTATTTACAAATATGTGTAAAATAGCAAATGCTTATATTAAATAATAGCCAATGCCTAAAAGCATAAACTACTTGTTAATTTTTTATATTTGGCATATAAGACTCATCTCTTAAAATATTATCAAAAATCTTTATTAACTTTTATATGGGTGTAAATCAAATAAATATAAAACATTAGATTTAAATACTAATTTCAAAGAATTGAGAAAGCAACTTAATATAATTGTAAACAATTATTTTAAACTCGGTCAAAATATTAAATGATAATTTATCGCTTGAACTATCACTATTTTCTAAC
>ULTH01021248.1_pt1 | contig 15663 bp, 13 predicted proteins | sample 1957421 | NCBI WGS metagenome assembly ULTH01 (sample SAMEA4835729, study PRJEB28245) | human gut metagenome | biome: gut microbiome; material: fecal sample | place: Denmark | collected 2008 | reverse complement strand
AACTGGCCAGCTTTGGCGTTACGTACGACAAAAGGCGCATCAATAGTTATTTCATACTGATTAGGACATAATTCTCTCTTTGATAATATTTTGTAGCCCATCTAACTAAGCTCCTCTTTCACATAGTATATTACCACAAATATGCTGTTCACTCAATAGACTAAAAAAAAACCTTTCTTCAAAAGAAAGGTTTTGGAATCTTTTTTAATTAATTCCTCATGTGTAGAAGGTTAGTGTGTAGGTTGTATGAAAGGTTTATATTATGAATTCGTTTTGTATATATATAAAGTATAAAACTTATGTAAAATTTCATAAACTATTAAATATTGTTACATAACTTTACAAATTACATGTTAAAAAAGCCGCAATAATATATCTCGGCCTTTTTTTATCATTTCTATGGTATATATACTAAATTAGACAATTTATCATGCAGCATTCTTAATTTATAATCATTATTATTTGCTTTCTTTAAAGCTTTTTTTAGTGTTTTATTAGATTTAGCTTTGGTTGCAGGCTCTCTTTGAAGTAACACATCTATGTAATTATTAATATTGTCTAATATTCCAAACAAATCCCTAGAATCAATCGAGCTTTTCAGTTCATCGCCGGCTTGATGGATTTTGCTTCTACGGACAGTTTTACATGTATGTATATCCATAAACCCATTATCAATGAACCCTGGTAATGTATATGGATCATAGGCTAAATCTTTTACAACAACAGGTTTATTCTTTTTATTACTTAAACTTTTGATAAATCTTACTATTGCGTTAGCTTCATTTTGATTTTTTACATTTTTCTTTTCTAGATTGACAGTAAGAACATCAGGATTGCTGCGACAGTGAATTTCTTGTAAATTAAATAATTTTTTTATTAGTTGAGTTCCTTTATAGTCACGGTCAAACTTTAGATTTATAGCATCTGTTAATGTTTTTTTCCCAATATTTAAATCAAAAGTGTGTGAGATAGCAGTCGGCTTTGTTGTGAACATTCGATATCCTTTATTGTTAGGAAGTTTGTAAAATAGGTATTCTGGTAGTTGCTTAGCAACAGGGGATAAATTTGTTGGTATCATATTTTTCTCCTTTCACACGAGGCGTTTTTATTCCGATAAAAAACGTGAAGGTTCTGAATTGATTAATTTTTACAATATTGTTACATTTGTTAACAAAACTTTTTGGTAATTCAAGGGGTTGATTTTTGTTTTTTAGCATTTAATAATAGAGTGTAAGAAAATTTATCGCGGGATGGAGCAGTCTGGTAGCTCGTCGGGCTCATAACCCGAAGGTCGTTGGTTCAAATCCAGCTCCCGCAACCAATTGATTTAAGTGACTTTTAGAGATTTTCTAAAAGTCACTTTTTTAATGAAAACAACACATTTAGCAACACAATAAAATGAGATGAATTGAAAAATTATAACAAAATTCGTGAAATTGAATAAGTAATGTAACAATTTTAAAAATCTACCCCGTACAGCCCCTCTCATTGTGTGATGTGCTTTCTTGGTTGCGGACATAAGTTTTCAGTTGTGAGATTTTTTTCGGTTTGAAAACCCCCGCCGGTAAAAATTTCAGATGAGAGCATTTCTCGGCTGATGATGAAATGTTTTAATGCGGTGAGGTATAAAGTTACCCTACTTTATATCTTTAATGGTTTTTATAATTTTTAAATAGGCTTCAATTTCATTAGGTGTTGCTAAGTAAATTTCTTTTATTAGTTCATCTCTATTTTGGTTTTCAGTTTCTTTAGTTGATACCCCAAACTCTGATAAAGAAATATTTAATACATCAAGCATTTTTAAAAAACTATTCAAAGCAGGAACTTGTAATCCTCTTTCGATATTGCTTAAATTTTTCTCAGTCATACCAATTTTTTCAGATAATTCCGCTTGTGATAATTTAGCGTTTACCCTAAGCTGTTTAATTTTCTTTCCTAAAAATTCTTTGTCATCATAAAGAAACATAGTTATTATTCCTTATTATTTATTCAAAAATACCGTACAAATAATAACTAAATAACCTTGTGATTTATAAGTTTTGTATATTTTAGAAATTCGCAATACTATTTCAACCTTTTTATGGTAAGATTACCTTATAAATAATACCTACTTAATAAAAGTATTATAAAGGCGGTTATATGATACAATATTCAAAAAAAGATTATGTTCAAATGTTCAATATTCTTGATGAATACCTAAAAGATAAAGTGCAAGGCATTGACTTAACTATTTTAGAAGCGGTAAATGCACGCAAGAATGGTAAAAGTTTTAGTTTTGAAGAACATTTAAAAGGCTTTATTTATGCGCAACTTAGCGCATTGGTATCTTGGAAAAAGATTAAAGATAATCAGCCAAGACTTAATGAGATATTTTACAACTTTGACCGCCAGAAACTAAAAGAAAAATCGGCGGAAGATTTAATCAATGAGATTACAGCTATAAAATGTCATAATCCTTATACGACTAAAAACCAAATGCGGTCATTAAAAGCTAATATCGAAACTTTTGAAAAAATCGAGCAAGAATATGGAAGTCTTGAAAAATTTATAACGCATAGCACGCCGTCTAACATTATCAAATTACTTGCAGATAATAATAGTACCTACAAATTAAAATACGCAGGGGTTGCTCTTGTATGCGAATACTTGCGAAATGTTGGTATTGATATTATCAAACCCGATGTGCATATTAAAAGAATTGCATCGACGGAAAGATTAAATTTAGTAACTGCAAAAAATGATTATAAGATTATAGATGAATTCCAAAAACTTGCGCAGGAAATAGGAATCAGCCAAGTAAAAATGGATTACCTGCTATGGAATTATTGTTCAAAAGGATTTGCAGAAGTTTGTACTGCTACACCAAAGTGTAATATTTGTGTAATTAAAAATTATTGTAAGGAGGGGAAATGAGAGTTATTGATGAAATTGAAGAATTTATAAAATCAATGACAAAGAATTATGAATTTACAGCAACATGGTTTAAAAAAGAATTAAGTAAACAATATAATCGTTCTGAAGGTAGTTATATCCCATCAGATTATTGTTATAATCGCAAAAATAATGGTATAAATTACGATAAACAATCTCATTACTTTTTGTATTTAGGACATAATAAATATAAATATGTCGGTAAAGAATATGTTTACACTGGAGAAGTTGAACATAATCAAAGAAAGTTTAAGTAGTGTTTTGCATAATAGACACTACTTTACGGGGTGTCTGGTGTAGAAATACGCTAGGCACTTCTTTATTGGACATCTTGCAATCATTTCTCATTGTGTATAAATAGTTTTAATAAGCTATACAAATAAATAGGAAATCAATAATGCAAAAACTTATTACAATAATTTTTGGTTGGATTTTAATTTTAATATTAGCCGAAATGTTTGAAATATTACAACCTGTATTTAGTTTTGTAATATTTCTTATAAAGCACATATGGACAATTGTATTAATTGTGTTTATATTTATGGTTCTAGTCATAGTTTGTGCATGTCGAAAAGACTATTTTAAATATAAAAATGAAACTCCGCAAGAAAGAGCAGAAAGATTAAAAACAGAACAAATGCTTGAAGATTGGCGAAAACAGTTTAAATAATTTGCACCGGCGGGGAAAAGAAAAACAGAAAAAAGAGAACAAGTTTAATATAAATAATCCTATATATAGAAGTATAGGAAGTAATAAATTATACAAACACCCTGATGAATATATCGAGGTATATGACATCAAAAAATTTGAATGGTATTCAACCCCTAAAAATCAAGGGAGAACTCCCCCTATTTTGGTGGGGAAACCCAAAAATTTTGTAAAAATAATTGTGAAAATAAACATCAAATTCTTACCCGATATGGTTTTCAACTACTTTAGTAACACATTTTGTGTTGTTTGTAAAATTTTATTAAGCTCCAAATTTACATCGAACACATTATGCCTACTAAATATTCAGATTATTTTCACAAATTGCCTTCGGGTATTGTACCCCTTGACGAATGATTTTAAAGTTGTTAAGATGTGACTACAAATTGTAGATTGAAAACTGAATATTAGATTTTTGAGTGTTTCCCTTACTTAAATACTCCCCAGCAGTTTTGACTTCATGCTCGGTTATCAAACAGAGGTCACCTTGGATAGGGAGGTTTAAGTAACATAGAATATTATGCTCGCTAATATTTAGTTAATGTAAAAAATAATAATTATCCTTTCTGTCTAAGTGTCGGTTATTAATACGGTACAAATAAGAAAGGAAAAAATTTATGCAGAATCGTATGCCAGCCAATCGCTTAAGAATGCTTGATACTATGGAAGACATTAGGCAAAACTGTAAAGGCAGAATATATGCCAATATGTTTACCGTTAAAGAGTTCGCGGAAACTTTTAAAATCGGTATCAATACTGTTTACAAACTATGTAAAACTAAAGATTTTCCGGTAATTCAAATCGGCGGTAAAAAATACATACTTGCCAATGATTTTAATGAATGGGTAATGAGAAATGTAGGAAAGGTAATAGAATTATGATGAATGGAAATTATTACCACAGAATACATAAAAACCACAAACCAGACACGAGAGGAAAAGTTGACCATAGAGACAGCCCAACTAATTTATTCGGAATTCAAAACACAGATAGAGAAATTAAATGGGTTCAATCAGAAGATGTTAAAAATGACAGCCTCATTGGATATCATCAAGTTGTTTTTGCACTATCCAAACTTATAAACATTTATTCCAATGTAAAAATGAAAGAATGGTTAGATAAAAACAAAACTTTTAACAGCTTGCTAAAAGAAGATAACCTAGGAAGAAAGTATCTTATTTACAGCGATTATAGAAAATGGGCTGTAGCCAACAGTAAAAAGTTAAATTTAAAAGAGAGACAAAAGAAGGAGATTAAATTATGGATATTAGGTTTATAAATGTAGAACACTCAATCAAATTTAGGACTATGAAAGAGGCGGAACGTGAGGCAAACCGTTTAAAAATGGTTATGGATAGATTTGCCAAAAGAACAAAAATACCATTTGCTTGTCTGTTCGGTGTAAGTCAGTTAAGTTTAAGATTTGGCGAATATGTATTATTTCATAATGGCAAAAAAGGTCGTCCTATAAGAAAAGCTGTTTCAAAGATTAAATTATTTGAATTGCCGGAAACAGTCGCACCACATTTACATATTTTTATAGTTTATACAGAGCAAGAAAAAAGAATTTCGAACAAAATAGTTGAAAGTATAACTAAAAAATTTGGTAATGATAGTTCACGAGCTTACGATATTACAAATACAGACCCGCTATATTTTTTACAGTATGTGGCAAGGCAATCGGGAATTCTAAGATTTGTAGAAGATTTTACAAATACAATCCAGTTTGATTTAAAGAAAATGTGCAGAATTTCAATAAAACAAAAAGACGGTCTTTATTTTCACAATAATAACCGACATGACAGCCGTTTTAGATTGCCCGCAGATTAAGTTTCAGCATACTGTAAAAATACATGTGTAATTCTTAATAATAGAGATAAAAGGGATATGGGTATAGATTAGCCGATATTGTTATTAGTTGATAATAAAAATATATAAAATTTGTATTTGACCAATGCCCATACCCAAAACCTCTATAATTCAATCATATCGGTAGTGAACAACTGTTTTTAACGAGATTTTTCACAAAATTTATTACACAGTTCTGGCACAGGAATTCATTTCTATCATTTTATTTGAGCTAACTGTATGGTTAATGATGAAAAGTTTTACCACAAAGAGGTATTATTCCATATAAAATTATAATCTTTCAAAATATGTTCAGAGAATGCGTGCATTAAATCATCAGCTTGATAAAACTTGATTAAGAAATGTCTTTAAATAGGTTATGGTCTAAAACAACATTTTGAAACCGTTTGAAATGTATTTGTTTAAGGTTGATTTTTTAATTTTCAAATAAATGTTTGCAGAAGTCTTTACAATCAAACATCAATATCCAATAATGCAAAAGTCACAAAAATGGAGGTAAGTTATGAACAATGAAAAAGTCCAAAAGGTCGCCTACATCAGGGTCAGCACTTTAGAACAAAACACAGAAAGCCAAAAGGAAATTTTAAAACAATACGACATTGACAAGTATTTTGAGGAAAAAGTCAGCGGTAAAAACACAAATCGTCCCAAACTTATAGAAATGCTTGACTATGTTAGAAGTGGCGATACTGTTTATATTAAAGATTTTTCAAGGCTTGCAAGAAGTACAAAAGATTTACTATGGATTATCGAAAAATTAGAGGGAAAAGGGGTTAAACTAATAAGCCACAAAGAGAAACTTGATACAAGCACACCTGCAGGTAAACTTATGGTTACAATGCTCGGAGCGATTTATGAGTTTGAGCGAGCAAATCTTTTAGAACGTCAAAAAGACGGTATCGCAGTTGCGAAAAAGGAAGGTAAATACAAAGGCAGAAAGAAAATTCAAAAGCCTGATAACTGGCAAGAAGTTTATAACGATTGGTCTTGTCGCAAAATTACCGCTAAAAAGGCTTGTGAATTGCTAAAACTAAAAACTAATACTTTTTACAATTTTGTTAAAGCAGAAAGAGAGGTCGCATAATGGCAAAAAGAAGAAGTAACGGCGAAGGCTGTATTTATAAAGACACTCGTAGCGGAAAATGGAAAGGGAAATTTGAAATCGGTTATGACGCAAAAGGTAATAGAAAATTCAAATCTTGCACAGGTAATTCAGAACGGGAAGTAAGATTATTGCTTAAAGATTTAATGCAAAAACATCATGCCGGCATTGATGTTAGTTCAAAGAGTATCAAGGTAGGGGAATATTTCGACAAATGGTTTTATAACAATGTAATATATGATTTAAGAGAATCTACAAGCCAAAGTTATGAAATGATTATTAGAAGACATATTAAACCTCATATTGGTGATATTGCTTTTGCAAACTTAAATAGTGATGACATAAAAGAATTTTATAGATTTCTTTATGATAACGGCAAATTAAACGGTAAGGGTGGATTGTCGTCAAAAACTGTAGAAAATATCCATTTAGTCATAAGCAGTTGTATAAATTATGCATTAAAAAGAGGGGAACTTATCAGAAATCCATTATTAACAGTAAAATTAAAACGTGAAGGTAAAAAAGAAATAGAAGTATTTACAAGAGAAGAACAAAAAAGAATTATAGACGAGTGCCCAAATCATTATTACGGTATGGCGATTAAGTTTGATTTTTATACAGGCTTAAGAGCTGGCGAGTTGTTGGGTTTAACTTGGGATTGTGTAGATTTTTATAAAAATACAATAAGAATAAATAAACAAGTACAAAGAAATAAGAATTTTAGCCAAAATGCACAAACTAAAACTATATTGGGCTTTGTTTATAATACAAAAACTGAAACCTCAAATAGGGTAATAAAAGTTATGCAGCCATTAATGAATGATTTAGCTGAATATAAATTGCGGCAAGACACTATCAGACGAAAATTGGGGCAAGATTATTATACTAAACTAAATCTGGTATTTCCAAGACAAGACGGATATTTTACAGATACAGGGACATTTTTAGACGCATTCAGCAGAATACAGGATAAATTAGAAATCAAACATAGAAATGTTCACGCAATGCGACACACTTTTGCAACAAGAGCCTTAGAAAGCGGAATGAAACCGATAGTTGTTTCACGACTTCTCGGACATGCAAGTATTCAAATAACTATGGACATCTACGGGCATGTAATTCCCGATTTCGCAGAGCAAGAGTTGGAAAAAATGGAGGAGATATATGTTTAAAACTATTGTGGTAAAAATTCCGAATGAACACTCTTTAAATAAGAGAAGTCATCAGGAGACTCTGTTAAATTTAAATCTAACATTTCTTTTAGTCTTCTTAATTCACCTTCTCTTTGTTCTATTAAATAACTCCAAGTATAAATGTATACTTCAAAATTATCTCCTTTTCCATAAAGTCCATTTAAACTAGCAGAATTATTGTCCTTTTTTTCTTGCCTTAAGCGTTCTTCTATTTCTGTTACAACGAGTACAAATTTCCAAGATGTATTATCTTTAGTGAATCTATTATCATTTGCAACAGCAAAAGCATAATCATTGATTTGCTTTTGTTCTTTTGTTGTTGCATTTTGGCTTGGTCGTTTTAATTCTATAAATAGATGTTCTCTCTTTTCTTGAGAATCTTTAGGAATTGCACTCCACAAACATAAGTCTGGTATCAAATTCAATTCAGGGTTTTTATCTTCTTTAATAGAGTTAAGGAGTTCCTCGTTGTTCAAATTATCTCTATCTAGTTCTTTAATGTGAGCCTGTAAAACATTTTTTAATGACATGTCTGACGTTCCAGGCTTATATTGCTCTCCAAAAATCCATTGTTCTTTGGCTAATATTTTATGAAGTTGAGACCTTTCTTTTACGTTTTTACTTATATCTCCTGCCACAAATTCCCTTAATTCAGTTAAAAATCTAATTCTGTCAATAACTTCATTTGATGTCGCAATAATATTAGGTAGTGTTGTATATTCTAAAATTTTATCTAATTTATCAATATCATCATCTGATAAAGAACAAACTTCTTGTAATATATGTTTTAATTTGGATGATTTTGTCGCAATAGCTTCTTTTATTAAAGAAAATGTTAATTTTTTACTTTTTCTTTCTTGTGCTGTAAATTTAGGCAAGCATTCATCTATCTTAACTGCAATCACATCAAATAATTCTCGTTCGGCACTATCAACTGAGGATTTAATTTCATCTTCTTTGTATGGATATAGATTATCTTGTTTTAAAGATTCAATAAACTGCTTACGTTTTTCTTGTTTTTCAATATTCAAATAGTTTTTTAAAAATTCTTGAGATTGTTTTTCTATTAACTTTACGTCTTCATTCAAATTTGATAGTAAATTTTCATTATTTAGACTAGCAATATAGTCCGACATAACATATAATGAAATATTTAAATTGTCAGTATTTACCCCTAAATTACTTTGAAATAAAGGACAGCCATCATTGTTACATAAATTTAGCCTTTTTGAAGTGTCTTTTTTGGTTTTTGGAAAATCCCATTCAATAAGTTTTAATGATAACTCTATTCTTTTTTCATTTTCTAAAACTACGGATATAATTTCTTTGCCAGATTCTGGATAAACTTTTTTAATTTTTGATGTTAAATCTATTTCTTTGCCGTTCAATAATATAGAAAAATCTTTGTATAAGGAGTAATATATTGCAAACATCTCTTGAATTAGGTTAATATTATTCTCGTTAAATAAAGTCGTTTTGTTCTCAATGCTTGATATTCTGATACTTACACCAGTTTGTTTATCTTGGTCATCACAAATTTTTAATTCAGAAATATCACTAACTGATAAGTCGGCATTGGAAAGAGTTACTAAAAATTCCTTCTTTAAATTATCTTCTTTATCGATGTAAACACTTGAAAATTTTACTATATTCCCAATGCTCAATGCTTTATATCGTCCTCGACCTTCACTCCCATGTAAACATCTTCTGCCGTCAGTAGTTTTATGAACATTTCTTTTATATGAATTGCCAATATATTTGAAAGCATTTTGAGCATGCAAATAAGAGCAACCCTCACCATCATCTATAACATCAATATATTCAAAACCATTAAGCCCATTATCTTTTGTATTTATTAATATTGTGTTTGCCCCTGCATCAAGACTATTCCAAATTAACTCCGTAATTCCAAGAATTAATGGACTTGCCTTTACATATTTAGCAATATGGTCTTGTGCTGCATTGATTTGAATTTTAGCCATATATAATTAACCTTTTTCTGATTATATATCAAATAAAATTTAAACAACACATTCTGCTACACATGAACTTAATAAATTATAATCAACCTAGTGAAACAAGATAAATTCTTATAAAAATTAGTGCGAAGTCGTGGTAAATTGTGAAAATTAGTTTTGGGTTGAATAATACGAGGCTGTCCTCATAACCCGAAGGTCGTTGGTTCAAATCCAGCTCCCGCAACCAATTTAAAAAGTGACTTTTAGAAAATCTCTAAAAGTCACTTTTTTAGTAAAAACAGCACATTTTACTGCACTGAAATTAGAGTTGGATTTATTTTCTACATTTTGATACTCGGACGGCAAAAACTTAGAGCTTGAAAACTTGGTTCAGCTTGTTGAATATTTGAATTTAATTTTATTCAGGTATAGTGTATTATGCGAGAACAAGCAATTGATAGCAATTACCAATAAAATTTAATAAGTCATCAGTACAGAACTTATTATTAATTAAAATAAATATAAATATTATTTATCTGGTATAATAAATTGTACAGGGAGATTTATCACAATGCTTTATTATACAGATTTACACATACATTCAAAATACTCGCGTGCTACTAGTAAGAGCTGTAATTTAGAAGAACTTGCATTCTGGGCTAAAAAGAAAGGACTTAGTCTGATTTCTACCGGAGATTTTACACATCCGGCCTGGTTTAATGAAATAAAAGAGAAGCTTGTACCTTCAGAAAATGGAACTTTTAGACTTAAACCGGAAATCGAAAAAGAAATTTTTCAAGGAACCGAACCTGTAAAATTTATTTTGAGCGTTGAAATTTCTACGATTTATAAAAAATGGGATAAGACAAGAAAGGTGCATCATGTTTGTTTTGTGCCTGATTTACAAGCAGCAGAAAACTTTCGTCTGAAACTTGAAACTATTGGAAATATAAAATCCGATGGAAGGCCAATATTGGGACTTGATTCAAGAAACCTTCTGGAAACTGTTCTTGAAGCAGGTGAAAATTCTTATATCATTCCGGCTCATATTTGGACACCATGGTTTTCTGTATTAGGCTCAAAATCAGGTTTTGATTCTATAGAGGATTGTTACGGCGACCTTTCAGAGCATATTTTTGCAGTTGAAACAGGGCTTTCTTCTGATCCAGAAATGAACTGGCATGTATCAAAATTAGATAAGTTCAGACTTGTTTCAAACTCTGATGCCCACTCCCCTTCAAAACTAGCCAGAGAAGCTACTGTTTTTACTAAGGAACCTGATTATTATTCAATCATGAATGCTTTAAAAACGGGTGATGGCTATTGCGGAACTGTTGAATTTTTTCCGGAAGAAGGAAAGTATCACGAGGACGGACATAGAAAGTGTAATGTCTGTTTGACGCCGGAAGAAACAAAAGCATTAAATGGAATTTGTCCGGTATGCGGGAAACCTCTTACAATAGGGGTTTCTTACAGAGTTAACGAGCTTTCTGACCGCAAAGAAATAATTACACCGCCTGCAACGGCAGGACAAACTTTTAGTCTTGTACCTTTGCAGGAAATTCTTGCTGAAATTTTAGGCGTTGGAACTGCTTCTAAGAGTGTTTCTGCTGAATATGAGCGTCTTACCTCTAAATTCGGGTCGGAATTATCAATTCTTAGAGAAGTACCTGTTGATGAACTTAAAAAGTCATCTACACTTTTGGGTGAAGCTGTATCACGCCTTAGAGAAGGAAAAGTTATTAAGCAGGCGGGGTATGATGGTGAATATGGAATTATAAGACTTTTTGAAGATAGTGAACTTGTAAAAAAAAAGTTTGTAAACCTAAAGCTTAATATTGATATTCCTAAGCCGGCGGAAGCAGCTGTTGAAAAAACTTCTGTTGTCGAAAAGCCTCCTAAGAAAAAGGGACTGGATGAGTATCAGGAAGCTGCGGTAATAGAAAATTCAAATCAACTTTTAATCGCTGCGGGCCCCGGGTCAGGTAAAACTACCGTTTTAACACACAGAATTGCTTATTTAATAAATAATAAGGGGATTATGCCTGAAAATATTTTAGGTATAACTTTTACAAGAAGAGCAGCTGAAGAAATGAGAAGCAGACTCTCAAAATTGTTGGGAGAGGCTTCTGATAAAATAAATCTTCATACATTCCATTCTCTTTGTTTTAGTGTTCTTAGGGAAAATCTGGACAGAGAAATAAGGGTTATGTCAGACGAGGAAAAAGCTTTAACAATGGACGAGGATGCATTAAGCTTTGATGATTTGATTACTCTTACACTTGAGCTTTTTGAAGAAAATCCGGAGCTTCTTTGCAGGTATCGTGAAAAATTCAGGTATGTATCCGTAGATGAATATCAGGATATTGATGAAAATCAATACAGGTTAATCAGAATGCTGGTGCCGTCGGATGGTAATATTTTTGTAATCGGCGACCCTAATCAAGCTATATACGGCTTTAGAGGAGGAGATGCTAAGTTCTTTAACTCTTTTACAGAAGATTATCCAGATACAAAAATTGTAAATCTAAAAAATAATTACCGTTCTACAAATAGTATTGTTAGTGCGTCTAACCAGATGATTAATTGTTTTAATATTGTATCAGCATTTGATAAACCGCACGAAAAGATTACGATACATTCAGCGCCTACAGATAAGGCAGAAGCAGAATATATTACAAGCACTATTGAGAGTTTAATAGGAGGGCATAGTTTCTTCTCCATAGATTCAGCAAGAAGCGGCGGAGAAAATGAAGATTATTCGTTTTCAGATTTTGCAATTTTATATAGAACATCCTCACAGCTTCCTCCAATATCAGAAGCTTTGAAAAGATCCGGAATGCCTTTTGTTAAATTATCAAATGATTTATTGTGCGAAAGAAAAGATATAAAAGAGATACTCAAGAAACTTAATGATTTGCAGCCCGTTTCTGAGCAAATAGAAATTCTTGGCGAGAAGATTGACAGGTATATTCTGAATTATCTTCTTAAACTTGCAAAAGAAAGTAATGATAAGAATGATTTCATTCACAAGATATCATTTTTAACGGAAGCAGATATACTGGACAAGCGTGCGGACAGAATTACATTAATGTCGCTGCATGCTTCTAAGGGGCTGGAGTTTAAATGCGTTTTTATTGCCGGTCTGGAGAATGAAATATTACCGTTATATAGAGCAAAAACTCCTGATGAAATTGAGGAGGAGCGGCGCCTTTTATATGTAGGTATGACAAGAGCAGAAGACCGATTATACCTTACGCATTCAGAAAAACGAATGTGGCTTGGTGCTTATAGAAATTTAGAAATTTCACCATTTCTGGAAAAAATAAAAGATGACTTATTGAATTTAAGTAAGTTTGAGAAAGTTTATAAGGAAAAAGACAAATCAGAACAATTAAGTTTATTTTAGTTGTAATACTTGACTGATAGTAACTCTCAGGAAATATAATTTTTGTGGAGGATAAAATTATGACAAATAAAATTATATTAGAATTACCTGACAAAACAGAGATTGAGGCTGAAAATATAAGTTTTATACAGCTTCATGGAGAGAATAATACCGTAAGACTTAAAGTAGAAAATCCGGAAAAATTTAAAACCCAGAAAGGCTTGTTAATTGCAGTATACGGAAGCTGCAACACTATAAATCTCGGTAAGATTTTTTATCCGGTAAATGATACAATCGGATTGACCGGTTTGACTATAAATATAGGAAATCCGCCGGAGGATACGCTTACGCCGGGGGTAAAAAGAGATGCTGATAATTGTTCTATTGAGATTGGCGATAATATTATTGTTTGCGGGGCCAGATTGTTTTTACAGGAGAGCGGTACATCTATTTCTATCGGGGATGATTGCATGATTTCCTGGGGAATAGATATTTGGTGTACTGATGTCCATACAGTTACTGATCTGGAAGGTAATGCTCTTAACTATAGCGATAAAATTGAAATAGGCAGGCATGTATGGATTGGAAAAGACGTAAAAATAGGCAAAAATACTAAAATTTCAGATGATTCAATAATTGGATGGGGAAGTATTGTTACAAAGAAATTTGAAGAGCCGAATGTTGTTCTGGCTGGTAATCCTGCAAAAATTGTTAAGAGGGGGATAAACTGGAATTTTAGAGATATAAGAAATTATCAGATATATAGAGAAAGTTTATAGGAGAATTGTTAGAGGGAATGCAACAATATATTTTTACTGCTATTCTGATTTTTTGTACTGTAGCTGCATTATTAGTTCTCAATTTTATTCTGGAAACAACAAAGACAAAAAAGCTGCAGACAGAAGGGCTTAATTTTTTGCAATTAACTTTGTATGAATTTTTCCAATACCTTATAAATATAAAACAAATGGTTCGGAATAAGTGTTCTATTATCGATGAATTTTTGCATAACAAAAATATTGAGAATATTGCAGAAGTCTTTTCTTTAATGGATCCTCCGGAAATGTCTTTAAATATTAATGTTGGCAGTTATGCATTCACTATTAAAAAAGAACCTATGATTGTAGATTTAATACTTAAGCTTATCACCAATAACAGAGATATTTTTAAGTCTATTAACTTTATAAATCAAGAATTGAATGGCTGGTCTAAAGGAGATTTAAACCAGATTTTGATTTTGCTTGAACAACATAGGAATAAAACATTCCCTCAGTTAATTTTCACTATTAATATGTGTATTTATGCGACGTTCAAATTAATGGAAACAGCAGCTCATTATTCACCCCAAAAATTGGTGGAATTTATAGATGTTGATAATATTGCGGGATATATTCAAGATATTGAAAATGAAATAGATGCTTTTTTAGGTTATGCGCATTGGAAGAAAGCTTACAGAAGGGCTGAAATTAAAAAGTTTTCAATATTAAAACGTATAGTATTTCTCGTTCAAAATCTTTACAATTATATAAAAAATAAAGACTGTTATATTATTGTGCCGGAAGAGGAAGGCTTTGATCTTTCGCCTATGACTTTTGATACAGCCGGTGACTTAATTTCAATTATGATGACTAAATGTATGGCTCAAAAATTTATGTTTTACCGCAAAGAGGATTTTACTAAAAAAGGTTTTTTTGTTCAGGATTTTGATGGCAGTGCCAAAATTATTATTGGCCGCGAGGCAGAACCCTGCTTATACAGAGGTCAGAATTTTAACCATAAGCAAATGCTTCCGGGATATTTGCGTCCGAATATTGTTAATAATGAAGTTATGCATTGTGTTGAATATATTAAAAGAGAGGAATTTAAGCTTTTATTTAAGCAGACGCCTTACTATATGCTCTTAAGAAGACTAAGCGTGATGGGGCACTTTTTTGAATTTGATTTAGATGCGGTTGCCCAGCACTATGAATTTGCAACCAATTATCTTGATGTTACAAAGGATGTAAGAGTTGCGTTATTTTTTGCTTATACAGTTTGTAAAGACGGGAAATATTACCCTGTTCAGGATTTTAATGAATATAAACCGACATTGTATATTGCTAATCAATCATTAATGCATGTTATTAATAAAAATATAGTTAGGCCGGTAGGATTTCAAGCTGTAATGCGTCCGCTCCTGCAAACGGCTTTTGCGTTAAATATGACTTCAGAAAATAAAGATATTTTATCAAATTTTATTGAAATAGAATTACCGCAGAGTCCGGAAGTTGCGCTTGCAATTTACAGAAGTTTTAATGACGGTCGGGATATTTTTCCTGACGAACCTGTTATGAGCTTGAAGAATATTGTTAGAGAAAGGCGGGAGCTGAATGAGGGTTTATTTAAACAATATTGCCGCGAGTATAAAAAGCCGGAAGCTGTACTTAGAGAAAAACTTGAAGAAAATTTTCGTATAACAAATACCCTGCCGTTAATAGAGCCTGAAATGTTTACAAAAATGACCTCAGAAGTTT
>ULTH01024228.1_pt1 | contig 16040 bp, 8 predicted proteins | sample 1957421 | NCBI WGS metagenome assembly ULTH01 (sample SAMEA4835729, study PRJEB28245) | human gut metagenome | biome: gut microbiome; material: fecal sample | place: Denmark | collected 2008 | reverse complement strand
TTGTGATATTTATATAGTTTATTTCTATCACAATGTTTGTGCCTTTACTTGCGGGCGGCCAATGACCGCCCCTACGGGATTGTATGAACAATTACAATGCTACGCTCGACCATAATTTTCCATTTTCAATTTTCAACTTTCAATTTTCCATACGCTCGGGCAATTTAACTCTCGCACTTGTAAAACTAACTTCTCGAACATGGAACGGCGGTTCGCCGTATTATCTGTCTTTCAAATCAACATATTCCTTGTTTTCGGAAATGCTCATATATGCAGGACGGATAATCTTACCGCAGTTGATAAGCTCCTCAAGTCTGTGTGCGCTCCAACCCGTAATACGAGCTGTTGCAAAAAGCGGAGTATAAAGCTCACACGGAATATCAAGAAGGCTGTAAAGAAGTCCGCTGTAGAAATCGACATTTGCGGCAACGCCCTTGTAGATTTTACGCTTTCTGCCGATAACCTTCGGAGCCAGTCTTTCAACTCTCTCATAAAGATCAAATTCATCATTGTGACCTTCGGCAAGCGCAAGCTTTTTAACAGCACCGTGAAGAATCTGCTGACGGGGGTCGGAAATTGTATAAACTGCGTGTCCCATACCATAGATAAGACCTTTTTTATCAAAAACCTGCTTGTCAAGGAGCTTTTCAAGATAATCTTCAAGAGCGTCCTCGTCCTCCCAGTCCTTAACATGCTTTTTAAGATCCTCAAACATATAGTAAACCTTAACATTTGCACCGCCGTGCTTAGGACCTTTGAGTGATGCAAGTGCCGCAGCTACTGCCGAGTATGTATCAGTACCCGAAGATGTTACAACATGTGTTGTAAATGTTGAGTTGTTACCGCCGCCGTGTTCCATATGGAGAATGAGCGCCATATCAAGAACCTTTGCCTCAAGCGGAGTATAGTGTCTGTCGGGACGAAGAAGCGACAAAATAACCTCGGCTGTTGACATTGTAGGCTCTGCACGGTGGATATAAAGGCTGTTATCACGCTGATAGTGGTTATATGCGTGATAGCCGTAAACCGACAAAAGAGGGAATACTGAGATAAGCTGTATACACTGTCTTAAAACATTGTCGATTGATGTATCGTTAGCATTCTTATCATAGCAGAAAAGTGTGAGAACACTTCTTGCAATTGAGTTCATCATATCGTTACTTGTGGCCTTGAGGATAACATCACGAACAAAGTGCTGAGGAAGAGTTCTGTACTGAACAAGAAGCTTCTTAAAGTCTTTAAGCTGTTCTTCGTTAGGCATATCGCCAAAGAGAAGAAGATATGTAACCTCTTCAAAACCAAAACGGTCATCCTCAAGAATACCGTCAACGATATCCTTTACATTATAGCCCCTGTAACGAAGCTCACCCTCGCAAGGAACAAGCTTTCCGTCAACAAGCTTATTCTGTGTGATTGTAGAAATATCTGTAAGACCTGTGAGAACACCCTTACCGTCAAGGTCACGCAAACCTCTTTTTACATTGTACTTGCTGTATAAACCTGTATCAATAACGGAGTTATGCGTCATTTTCTGAGCCAGAGCATGAATCTGCGGTGTAACATCCGAATACTCGCTGTTTGTCATAAAAAACACTCCCTTTTAAAATTCACAATAAATTGAAACTATATTTTATATATTATAGCACATTTTTTAAAAAAAGAAAAGGTACAATTCTTGCAGAAGTGTCATAACGATTTTCAGCCTTATATGTAGAATTTGCATAACTTTCTGTCTTTTTATTCATCGTTATGCAATTTTCGGGATGTTTATTTATAAATGAAGTATAATTTTGACGGATATAAATCTACAATCCGTCATTTGAGGGTTTAGGGCAGAAAAATACGGAGCAGGAAAAACCTGCTCCGTAAAAAACAACATTATTTTATTACTTGAGATATGCGCCGTTAGTGCCGATCTGACCGTCAATTCCGGTGAAACCGTCTGCACAGCAAACATAAACTCTCATATTTGCCCTACCAACAGAAGATACTGTAAGTGTGCCGTCTGTAACATACTTAACATCGCCTGTAACTGCATCAATGTACTTACCGTTAGGAAGGTTCTTGAATGTAGCACCGCCTGAGATAGTTACACAAGCAAGGCTGTCTGTAGCGCCCTGTGTGTAACGGCGAATGAATGCCATATTACCGTCAACATAAGTCTTGCTTCTTGTATACTGACCCTTCTGAAGTGCAGGAACTGCTCTTCTGATTCGGTTGAGCTGCTGAATATGAACAGCGAGAGGTGCTTCAAGTGTGCTTGCAACAGCACCGCTTGCATTAGAATATGTACCAAAGTCTGTTGCTGTTACGTCGCCCTCGAGGTAGTCACCGAAGTATGCACGACCTGTTGTTGAAAGAGGTGCGTTAGGACCTACGTCCATAGGAACACCCTTCTGGAACTCAAGCTCAGAACCGTAGTAAAGACACGGAATACCACGGAAAGTAAAGAGTACATCAAGGTTCTCAGCCCATGACTGTGTACCGCCGTCATAACGGCTGTCCATATCAGGACCGTAGTCGTGAGAATCAACATATGTTACATTCCATGATGAGTCATTGTAGTACGGATCTTCTTCACAAGCACGGGTAAATGCGTTGCTTGCATTTGAGAAGTTCCAATGCATCGGGAAGTCGATTACGCTTGTGCCGTTTGCCTTGCTGTAATCAGGTGTGTGATATTTAAGACCGTCAAGATAAACATTATCAGATGTGGGCTGATTTGCTGTACTTGCGTTGCTGTCATAGTGCTTAAGTGTAAGATTAATGTTTGCAGCCTGATCATTTGTAAATGAATCGATGTACTGGCTGTCTGATTCAGCCCATGTATAGAACGGAGCTGAAATTGCAGGAATGTTGTGGTTCCAGAATTCACTTACACGAGTACAAACCTCACCAAAGATGAAGAAGTTTTTACCGCCTGTCTTGAGCCATGACGGGAAGTAATACTGGTTAAGTGTAAGTCTTGAAACGTGCTTTTCAGTATCAAGTCTGAAAGCGTCAACGCCCATGTTGATATAGTTGTTATAAACGTCGTTAAGGTAATTAGCAACTGTAGGATTCTCTGTGTTGATATCAACGCAGTCACCGGCAATCTGACCTGTCTGTACAGTCGGGCTTTCCCAGCTGAGGTCTTTGAAGTGGTGATAGTAGTTTTCCGTGTCGTGATTACCGGAGTCAAGCTCCTTAGTATCCTTCATGATATTAAGTCTTGCAGCATACTGATACTTAGGTTCAAGGTCATTGTAGTTCGGGAATGTTTTATCAAAGTCGCTTCCCTCAATAACCTTCATGCAATCTACAGAAGCAAGATCCTGAATTGAGTTGTACTCCTTTTTAAACATAGGAGCAAGAGTTGCCTCACCGAAGTTACCTGAATGGTTAACTACGATATCCTGAACAATCTTGATGCCCTTTTCATGAGCGGCATCAATAAGATCCTGATATGTAGCGCCGTCACTCTCATAACGAACATCAACTGTTGAGAAGTCCATTGCATGGTAGCCGTGGTAATCGTAGCCTGACGCATTTGTTACAACAGGAGTAATCCAGATTGCGCTGAATCCGAGAGCCTTGATGTAGTCAAGCTTGTCGATAAGACCTTTGAAGTCACCACGCCATGCGGGATCGCTGTCGGGGTTGTTTGCCTGTGAGTCGTCCCAGCAATGAACATCGTTACCTGTGTCACCGTCATAGAAACGGGTTGTGATTACAAAATAAATTGTGTCTTCACGCATGTCAACACGGTCAAATTCCTGCATATCTTCAGGATTTTTGCTTGACCATCTCTTATTTTTGTACCACCACTCACCTGTGTTTCTTGTGAGTTCCGCAGACTGCTTTCCGTTTGTAACAAACATCATATTGATTTTTGTTACATCGTTGAAAGTGTACTTGTAGTAGTTGTTTCCCTCGGAAGTCATCTTAACGCCGGGGTACTCCGTGCTGATGTTTTTCGGAAGACTGTTCCAATAATAGATTGTGGGCGTGCCTTCCTCACAGTAGTAATGTACTGTGATTGTGCTTGATGCCGAAGTGTCGTTATCGTCATCTGTATTAGCCGCACTTACGGACATAACAGATACCGTGCAAATTACGCAAATCGACAAAATCAAAGCAAGCAATTTTTTGATTTTTGCCATAGATTTTCCTCCTTTTGTTATACTTTGTACAACATAACATACAATTATATTATAATTTAGACAGCCTCATATATTTTTCTTTTAAAGAATTATTACAACTTTGATGCCGCCAAAGATTAAGCCCTCAATTTGGCTATTATATACAAAAAGGAGCGACAGATTCTGTTTTTTCAACTCTTTTAAAGGGTTAAGTCAAATCTGACGCTCCGTTAAATTATATTTTATATTTTCAAGCTTATATTAGGTTCAAACTTTGTGCGACTATTGCTTTAAAACGAATTTATCAAGTGTGTTTGCAATACCGTCATTATCGTTTGATTCGCAGATGTAATCGGCAATCTTCTTTACATCGGTTTCAGCATTACCCATTGCAACGCCGAAGCCTGCATAACCTATCATTGTCATATCGTTGTAGTTGTCACCGAAAGCGGCAAGCTCTTCCCTTTTAATCTTGAGTTTATCAAGCAAAAGCGGAAGCATTGAGCCTTTTGTAACACCAAACGGCATAATCTCAAGAAAATAAGGTGCGCTTTTATATACATCGAGCAAGCCGTCATAACGGTCTGCAAGAATTTTCTGATACTTATCAAGCTCATCGGGTTCGCCTGCAAGAAGAATTTTGTTGATATCAAATCTTACAGATGAGATAAAATCGTCAACAACAACCATTTCAGCCTTGATAACGTCCCTTTCAACATAGGTATAGTCGTTCACCTTGTTGTCAGAGATAATTCTCCTGTCATCATAGGTGTTGATTGTAATGTTTGAATCCTTAAGAACATTTACGATATCGGGAAGATATTCAAGCGGAAACAGCTTGCTCACCATAGTTTCGCCTGTTTCGCAATTGATAATCCTGCCGCCGTTGAACGCCATAATAAAACCGCCGAAACGGTCAAGCATAAGGTCTTTTGCTATCGGCATAATTCCTACGGGATGTCTGCCTGACGCAAGAATAATTTTCTTGCCCTGTTTCTGCGCCTCCATAAGAGCATATCTTGTACGGGGAGTAATCTCCTTTTGGGAGTTTGTCAGCGTACCGTCAATGTCAAGCGCTATTAATTTGTAATCCATGAAACCACCCTTAACATATCAATTTCTAAACACAATCAGTATGTTACGGTCAAATTTGACCGTATAAAATATACCACAAATCGCCCAAAAATGCAACTAAAAAGCCGATTTTAGCCCATATAAAAGCTATTTTCACCATTTTTCCGCTTTGTCTTTTTCGCCAACAAAAAACGGACGAAAAGAGAATTTTCCTTTCGTCCGAAATTAAATATATTCAGCTTTTATTTATTCTTCCGATTTTGTATCGTTGTCGGATTCAGCCTTTTGTTGCAATTTTTCCTTCTGCAAACGGTCAATGATTTCGTTGATGTCGCTGTCCTTCGGTGATTTGTCATGTCCCGTAAGTATGCGGATTATAACGACAAGCTCATCAATGAATATCAGCAGTAGCGCCGCAATAAAAATCAGCAGTCCCCACGGTGAGAAGAAAAGGTTGTACAATGTGTCAATGAATCCAAGCTTACACACCATAATATAAAGCACATCTTCGGTTGAAATTTCCGGGTCGGGAGCATCGTTTGCAATGCCCTTTGTCTGTAGCTTATATGTGCCGTCAGCTGTTTTATACGGTGCAACTACAACCTTATGAGTCACGAGAAGTCCCTCGGTCTGCCCACTGCCACGATAGGTGATAATATCGCCGACCTTGAGGGCGGTCGGATTGTCAACGCTCTTTCCGAGAATAACATCGCCGATCATAAGCTCGGGCTGCATACTGCCCGTTGAAACTCGTAGCACGGAATATCCGAAAAGCGAAGGTGTTTTTCCGTTCACCTTTGAACCCATAAACACGATTACGGTCAGCACAAGTATTGCAAGCACTCCCCAGCAAATTATATTTTTGATTATCCGCAGGGTTTTGCGGAGCTTTGATTCATGCCTTTTCCTTATTCTATTTTTTGATTTTGGGGGTTCGGTTGTTACAGATGTCACTTCAACCGCATTTTCAAAATCGTTATTTTTATGCATAAATTCCTCCACGGCACGTTGCCGTTCCCGGTTCGTGTAGATTGTTTGCAATGTGCGAAACATATCCGCCCGAGCGTTGTTTTGTGGTTTGCGTAATTATTCGTGGCGGTGTGCCACCGTTCCCAGTTCGTGAAGACAGTTTGTTAAATTCAAAACATATTTCGCCCGAATGTAACATTGTAATTGTTCGTACAAACACAAGCTATCCGTAAATGTACATATTTTATATAACGAAAATGCGTATATATTCGTCAAAACGGGCGGATTTTATTCTCTGCTACCGATTATAAATTATAATAAAAAAGGGCTGTAAAAACAACCCTTTTGTAAATTTAAAAATTTAAAATTTTAAAGCGAGATATAAACATCATCAAGCGTGTATGTTATTGTTGATGACGATTCATTCTTGATGTACCAATACACCTTTGAAACCGTAGGTCCGTCAGTAGCTTTCGGCTTGATTTCAAGGTTTGTCACAATAGGTGTGTCTATTGAATCTGTGCTTGCAGATGTAACACTGATTTCCGTGGTTACGGAATAGGTATCTCCATATGAACCGCCCGTAATTGTGGTTGTGAGCTCTGCATTACCCTCAGCCACAGGAGTAATTACACCGTTTGCATCGACTGTAAACACGCTGTTTAATGATGACGAATAGCTTATACCGTTACCTACATAATCTGTTCCTGCAACAAGACCTGCGTTAAATTTACGGTCCAGAGGAATACTTATACTGCTATAATAGTTGGCAAAGTTAGCACAGTCAGTTAAAGGTTTATCAAAAGAATGTGTATCACAGTTATGGTTACCGTAACTTCCTGATGTGTAGGTCTGCAAGGTAAACTTATAGCAGTTATCAACAGGCAAAGTCGGACAATAAGCTGTCAACAGCATATACGGTGTAGCATTAGCAGCGGTATTGACATCGTTAGCATAAAATTGCACAACTTTTGCAGTTTTAGGTACATCAACATACAGCACTCGTGTGTTCTGACCGCTGATTGGTGTCATAACAATAGGATTGCCCTGCCACTTTGGGGTTTCGACATCACCTGTTCCGTAACGGATTTTGATTGTTGTAGTGGAATCTTTCCAAGAAGATACATTGTTTGTATCAAAATAAAATCTGTATTTTTCAAGCGAAGTTTTCGTATATGTACTGTTACTACCGACAATATCATTATAAGACCTATATGTCTTGAGCGGTTTGTTGACGCCGACATAAAGTCCAGACGCAGATGCCGTACCGCTTGTTTTCAGATTTTTTATGAAAAGCGAAACATTCTGTTCGGCATTGCCCGAGTTAGAAATTTCGGTGCAAAAATATCTTCTCTTTCCTGCCTCCAGATAACCTCCGAAATCAGTAACTGTATTTTCATCGAAAGTAGTGCCGTCATCACTTGACTCAACGGTTTTGATGCTGATGTTCTTACCGTTGCTGATTTTGTACTGACCGCTCCACCCGAGAGAGTCGCCCGATTCCTCACGAGGACGGCTGAACCATGAAAAAGTCGTGGTCACACCGCAAAGCAGACAAAGTACAAGCCCGAGTGCGATTACAATTGCAAATTTTGATTTCTTCATGGTTTCACCTCCGTTTAATTTTTATTGATTTTGCAGATTTACTGCCAGCTGCCGCCACCGTCACTGGTTGCCTTGTAAGTTATCTTTGTACCTCTGTTGTCGGCCAACCAACGGTTCCAGTAACCTGCCGCACTGCCATCGCCTGGTGCTTTATCTGTTCCGAATCCCTTTGGAGTACATCTGTAGAATGTGATATTATTGACAGTTGCAGGAACTGATACTGTCCACTTAGAGTTAGAATATGTCATTTCATATTCCTTCTTTTTGCCGGTATCATAAGCGAACAATCTTGCATATCCATTGGTTACCCAAGCTACGTTTGACTGGTCAAATGTGATTGTAACCTTAGCGTTTGGGTCAAATTCTTCTGGGTCAAATTCTTCAAGTGCATTATCGCTCTTGAAGATGTATGTCTTGCCGATTGTACCCTCAAGACCTGGCTGATCTACTCCAGGATACTGTGAGCCACTGCCGTTATTTACAATAACTCTGAAATTGCCGTCATCAGATGTATTGAATTCGTACTTATAGTAACCTGTATCAGAATCTAATGTTGCCTCAGTGCCAGGCCATGGCTTACTGTAATATTTGCTTTTATCAGATGATGCGTAGACATATGCATTATACTTATCCCAGTTGCGTGATTCAAAATAGATTGTTGTTGTTGAATCAGTCTTCTTCGCAAACTTAGCATATACCGTTACATTCGACTTCACTGTAATGTCAAGCGGATTAACTGCATTGTCTGTTACATATGCCTTTGTGCAAGCGGCATCTGAATACCAGCCCTTGAACTCGTAGCCTGTCTTTGCATTTGCTGTGAGTGTTATAGCTGTGCCCCACTCAACTGCATTTGCATCTGCAACATTGCCAAACTCAATTGTTCCGCCTGTTGTGCTGATTGTTTCGTCAGTAACAGCCTGTGCATTGACCTTATACTTGATGAGTTCAAACTTAGCATTGAGTGTTAATTTAGAAGTAACCTTGCTTACAGTATACTGTTCTGATGTTGACACACGCTCTCCTGTGTAATCATCATACCAACCGACAAACTTGTAGCCTTCGCTTGCGGAAGGAGTAGCAAGGAATGTTACGCTGTCATTATAGTTGACTGTAACTGATACGCTCGTCTTTGACGCATCGGATACAGGTGAAGTAAACTTAACCGTACCGTGTGAACCGACAGAAACCGCTTTAATTTCAAATGTCTTTATCATAAACTTAGCATGATAAGTACAATTTGCGGTAACTTTCGGAGTTGTGTACTCAAGCTCATTGCTCTTGAGTGTGCCGTTTTCATCGTACCAACCCGAGAATATATACATATTCTCATCCGAAAGAGTTGCCTTAAGAGTAACGCTCTTGCCGTTGGTTACGATTGTCTGGGATGTTGCACCTGCAGCTGATGAACCCGCCTTAACGGTGCCTGCCGTTGCGTCAACCGCACCGTTATAATAAGCCTTTGCAGTTACAGTGCGTGGAGTAACATCGATAAAATTTGCATAAAGTGTGAGGTTAGCCTTTATTGCCTTGGTATCAATTACATCGCTGGAATATGCACAATTATTAAGAATCGTGGAATCGGCTTTTTTGGTGCAAGCCAAATCCGTGTACCAACCTTCAAATTTATACTGAGAAGAAACAGTTTCTTTGGCAGTTGCCTTAAGTGTTACGGTTGAACCCCACTTAACTGTGGTTTCAATTTTTGTAACTGCCGAACCTAAACCGAGGTTAAGAGTACCGACTGTTTCATTAACCTTTCCGTCAAGAACAGGGTATACCTTAAGGTCAAGGTTTATAAGCTCAAATTTGGCATAAAGTGTTGTGTCATTTTTAATATTTTTTCTGGTGTATTCCGAATTAAGGTCGATCTGGTTACCTTCAGCGTCAGTCCACGCAACAAATTTGTATCCGTCCTTTGATGGCTTTGCAACAAATGTTGCCGAACCGCCGTAGTTAACCGTAACGGTAACAGAAGTACCCGGAGCTACCGCTTCAGGTGCGGTAAACTCAACCGTACCGACATCGGCACCGTCAGCCTGTTTTGCAACAGCCTTTACGGTAAAGGTCTTTATCTTGAACTGAGCGTAATAGGAATGATTTTCCTGAATATTGTTAAGTTCAATTACATTTTCTTTGCTGTAGCTTTTTGTACAAGCTTCATCATAATACCAACCGACAAAATCGTAGCCGGTTCTTGCCGTTGCAGTAAGCGATGTGCTGCTGCCCTCAAGGAAGTTTTGTGAAACCTTGCTTGATGTCTTGCCTTCCATTGTAACAGTACCGCCTGTGCTGTCATCAACCGATGCACCTGTAACCGCAGTTCCCTCAACAAGGTACTGTCTTTCAAATCTGGCATAGAATTTGTATTCTTTTGTGGTATCTGTTGCTGTTATTCCACCGTTATCAAGTTCAACAGGATTTGTAAAAGAAGCATCAGAGTACCAACCACGGAATGTATACTTACTGCTTTTTGGAGTTGCGGTAAGAGTTACTTTTGTTCCGGCAGTAACCTTAACTCTTGTTGCGCCGTCCATACCGCCTGTTACGCTTACTGTGCCCATTGATGCTTTATTATCCTTTTCATCCTCACATGAATAAACGGAAACAATAGCCGGAGGCGCCCAGTAACCTGTGTTTTGTGAAGTAATAACATAATTCACCGAAGAATTTCTGTTCGGTGCGCTTACGCTGTAATCTTTGCCGTTGTAAGTAAATTTGAATGTAATCGAACGTGCTGCATCGCTGTTAGGATTGGGCAAATATGCAGCCCAACCGCTGAGTGACGCATTGTCATTCGGTTCAAAAGTCATTGCTATCGGAGTTGAACTGCCCTGAACATACATATCAACCGCAAGATACTTTCCGTCAACCTGTGTCATCGGCAATGTACTTGCATCTTCACTTGAGAGGAGAATTTTCTGAACCTCTCCCCATGTGCCGTAGCCTTTTTTTGACGAATCCTTATATCCGTAGGCTGTGAATGTCTGTGAATCGGCATCAACAGCAGTTTGCAGAGTGGTTGTCCATTTTGCAACAAAGCTGTTCTGCGGATTTGATGTTACGGTTGATTCGCAGCTGTAGAAAGTAACTGTTGCGTTAGGATTATCTGTATAGTCTGAACCGAGCTTAATAAAATAATTACCGCTCGAATCCTTTGAAAGCTTTTTATACTCGCTTTTGCCATCCTGGTTAATCCAGATTGCACGATTGTTTTTGGTAGCCCAACCCGCACCGAGAGATGGATCGCCCGTTGTTTTATCGTAAAAAGTCAATTCTCCGGCCTGGGGACTCTGAGTGATAAGCTTGAAGTTGTCAATGGTAACAGTCTGTCCGGCATACTTTGTATTTCTGCTGTCATCCTGTAACCACACACGCATTGTAACCTTATGCGGTTTTGAATCTGCCGGAACGGTAAAAAGAGGACTTTCTGCTGTTGAACCCGTGTATGAACCGAAAGATTTGACATTTTCCGTTTTTTTAGTATCCAGGGTTGTACCGGCAACAACCTCTGTCGTGCTCTCGCTCTTACCGCAGACAACCGTATTACTATTACTGCCGTCACAAACGAATGAAACACGAAGCTTTCCCTCGTCTGCATCAGCACCGTTAACCTTGATTGTGGGAACATTCTCAAAATAGAATAACGCCTTTGTTCCCTTTGCGGTAACATTGAAAGAAAAATCAATGTAGTTGACATTCTTATCGTTTACAGTAGCCTTTCTGTATACACCGGACGACTCGCCGTTTGCAGTTAAGGTCGGAAAATAAATATCTGTACCGTTTGCGCTTGTTGCCGAGGCAAGGTGAACATCGCCTGCCTGACGAAAATATTTTGTAAGATCAATTGTATTTCCGTCATAGCCTTTACCGTAGCCAATGTTAGCGTTGGTAAACACATAGTTATCAATTGTACCGTTGTTCAAATCAAGCTTAATGGTTGAAATTGTTTCCACCCATGCAGAAACCGACACGATAGCGATTGCCAACACTTCAACAAGTGCCACAATGCTTAAAATCATGCTTTTTCTCTTTTCTTTGCCCGACTTTTTGCCGATTGCAAGCTTTTCTTTAAAATAAGTCGCCAAAAGAGCAAATCTCTCTTTCATTGTGACACCTCCTTTTTATATTTTGCATTATTAATGATACGTTGCGGTATCATCGTTGGTTACTTCATAAGAAACATTGAACGATGTGGAGAACATATATTCATTCTTTGCCGGAATAAGCAGAGTGTGATTACCTTTCTCGTTCACAAACTTAAATCCGATAACTCGTGAGCCTCTCGGCGCACTGCAGTTATCAAGTGTACACCTTGCACCGTCAGATTCAAACTTCATCAAATGGTTTGTTTCTTTGCCTTCATATTTATAAACTACATAAGGTTGATAATTTCCGCTTTTAAGATAATCTCTGAGCCACTGTTTATTATTACCCGGAATGTTGAGATACACACTTGTATTTATTTTAGGATCTTCGGAAGATCCTCCTCCGCTTGTCGGAGTTGTGGTTGAAGGTGTTGTTGTTTCAACAGTTGAGCCGCCCGGACTATAATCCCAGTATCCGATACAAGGGGACAGTCTTTGAGCAGTATTATCGGTTTTACCATAACCGTTACCTCTCCTGGCAGTATAAACAAGGCTGCGGTTACCGTTTACAATTCTGCTTTCCTGTAACGGATACAAATCCTTGTCATTTTTCATCCAGTCTTGTACCGTAGTGTTCTTAATCAATTCGTTGTTTACATTAGCCCTGGTATGCCATGAGTTATAGATTATATTATTCGTCGCACTGAATCTGAAAAAGCTTATATCTGTTATTACATCTTTTGGCAACGCAGCTGTCCATGTGTTATATCCGTCTACCGAACCAAGATCTTTCATAACGACAGTTTTCTGAGTTGCATCAGTATCTTTATACTGCATGGTAACTATACAGTCATTTGTTTTAATCCATGGATTCTCTTTGCCATCATCGCCTTTTGTTTTATCAATAAAGGTGATAGCCTCCATATCATTGTAGTTACTTTCGAGTTCAACATCAATTGTAACCGATGCACCTGCATACTTATCATAAACAGACTGATCTTCATACGCACCCTCAAACCACGCTACCAATGTTACATCAAGAGGTTTCTGACCTAAAAGCGTGAACAAGCTTTCGCCTGAATAGAAATAGAAATCAGAAAATGTCTTGCATGATGAAAGCTTCGTAGTAGGAGAGCCGACCATATTTGTTGAGCTTACTGCATTATAATTTTTAGCATGCTCATCAATAAGAGCACTTGGATCAATTACAGTAGGAGTTTTACTGCTGTCGGTAATAAACGCAAGTCTTAACGGACAAGGATCATAGACCTTCTGATCGACAGGAACGCCGTCATTGTCACGAATAATCTCGGTTGAGCCGTCAAACTTACCGAGAACAGTTTTACGGTCTGCCGAAACAATTGTAATATTATAGCCTTTGATATAAACATTTGTCATATCTGAATCGGCATTAAGCTTAAAATCCTTATATACATATGTTTTATTCCTATCGCCTACAGTTCCTTCACGGAATTTCATGGCAGATGTTGAATCCTTAAAGTTGCCCTCTGACGGGAAGAACATATTCCTTCCGTCAACGCTTGAAGCCTCTTCAAGCTTAAAGTCTTTAACAACAAGGTGGTTTGAAAGATCTTCCTGACCGTCATTGACACGGAGTGCCGCACTTGACTCAAGTGAAAACGCCTGAGAATTAATACTTGCCGTATCTTTTACGGTAAACCATGCCACCGTTGTCACAAGCACAAGAGTAAAAACAAGGAACAATGATACATATGAAATTGCGAGCTTTTTTCTGCCGAGAAGTCTGTTATCGGAAAGTGCAAAAAACGAATTCTGCATTCTTTCTTTCAGTTTCATACTTCATTGCTCCTTTCCTGATTTTTATTTATTGTTGTACATCGCCCTTTGAGAGAACAAGGTTTGCTTTAAACTTTCCGTTTACAAGGGCAAGTCTTGCCTCTGCGTCTTCGCCGTCAACCCACATATTACAGGTTACCATTCCTGTATATTTGTCGTTTTGAGTTGTGTCCTTTTCCAAAGTCATAATTTTTTTCTTTTCACCAAGCTCATATGTGTAATCTCCGTTGTCTGTAAAGCCTTTGCTGTTTGCAACAAGAACCTTACCGAGTGGTGAATCATCATCAGCGGAAACGGAGGTTTTAACCCATTTACCGTTTTTCACATAATAACCGTGCGAATATGATTCACCCAAACGCTTGTCTGTGCTTACAGAATACTTTGTTGTATCTAAGTCTGGCTTAAGAAGAATGTTCGGAGCAGGAATCCACAAAAGCTTTGGCATTGTTTCGCTAGTTTCATAATTTGCAACCGAAAACCTTACCGCACCGGTTACGCAGTCTCTTGAAATTCCCTTTGAGACACCGCTTTCACCGAAATCACTCTTATTATCTGCATTTTCACCTGTCAGATTTTTTGCATTCGGACTGATTTTAGATTTACTGTCCAGATAAATATCAAACTTGGATTTTGAACGAACATACAGGTCAAAAGAAAGGTAGTGAACCGAACTGTTAGCAAGTTCCCATTCGTCAGCATCAAGAATAGGAGTAGCAACTCCGTTTTCCTGCTTGAGAGGCGGCTTATAAAATGTGTATCCGTCGCTCGAAACCTCAGTCATCTTGATATCATTAATAAACGAATAATTTTTGCTGTTCAATTCAATCGTATTTTTGTACGCCGTCGGAGCCGGGGCAGTGGCACCGTGCTTAACAACAGCAATTTCAATACCGTCAGGTGCCTGACACTCAACATTTATACCGTCGGCATCAGCTGAACTCTTATCCGTAAACCACGCCTGAATGCCGCAAAAGCCGGCAAGTGCAACAGCGAACAGAACTATTAAATTTTTAGCAATCATTCTGCCCGTTTTTCTGTTGGGCGCAGTAGAGTTTTTCATTTTTGCCCCTTATTCTTTACCAAAGTAAACTGAAACAAATCCGTTTGCTTTCAGAGTTTTGTTATGGAAAACAGTTGTTTTTCTTTTGGTTGCATCTCTTACAATGTTTTCAAAATTCATCACAAACGGTCTGTCAACTCCTGAGAATGTTATCACAAGCGGAAGCCTTCCGGCACTTTTCAGCTTTGAACACAAATCCGAAAAAGCCACTTCAAGGTCTGCCTGCTTTTTATAGATTTTGTAAACATCTGCACCGTTACGGGAATATCCTGCAAGCATAACACCCTTTTTGCTTCTGCAAATGCAAAGAGATCTTACAGACTTTTGAGCGTCCATAAGCTCGTCTGCGATTGAAAGCTTGCCGAATTTTGCAAGCTCTTCGGCATATTTAGAAACAACAGCAACACTGCCGAATCCGAAGTCACGAACGAACAAATCGCCGACATCCTTAATTGACTTGACTTCTTCCTTTGCAAGGCTGATTTTTTCGCCTGCTTTCTTTTCGGCTTTGCGAATTTCAGCCTGAGCCTCTTTTTTAATCTCGGCAACCTTGGCTTTCATACGCTTTTCGCAAGCTTTTTCTGCCTGCTCAACCTTTTTGTCAACCGATTTGTATGCCTTTTTAAGCTCTGACGCATGAGCGGCGTCATTTGCGGCTGATGATTTAAGGTTGGCTTCCTTAATTTCAACAAGCTCATTCCTGTGAGCCTCTTCCTTATCGGCAAGTTCTTTAAGATGCTTTTGCTCTGTTTCATTTGCCTTTGCCGCAAAATCCGCATTCAGCTTTGCTACATAAGTGTTATGTTCAGCCTCTGCATCGTTGAATTTATGGTTAAGCGATTCAACCTCTGCCGAATGAGCGTCGTTCATCTGCTGTTTTTCTTCAGCAAAATCAGATTTCATTTTATTTACTGTGTCCTTGTGCTGAACACGCTCATTCTGAAGTGTTTCCGTAAGATTTTCATTTTTCTCGGTTAGGTCGGTAATCCTGCGGTTATCCTCTTCAATCTGCGCATGGCACTTTTCAAGGCTCTGTGTAAGAGCGGCAATCTTTGCAAGTTGTTCGGCAACCTGAGTTTCAAGTTCTTCGATATGAGCTTTCTGCTCGGCGATAACAGTTTCCTGCTCTTTCACCTTTGTCTGCAAACGAGCATTCTCCTGCACAAGCACGAGAATTCTGTTATTTAATTCTACTATTTTTTTATTGAGTGTGTCAATAGTCTGATTGAGTTCATCAATCGTTTTATTCAACTCTTCAATAGTATCTTTTAACTGCTGATTTTCTTCCTCAAGCTCGGCAATTCT
>ULTH01010442.1_pt1 | contig 17365 bp, 10 predicted proteins | sample 1957421 | NCBI WGS metagenome assembly ULTH01 (sample SAMEA4835729, study PRJEB28245) | human gut metagenome | biome: gut microbiome; material: fecal sample | place: Denmark | collected 2008 | reverse complement strand
TCCGCCCTACACGGAATGTCCACAAAGCAGCGCATGGCAATGTTCAATCAGATTCCGTTCATGGTCAACTGGCTCAAGGAACTTGGCAATGTAGCCGAAAGTGTCTGCCAGTTCCTGAATACTGTAAAAGAGAAGAACAAAATTCCGTCCAACCTTAAATCCGAAGAAGAATGATTGCAAAAGCCAAAGCCATATCGCACGGCATCAACGACCTCCGTTACATTACCGGTGAATCACAACATAAGAAGCATCCGGAGAAAATTTATCGGGTATTGGACAATCTGTTGCCCTCAGAACCGGACGCTATGGGGATATGGAACTCCATGCAGTTGACCATATCCCAGCATCGCCCGATAAAGAACTCCGTTATCAGAATCGAGTTGAGTCCATCGCCCAAACATACCCAATTCTATGACATCGAAGATTGGCAAAAACTTTGGCAAGATTTCGCCGAGGAGTTCGACAAACAGGTGATTACCGGCAAGGATGGAAAAATCCGTTCCTGTCCAACCAATTTAGCTAACAGTAAATACTCTGTTTGGCTGCATACAGAATCCAAAGGCGAAGTTCCCCACCTCCATGCTGCGGTCTGCCGTTTGGATGAAAATGGCAATATCAACAACGACCATAACATTCATCTTCGGGCGCAACGTGCCGCCGAGCGAGTGGCAAAGAAACGTGGCTGGACGACTGCAGAACAAATCAGAAATCGTAACATTCCACAAGTGAACCGGGACTGTATGGAGGTGTTGAAAGCAATGCCATCATGGTCATGGGATGAGTACAAGAACACTCTTATACGGAAAGGTTATACCGTCCATGAAAGAGAGGACAAGAAAGGTATTCTTCGTGGATATGCCCTCATGAATGGAAACACCAAATACAAGGCTTCAGAATTGGGAATCGGCAGGAACCTGATGGTCTCGAAACTTCCTGCGACATGGGAGAAACTGCACCATCAGTCAGCTACCGTCATTAGAAATAATGCTCCCAAAGCCGTTCAACAGGCAGCGATACATAAGGTTGCTCCTATTGACTATACCCAATATCTCACATATAGTCAGGATATGATTTCCTATGCCCTCAGCCATGAAGGTAAGGATTACAGATTCTATATTCCGGAAAAAATACTTGACTGTTTTAATGACGAATTTGATTACAGGTTTATTGCCAACTGTCAGGAACTTACCGATATGGCAGTAGCTATATTTGTCGGACTGATAGATACCCCCAACGTAACAACCGGTGGAGGTGGTGGAGGCTCACAAAGCGACCTTCCGTGGAGAGACAAGGATGAAGACAATTTGCAATGGGCTCGCAGATGCGCTCATGCCGCCAGTCGTTCGTTAGGAAAGAAACTGAAAACAGGATTAAAACGATAAGCCCATGAAACCGAACATGAAAAAGAAATTCGATTTTTCCGCGGAAATGAGTGAAGCGGAAGCCATAAAAGCCACTCCCAAGAATGAATATCTGGAGGAAGAAAAGCAGTTACTCGATATCAACGCAAAGGAACTTGTCAGCCTGAATGACAACGTATATAAGCTGAGAACAGAAGTTGAAAATCTATCCGACTCTATACATGAGTGCAAACCTATTATTTCTGAAGAAATACAGAAGTTAGCAGTAGAATTCGGTGCGACCCTTCTATACAATTTTCTCAGCCAGATTGAGAGCAAATGTAAGGAAGCCGAGCGAAGAATAAAGAAAGCCAGCAATGCCATCCCCATCCCAGATACGGCATTCTACATTTTGATTACCATTGTAGTTGCTCTATCTTCTTTTTTCGTGTGCATGATAGTAGCTAATGCAGAGATTTTGCATTCCGGATTGATTTGGAAGGCTGTTATTGGTTGTATTCTTATGGTTGTTTTGGGGATTGGTATTGCTGTAATTATACAGAAGTTTTCGGACAGGGATAAATAAACGAAAAGTCTCAATCGGATAGGAATGCTATCGGTTGAGACTTTATTTTATTCGTTATCAAACAATCCCTTTTCTTTCCATAACTTTAGTTATAAATTCCTCTATTCTCTTGCATTTGATTTAGTGATTACGTTTATGACTTACACGAAGTTTATCATCATCTTCTCTATATGATGAGATATATCCAATAGTTTTTAGCTTCCCTAAAAGCATTTCATTCATGTGATTATTTTCTATAGTAGCCTTTTTTGATTTATCTGTAATACTTCGATAAGAATCGCCTAAAGACTCTATTAATTCTGTCACAATGTCAAAATCATCTCTAAACTTTTCAACCAAGTCTATCAAAAAAGACAATCGCTCTGGCAAATTAGTAGAGGCGACCAAAATGTTCTTCTCTATGTCATAATCAAATTTTTCAATATTGTTTTTCAACACAGGAAGAGTGATATTTGCCAATTCGTTATCCCACACAATATGAGGAAGAAAATGTTGAACTACACTTAGAGCTTTTTCACCGATTACTCTTGGATTTTTCATAAGATGCTTGTATAGCCTCATATCTGTAGGCAACTCCTCTATTTCTATAATACACTCATCCAAATACTTATCTACATAATAAGTAAGTACATCACTATGATTGTCTCTAATTGTTGTCGTATAATATGTGCTATATGGAAGCATATCAGCACAAAGTAACGACTTAAAATGAGCGTTATCTACACTGTTAATATCCGCATCCTTAAATGTAACTCCATCAAAGATTTTGACAAGTTTATCGTATACCAAAATTTCAAAATCTGATGTCAATAAAGCACTGTGTGCCAGTAGTTCTTTCTGAGTATCATCCAATTCAGATATATCTGTTAATTCATCAATATGTTTGGTAATGAATATTCGCAAACTGGAAATCATTACATTATTCTGACTCTCATAAAATGCATATATCTCAGGCCATGCTGGTATAACTATATCAACTTCAATAGCGAACTCCCACTGTATATTGTTAACATCGGAAAGAGAAACTTTATTCTGTTGCCCAGAAAGGTATTTGCGTTTTGTGTCCTCTGTTATATCCTCAGAATTAATAATTTCAAGAATAATTCCCACACTCTCTTTTTTTGCCGTATCTGTAATAAATACATTATTTAGTGCATTGTCAAAACATTCATCTATATAATCTGATATAGATTTAGCTGATTTACAGCTCCTCAGTATTGTAACATTTAAAGGATAATTATCCAATGTTTCCACCCTCTCATTTCGATAATGAACAAATGCGCATACAACATTTTCTGGTGTCAACATATATGCTTTGTTTTCTACAACATACTCAAGCAAACACCTAGACTCTGCATCTATATCTGTAAAAATCAGTTTTCCATTCGACACTATTTGTTTGATTGTATCAAAACCTATGAGATCTACTCTATGAGATATAAATGCGAAGTGTTTATTCAACCAGTTACGACTTTCTTTGGTGGAATGGTTCAATTCGAGGAATCGTAACCAAGACTCGAATAATTCATCGGAATTCTGTTTCACGAAGATCTTCCATAATCCATCAACGATACTGCCCAAATGGTTGAAAAGCGAGCTTGAATCTTCAACTGATTTATAGAAGTCAATCAAAAAGTCCCACTTTTTATTATGCATAATAACTTGTGCTATCGAATGAAGTTTTGAGTTATTTGCTTCTTCAAGATGCTGACAAATACAATCGACCACCTGAATATTCAATATACTTACATCGTTGTAACATTTATCAGGAATGTTTTTTACGCACTGCCCTACTTTATCTATATGATAGTCATACGGCAAACTATGCCGAAGTTTTAATTCAAGGATAAAATCATGGTCGTGCTTATTAATTGACTTACCAAAAAAGAAAGATATATAATCAAAGTAATCTTCATTTATAAGTCCTTCTTTCAAGAAAACTTCAAGCATTTTAGAGACATTGAGTTCACTAAAAATTTTATGCGTCTGCATATCAACATCCAGCAACAGTTCTTGTATTGGAGTAGCATAATGATTATTACGAGATAATTCTAGTATCTTGATTTGTTCACGATATCTTTTTTCCCCTTCTCGCAAGGCTTCTAATCGCTCATGGTAGGTAAAGGTAGAATTAACTATTTTCTCTATTTGACTGAATTGAATATTGCAACTATCTTCAGATGTATCATAATAATATCTAACACCATAATATGTGTTAGTTTGATGCCTCTTAAAACATTGATATCGAAATGAGGATTGCGATATAAAGGAATTAAATAACGTTTCATTTTCTGCGATATCTTCAAGAGGTATAAAATTGTTTTCGACAAAAAACAAAAAGGCATTATTTTCATTTTGTTTTGATAATTTTCTACGATACCCTTCAATATAAATCAGCCTTAATTCTTTTTCTTGTATGGCATGTGTCGCTTCTAAAGATTGAAGTTTTTTAGTTATTCCATTAATACGCTCGTCAATCTGTCTATTGCGCTCAACCAATAATTCACTTTTCTTATGCAAACAATCATACAAAACACCCTTTCCTTTATGCAGATCAGCAAAATCTTTTGGATGGTAGTTTTTATATACAATCATTGCAAGAAGTTTGTTTTGATCAAGTTTCTCATCAAGTTTTTCTCTATATTGGGCATATTCATTGACAATATTCTTCAGTAATCTCATATCGTCAATGAAAAAAGCCAAACTGTCTATTACCTCGACATTAAGATCTGAATAGCCTTTTATCTCTAGTTCCTCTTTCAGTTTGTCTGCCGAGTTTGAAGAATTGATTATTGGGATTACAGTTGTGATATAATCAAAGAATTTAGTACGTTCTTCATCAAAAAACATATCATCTTTAACCGCATAAATGAACGTAACTTTACGCCCCACAGAGTTTGACTGATTCAAGAGTTGATTTACCTCTCTTAACTTAAGAAAAATATCCGTATTATCAAATCTATCTAAATCTTCTATAATCACAACATTATAATCAGTAACCTCAAAGAAATAGACAATCTCATCCATGTGCTTATTGAAAACGGATGTATCTTCTTTGTTTTCTTTTAATTCAATCTCTCCATTCTTTAGATTTAACTTATTCAGTTTACTATTACTCAATGATTTGACAGTCTTTTGAACGAATATTATTGTTGCAACAAATATATATGATAGAGCAAAAATATCAGACCATTTATTTAATACTGGATTACTTAAGCGATTGCAAATCCAATCCACCTCCAAAAATGATGGTTCAAATACAATAATTAAGGCAACAATATAAAATATTATTGCAAAAGATAAAGCATATTGAGCCCAAGTTGATTTATGATAAATCCTTTTTAATCTGGAGTTATAAAGCGTCTCTTGTTTTTCTTTATAAATAAGTTGTTGAAGAATGCTGTATTCAATACGATTATTCATCGTATCAATATCTATTTTATTCTTTTTATCATCTAATGGTGACTTTAGAGTAGCAAGAGATATTGAAAGATATTTGTATTTACGATAGTCTTTCATCAAAGAGCGAAGAATGGAACTCTTACCGGATCCATAAGGACCAGTAAGAGCAATGTTCAATATGTCTTTCTCTTCTAGTTTTCGTGCAAGATTCAAAACACTCCTATACTGCTTCTTATCACTTTCACTATCACGATTAAGCAGAGCAGGAGTTAATGATACTTGTTTATCATCCTCCATCGAATTATTTGCACATATTTTCTTCCAAAATCTCCAGTTCATTTATTTTCAGCTATTTATTAATCATATTTTTCTAGTTTGTTACAGATTGCTATCTATATTAAAGCAACACCAAATTCACGGATTGTTTCTTCGCTATCTCTTCCTGAGACAGATTTGCCTGTCGCTTGCTCTATTCTGTCAAGCAATTGTTTTGCTCGATCTATGAAATAAGCATTGAAATCATCTAATGCAAGATGAGCATAACTTACCTTATGTGACTCTATAGCTTCCTGTATCTCAACTTGTTTTAATCCCTTATTTGCCATAGTTCCAATATAGGTACTTGGTGCATGTCCTCCTATTGAACGATTGGAAGATGCATAAATTGGAGTCTTATTAATGACAGAATTCCATTTTATACGTGGAAGGTTATTTTTCTCGCAATAAGTTTGAGGGAATATATGATGAATATCAGCATCTTCATCAATGTAAGATGCTATATCCATACGATGACCTGTCATAAAATCAAGTGGTGAATCTTGTAAGATAAGTGCCATAACACCTTTGTACGCTGCACTATTCCTAGTCTGCATGGTCAATAAACGAGTTGGTTGTATATTGGAACGATATACAGTCTCTGGCATTTCACCACCTTCCATCCAACGGAATACGCCCATTATATCAGTTGCAAATCTAGCTTCATTGGCACCCCCATATAGTTCACCCATTACGCCACACCAATACCAACGAGACAATAATTCCTGTTTGCTTCCAAGATGCAACATTTTTTTATTTTCGTTGTCGTATGCAAAGATTGCAGCAAGTGGAATAAGTTGTGACGAATATGGAAGATCTCTGGAACGGAAAATCCCCTGATGTACTAAGAAATCAGCTGCATCACAGAAACCTTTAATCAAAGCGTCATGATACTTCAAATAATCTTTCAATTCAAGCCTAAGAATGTCTTTTTTCTTACATGTTACAGCCACACGCTCATCATCACCTGAAACCACTCTTTTATAATATGATACCAACAGAGTCATTGCTGCCAAAAAATTAGCGCCAGTGATTTCTTTCAATAGCTCGCCATTTACTTTTTGAGCAAAAATATGACGAATGGTCTCCCAATCTTTTCTCAATTCATGTCCTTCAGCAGCAAATGTAGCTGTGACGAGTTCGAAAACCGTAAGAGGTACACCACCAGTGTTTACATTCTCAAAAATCTGGCAGACAGCTTCTTTCGGGGTTTCTTTATCAAGCTGAATTATAGGTATGTTATACTCTAAAATTGGGCGAAGAATCTGCTGTGAGAAATCACGGAATAAATTTCTATACTCTCTATCACCTTTGTAATAGTCTTCCATATCATAATGCCAATCTTCCGTATCATTATGAGAAAACGTAATATTCAAGGGAAACATCAGGTTCTCAAATTCTTTCTCTCTTGTGGATAAGTCCAGCGTTACATCACGACCAATATTTGTTGTAAGCTGTTTCTTCTCTGATACAGATATGATTGCTTCCAATCTGTCCGCAGTAGAGTCTAGACATTTACGAATATCTAGATAATAATAGCGTTTGATAATTGTATCTCGATTGGTCTCTAATCGAGTATTAGTTGCTTTCTTACTTTTCAAGACCTGATATAAGGTTGTGAGTCGCTGTTGTCCATCGAGCACAAGCCACTCAGGTGTAACTTCTGATATAGAATCCACACCTTCAAATGTGCGATACTTAAAACGGATATGCTCACCACCATTAGCCAAAAACATCGCTGCACCCATTGGGAAGCCAGATGTGATACTTTCTATTAGTTTACATATCTTCGTGTCATCCCAAACCCAACTACGTTGAAAGTCGGGTAATTGAGCCTTACCTTCTTCAACCATTTTTAGAAGGTCATCAAGTTTCTTATCGTGTGATTCAACAGCCATAACAAATTTATTTTATCAACCAATTAATAATACATCTCAATATACTGATAAGCCTTATCAAAAACTTCTTGATCTTTAATCTGGTAGTTAACCCACAGAATAGAACGTAGTTTCTTTTTTATCTCTCGCTGAGCTGTAATGCTTTTAAAAGCATCTTTAAACTTACGTACAATAGCTACCACATTTTCATCTATATCAGCAACTACACGTTCTACAATGATAGGAGTATCCTCAGTTCTAATTGATTCAAACAACTCCGTAAGAGCAGCTTTAGCTTGTTCCCTCTTGTCAAGAGGTTGATTTGAGTTTTTTTCTTCCTCAAGCACTTCTTTAGCAAGGGTGAGCAATCCTCGGAGGAAATCAATACTAGTTATAAGATTTTCCTCCATATGACGGCGCAGTTCATCCAACTTCTCAGCAAATGCCTTGTAATTGGGGTCTCCATGATGCTCTCCTAACCTCAAACGAAGCATTTTTTCCACTTCCAATATCTTTTTAGGATTGTCTTTGGCTTGCTCCAACACCATATCAATTACATCTCCATCTACCACAAGATCCTCAAGTGGAGTCCCAATATCAATTGTATCAATGTTACGATGAATGATTTCAATGGTTTTAGCACCCAATAAAGTCCATATGAGTGATCCTCCGGTACTAACAGGACGTACACTTTGATATACCTGAGCCAGCCAAGTATAATCCGCCTGATAAGCAGCCAGCATTGCATCCGGGCTTACTGTTTCCCAAGCTTTAGCCAATCGTGAAAAATGTTTTGCAAAATTCGTTTTTGTAGACTCATCAAGTAAACATTGCTGGGCAGCTTGCAAACCTTCCCAACCACCGATTGTCCGGTCTACACCAGGGAAAAAGTCAATACACTCTTGCAAAAATTGAGGTATCAACACTTTTATCTCATCAATATTCTTTACAACCGTTTTTACCGTCTCCTCATCAAAAGCAAGGCTTTTGGCTACATTATCAAATACACCAACGAAATCTACAATCAGACCACATTTCTTATCAACATTGTACTTTCTATTCGTACGGCAAATAGCTTGTAACAACGTATGATCCTTCATTGGTTTATCAAGATACATACATTGCAAAATTGGAGCATCAAAACCTGTCAACAGCTTTGAAGTGACAATCACCATTTTAATCGGTGACAATGGATCACGGAATTGGTCAAGAAGTTTTCTTTCTTGTTCTCTATCACGACGGTATGCTTTATACTCATCAGCTTTATCGCCAGCCGTATGCATAACGATAGTGGTTGCATCTTCCGAACCCAAAAGAGCATCAATCGCTTTCTTATATTTCACACAGCAGTCTCGGTTATATACCACGACTTGAGCTTTCATTCCAGTGGGCTCTACATACTCTTTGAAGTGATTTACAATATAACGTGCGACATCGTTAATTCGCTTCTCTGCTGTAAAAAATGCTTCAACAGAAGTTCGTTTTACTAATTCGTTCTTTTCGTCCTCGGATATTTGATCGGTCAGTTCATCAAATTCTTCTTGTAATTGAGTTTCGTTAAGATGCATCTCTACCGGCACTGTTTGGAAATTCAATTCAAGCGTAGCTCCATCTTCAACAGAATTTTGGAAAGTATATTTTGAAATATATCCACCTTTCTCTAAATCCTCATCAGCTCCAAAAGATTGAAAAGTATTCTTATCTCGTTTATTGATAGGCGTTCCGGTAAGGCCAAAGAAAAATGCATTAGGTAATGCATTGCGCATTTTTTGTCCTAAATCCTTTTCCTGAGTTCGGTGTGCTTCATCTACCAATAAAATGATATTATCTCTTTCATTCAGTACACTATCAACATCTCCGAACTTGAAAATTGTCGTTATCAGAATCTTGCGCTGATCCTGCTTGAAAAATGCAACTAACTCATCTTTTGTCTTTGCAGATTCTATATTAGGAATATCAGCACGAGTAAAATCGCCCGTTATCTGATCTTCCAAATCAATACGGTCATCAACGATAACAACTGTGGGAGCATGTAATTCGTTCTGCAAACGTAATTTTTGGGCAGCAAATACCATCAACCATGATTTTCCCGAACCTTGGAAATGCCAAATAAGACCTTTCTTCGGACCTTGTTTCTCTCGATATGTATTTAAGACACGCTGAACAATAGCTTCACCACCTATATATTGTTGATAACGGCAAACTATTTTTATTTTTTTGCCTGATGATGTTCCTGTAAAAACACTATAGTAACGATATATATCAAGCAGTCGGTTTGGTTGAACCAACCCCATTACGTTACTTTTAACCGACTCTATTGTACCATGCTGACGACTTTCATCATTAAACCAAGGTCCCCATTTGTCAACAGGGGCACAGATGCCGGCATATTGAAGTTCTTTACCTTCTGTAGCAAAGGTTAATATATTCGGAACAAACATTTCTGGAATGCTCTTTTCGTAATGCAGCATATCAATGGCTCCGTCAGCCCATGTTATCTGAGGGCGAACAGGAGATTTTGCTTCACCAACACAAACCGGAATTCCATTTATCAGATAAACCAAATCCAAACGTTTACCTCCTTCAACAGAACTACGTGGAAACTCCCATTGATTGGTCACTACACAATAATCTTCGACCGCATCTTCGCTAAAGAATCTGATAGGTATATATTCACCATCCTTTCCAAAAGGCTCTGTGTTTTCATTAAATAATAATGTACGAAAACGGTCATTGGCAGTCACCAATTCATCATAATTACCTCCACAAGTAATAGCAGCACGGAGTTTATAAATAACTTGCTCCGCTTGTTGACGTGTTATTGGATTTAACCTGACAAGAGCTTCCAATAGCCATGATTCAACAAGGACAGAATCAGAACTACGAGGTATATCCTGTGACTTTACATACTGCCAACTACTTTGGGTTGCAGCTTCTATGAGCATTTGCTCCACTGTATTGTCTTCGTTAAACATATCTATGGTTTTTATTGTTATCAATTTAATAATTAAGCGATTTTCCCTAATTCGTCACTCTGTATGTCATTCAAATATACTAAAGCTTTTTGAATGACAGATTTTGATTTGTCGGCTTGTCTATATATTGCTTCAAAACGCCTTTGTTCCTCCATCGCAGGCAATCCAACCATAAAATGGTCCAGATATGAAGCACTAACTCTTTTCTGCCCGCCTGTTCCAGACATATTTTTTGCAGCACGCTCACGAAATATAGGCATTCGTGTTAATGCTAACAGCCAATAGGGACTAGATATTCCGTTAATTGGCCGCAATACATGAAATTCTGTAGATCCCATTCCTATACCATTTGTAAGTCCATGTACAATAGCTCCTTTGCCATTCTCCATACAAGGTGTAATTTTGGCAAACAAGACATCATTATTCTCAAAATATGTAAAGCCTTTTTTTACTTTTCCATATTCTTCGTCAGTCATATCTACCAAATATCCATCCTCACTTACCGCCGGCATAGGAATAAAAGAGACTTTATCGGTGTCGCAAAGAGCAATGTTAGGACGTCTTGGATTTAGAATACAACATTCTCCTAATCTTTTCAACTCATTCTTCTGATTTAAAGAAAGAGGATTCCCAAACATCTCGATAAATTGCGATTTGAAGTCGCCAAATTTTGATTTATCGGCTTGTGTGAGGACCTCAACAAACAAGATTTGTTCATCCATACTAGGAACAGGAACTTTCATTTTCTTGATATCTGAGAATACGATATCAACTTGATTTGTAGAACCAGTTACATATTGCCTGTATATTTCTGCTTGCGTATCATTTAAAGAAAGGTATGTATTAAGCACTTCTGGAAGAATCACTGCTCTATCTGTTGACAAGGCAATCACATGTCCATCATTTATGTAGGTATTATTGTCTGAAGGACAAATAAATACACAACATCGTCCAAGAGTACCATTTCCAGTTGCATTCAAGAGAACATCTCCTGATTCAAGTATTCTCTTCCTAACTGGGATTTCCTCGTTGTGGTATTTTATATTACCCAAACGTTGACCATCCCAATGGATACATGCTTGATTAATCACTAAGACAGAAGAAGATTCAACATATTTTGGCGTTATCCCCTTATTCATGATTGGACAAACCGATTCAAGGGTTTGCTTATTATGAGTATTATAATACATCTCGATAAATTGCGATTTCACCATTTCATCAGTGGCAACAAGTAGTTTCTTATAAGCCTCCTTCAATCGATAGGCTGCCCATAATTTATCAACAAGAACTTTTTGTTCCTCTAATGGAGGTAATTCAAACTCAAAATCAGCCAAATCAGAAAATAACACATAAGGATTTGTAGAACCTTTTGATTTAGCTATCGACCAAGTCGTAAAATCCTTTGATAGCATAATGAACGGCAACAAACGTTGCTCAAATGCATGAGGATCTTTCGTTTCAAAAACAAAAGTAGTATTAGCACATACTCCTTCAAAATCAGCAACTGCTATTTTCTTTAGATATGTTCTTCTTGAACCATACAAAATCTGACCTGGTTTAAATACACGAATAAAAGCAGGTCCAACATCATCTGTTGTAAAACATCCTTTCCTATGTATGGTTAAATCCTCCGAATCCATATGATCGCCTGCAACATAGTATTCATACGGATTATTTAGACGATCTATATTTATCTTCACATCTTTAACGACATCTCCAAACTTTACCCTACTCATATTTTAGCATACTTAAAAGATTAGCAACTTCGATATGCATTGATCTTGAAGCCTCAATCCATTTTGGGAGTGATTCATCCAAAATGTATATTTCATTTGTTCCTTTTTGCTTGACATAACTTTGTATACTAAGCAAACTCTTATTATTATCTATATCATTTATATCAGCAACTTTTGCAAAATATTCTATATCTTCAAAATTTTCATAAGCAGAAATAATTTTCTGGATGTGAGTATTTTCTAAATAACTTTCAGCATTCTTTCTTGATACCTCTCCTTTTGCGTCAATAAAAATAACTTTACCTTTATGACTATCTTCTTTTCTATTTTTGCAGATAATAATACAAGCCTCCATAGAAGCATTAAAAAATAGATTAGGACCAAGTCCAATTACGCAATCTACAATATCTATTTCAACTAATTTTTTGCGCAACTCATATTCTTCATCACGAAATAGTACACCATGGGGAAACAATATAGCACACCTACCAGTATTTCTATCCATCGAAGCAATAATATGTTGAAAAAATGCATAATCAGCTCTTCCTTGCGGAGGCGTTCCCAAGAAATTACGTCCCCACTTATCATTCATGAATTTTTCACGATTCCATTCTTTGATTGAATAAGGAGGATTTGCCAGAACAATGTCGAACTTACGAAGATGGCTGCCATCCAAGAATGCAGGATGCTCCAACGTATCTGCACATGCAATCGAAAAATCTTCAACTCCATTCAAATAAAGATTCATTCGTGCAATAGAAGAAGTCAAGCCATTCACCTCTTGTCCGAACACCTGTACACTCTGCCACTCTGCACCTTTGTTGCGAAGATAGTCTAAACATTTAACCAACATACCCCCGGAACCACAAGTTGGGTCATAAATGCTTTCATTCGGTTGTGGCTGCAGTATCTCAGCCATAAGTTGAACGACTGTTCTATTCGTATAGAACTCCTGAGCAGTATTTCCGGCATCATCGGCAAACTTTCCAACAAGGTATTCGTATGCCTGCCCCATCTCATCGGCAGGACAAGCCTTTAGGCTCAACGTATATTTAGAAAAATCCTCAATCAACGAAGTAATGATATTATCAGGCATCTTCGCCTTATTGGTCCAGCCATCCTTAGGTCCGAAAATACCTTCTAATCCTCCGATTTTTCTACCATCCATTTCCTTAGCAGGATTGGCTTGCTCAATGGCAATAAATGCTTCGACTAATTTATTACCAACATTTTCCGTCACCTCACGAACATCTCTCCAGTGCGCACCATCAGGAATACGGATGGGGAGATCTTCTACTTGCATACCTGCATACTCAACTCCTCCTTCACACACAAATCCTTCAAACTGTTCATCATAAACATCGGAAATGCGTTTGAAAAAAAGCAAAGGGAAAATATACTCTTTATATCCTGCAGCATCAATCTGACCACGCAAATGAGTGGCAGCCGCCCAAAGGAAACTTTTAAGTTCATCGAGCGTAATAGGGTCATCAGGAAGACGATATTGTTTTACTTTTTCTGCCATATTGATTATGCGTTAATGAGTAATGAAAATTCGTTCTCCAATCGCTTCACATCTGCGTATGCTTGTTTGAACTCAGCCAACACTTCCGCATAAGGACGAATTTCCTCCTTGTGGTAAACCACATAGCGATTGGGCGAAAGATTATACTCTTTATCTCTTATCTCCTGCAATGTAACGATTCGAGAATAGTCCTCTTCATCGGAGTAATTTTGATAAAGTGAATATAACCTATCTATATCATTCTCTTCTAAAATATTCTGCGCTCTCTTTTGAGTTAGAATTTTGGAACCATCTATCATCAAAATCCGTCCGGAATGATGAGCCTGTTTCATTCTTCGTATTATCAAAAAGCACGGTGAAAGTCCAGTTCCATAAAACAATTTATCTCCTAATGTAACAACGGCTTCTATCAAATCACTTTCGACTAATTGTTTCCTTATTTCTGCTTCTTGATTTCCACGAAACAGAATACCTTGCGGCATTACAACAGCCATACGCCCCTTGCCGGAAGACATAGAACATATCATATGCTGAATCCACGCATAGTCACCACAACTATCACTCGGTGTGCCATAGATATTGCGCTTATATTTATCTGAACTCCATTCCGTTGCTCCCCAATTTTCAAGAGAAAATGGGGGGTTTGCTATAACACAATCGAATTTGGCGATATTACCACCTTGAAGAATTTTTGGGTCTCTCAATGTGTCGCCTTGCATTACATTAAAATCAGATGCACCATGCAGGAATAGATTCATTTTAGCAATGGCCGCATTCACGACATTCTTTTCCTGTCCGAATATACTTCCGCAGCAAAGAGAATCATCGTGCATATATCGTATAGCTTCGATAAGCATTCCTCCACTACCACAAGCAGGATCATATACAGTTTCCCCCGGTTGCGGATCGAGAATATGCACTAATAATCTCACAACAGAACGAGGAGTATAAAACTCTCCAGCTTGAGCCTTACTATCATCGGCAAACTTCTTCAATAATATTTCATAAGCATCACCCATTAAGTCCGCAGGGTAATCCTTATTACCAAGTTTTCGTTTTGATAGATGTTCTATCAGGTCACGAATCTTGCTATCATTGAGTATTGCTTTGTTAGTCCATTTCTGAGATGAAAACATAGATAGCACCCCATACAATGTATCTGGGTTTGCTATCTCTATCTGCCTCATAGCACCGACTATGGCAGCTCCAAGATTTTCTGTACGCTCTCGGACTTCTTGCCAATGACAACCATCAGGAATAACAAAACGATGTTGTTCTGGCAGAGATGCATACTCCTTATCACCACCACTTGATATTAAAGCTTCTTCTGTTTCTTCATCATAAACATCAGATATCCGCTTGTAATAAAGTAAAGGCGTGATATAATCCTTAAAATTATCTTGGCTTACAGGACCGCGTATTATATTACAGGCCTCAAACAAGAAATTGTATAAGTCCTGTGCACCTGTAAGCTCTTTATTTATTGTTTTTTTTGCCATCTAATAACTCTGTCAAATCGTAAATTTGATATCTCTTTACTTCATTAACTCTACAACATTTTCCGACAACATTGCATTCCCAGCATCATCTTTCGGAGCGTTCTTAAGGAACAGTACAGGAACGATAGTGTAGTTCTTAGCAAACGGCAACAGATTAGCTTTGCGGAGAAGCTCAGCAGTTAGCTGTTTGCCATTCTCCCCTGTTGTCCATTTACATTCTCCGACCAACAGATACTTTTTATCGAGCGATTCAGCCATCACGTCAAATTCAACTTGTTCCGGCTTCTTATCCTCATTGAGAACAGAGCCCCACCAGCGTTTTGCTTTGCCATAAACTACTCCATTAACAAGATTTCCTGTTACGGCATCCCGACACAGTTTTTCCCATTGCATACTCACATACTCAGAGAAATGAGCAGTCAAAGCCTGTTCTATGGGTAAGCGACGACCAAGTTCAATGAACGAACGATTAGGGACAACAAACTGATAGTAGAATGCCATAAACGGATCGGCAATCTTGTAGAGGCTCTTTTTCGCATTCTTTTCATCAATCCCGAACGGAACATCTTTTTCCAAAAAACCGAGATCAACAAGTTTCTTCAATGGACGCGACAGATTAGTTGCAGGTTCATTGCATCGTGCAGCAATTTCGGAAAGACGGTTTGCACCAGTACCGATATAAGACATTATTGTCGAAGTCTTGACTATATCCTTAACATCATCCTGAAACAGTTTTACCGGCTCCTCATAAAGAGTCCCATTTACAGAAAGGATATTATGCCACATGGCATCATCAAGCGAAATTCTGTTTTCCCTCAGTTCCCAATAGCGCGGCACACCGCCCCATATAGCATACTCTTCAATAGCGTTCATCGCATTAAGGTTCAATGCCTCCTGAATATAGGGTAAACGTATAGGGGTAAGTCTCATTATCTCATCAGCACGACCATAAAGAGGCGCAGTAGAATCAAGAAACAACCCATACATCATATTTTGTGATGAACCACAAAGCACCAGATTATACTTCAACTGTTTCTCATCAACAAGTTTCTGCAATACAGACGGCAGTTCAGGAGATTGCTCCACAAGATACGGAAATTCGTCCAAACACAAAGTAAAACGTTTGTCTGTTCGATAATTAACCGCACGAAACATCGACTCCCAATCGGGATACGACAACTTCTCAAAATCAGGAAACACCTGTGCTATCACTTTTGCAAGTAATGCCCTCTGATGTTGACCTTCCGAACGGTCTGCAAGGAAGTATACATCATTTTCTGACAACACCCTTTTAATAAGCGTTGATTTACCCAATCGTCTGCGACCATACATCACAACTAACGAGGATTTCTCTCTTGCAAGAGCATCCTTCAGTCGTGCTGCTTCATCTATTCTATCAACAAATTTCATATCCCACATTATTATGCAGTGCAAACATAATGTTTTTATGGCATAATACAAAATTTTAAGCTGTATTTTTTATCCTGATAGAGTCATTATCGACTTATATGCAGAAAAAAGTGAGTTTTATCTCTTTTTCGAAGCTCTTTTCCTTGTCTTCAAACTCAAATCCTGTAATGTTTTCCCTAGTTTGTCTTCTTTGGCCAACCACAGAATATCATCGTCAAGCTGTAAAGCATACAACACGCGCAAATATATTCCGATTGCCACTGTCGGCACACCTTTCTCTATTCGGGACACGGTCAACGGAGAACAGGTGGCACGTTCCGCCACTTGAGCTACACTCAGATTCCTGCGCAAGCGAGCCAGTTTAATCTGTTCTCCCACAACGGACATCTTTTGTTCTAATTTTCGGGGCAACTTAGTCCCCATTGTATTCTTTGCCATGTTAACTCATCATATAATATACAAAGATACTACTTTTTACTTATTTAATGATACATTACACATAAAAAATCGCATCAAAGCCATATAATCAGTCATAGACATAATCATTTGGAATAGAATTTCAAAATTAAATGCCATCATATTATTCATAAGCACAGTATACATCTACTAACAAATAAAATACTATTCGTTATACAGGCGTAAACAACCCCTCCTTGCTATGTCTGTTTAATATTAGTTTGACCATTCAAACGAAAAGTAA
>ULTH01058076.1_pt1 | contig 18069 bp, 20 predicted proteins | sample 1957421 | NCBI WGS metagenome assembly ULTH01 (sample SAMEA4835729, study PRJEB28245) | human gut metagenome | biome: gut microbiome; material: fecal sample | place: Denmark | collected 2008 | reverse complement strand
ATTCTCTCATCCCCTGCTGATAAGAAACGTCAGAAACCTTGGATTTACAAGGCTTCTGGCGTTTTTATTTATATAAGAAAAGTTGACTTAGCCGTACGGCTTATTGTATAATCAGAACTATACAAAATTAGCCGTACGGCATATTTGCAAAGAGTATATATATAATTTAGCCGTACGACCATATGATGCGTATGAAGTTATGTGTTGATAATTTGATATAGAAAGACGAGGAATATGTATGAAAATAATAGATTCAAAATCTTTGGGTGAGGCAATCAGAATAAGAAGAAAAGAACTGAAATATACTCAGGCTTATATAGCAGAATTTACAGGATTTAGTGTAAGTTTTATTTCGGATTTGGAAAGAGGTAAGGCTACAGCAGAAATCGGAAAGGCAATTACAATTATCAATTTACTGGGAATGGATATTCTCGTAGAAAAGAGAGGTTAGAATATGAGAAATTTGGGGGTTTGGATAGAGATTGGTGGCTTGCAGACATATGTAGGTCGTATAATTGGAGAAAAAGAAGAAGATGCTAGATTCTCATATGCAGAAGAGTATTTATCTGGTAACATAGCCAGACCGATATCAATACATTTGCCATTATCTGAAAACGCATTTTCCGTTGATGATACAAGGAATTTTTTTGAAGGTTTGTTACCTGAAGGATTTACCAGAAGATGTGTGGCTAGGTTATTGCATACAGACGCAAATAATTATCTGTCATTATTAGCCGGGTTAGGTAATGAGTGTTTGGGAGCAATAAAAATTACAGATGAGAATAACGAAGTAGTAAATGCAGATTATCAGAAATTGACAATTGATGAGGTTAGTCAGTTGGCAAGAGAAGGAGCAATGGAGACTGCGGAGTTAGTCACAAAGTCACATTTGTCACTTACAGGAGCATCTGGAAAGGTTGGGTTATATTATGATGAAAATAATAAAGATTGGTATTTACCCAAAGGGTCAGCGCCAAGTACATATATAGTAAAGCAGAGTCATGTAAGGCTTGACGGAATAGTTACAAATGAGCAGTTGTGTATGATGACGGCAGGAAATATGGGAATAGAGATTCCTGAAAGTTTTATAGTCAATGTCGGAGATGGCAGAGATGAGGAAGTTTTGCTAGCAACTAAAAGATATGATCGTGCAATAAAGGACGGATTAAAAAAAATCAATGGGTTAAGTGTTCCGTACAGGTTACATCAGGAAGATTTCTCTCAAGCGATGGGAATTTCGGCGCATAACAAATATGAGAGTGATAATGCCGGATATTTAAAAATGATGTTTGAGATCATAAGACAGAAATCGTTCAACCCGATAGCAGATCAATTGAAAATGTGGGATATATGTATATTCAATTACCTAATAGGCAATACAGATAATCATATCAAAAATGTTTCATTGCTTTATGACGAAGAATTGAAAACAGTATGCTTGGCACCGGCATATGACATATTGAGTACGGTAATATATACAAGCAGTACCAGAGATATGGCATTTAGTATTGGGAATGAGTATGATATTAAAAAGATCACCAGAGATTCATTTAGAAGAGAAGCGGCTAACATTGGACTAGGAGAGCAAATGGCTATGAAGCGGTTTGATTATTTGGCAAATGCTTTTCCGGATGCGCTGAATAAAGCATGTGATGAATTACTGGGCAAGGGATTTAACAAGGCGATTGATATTTATGAGAGAATTAGGGACAAGAGGAGAGAGTTTATTTCATGAGAAATATAAGGTCGATGTCTAATTTAAGGGGTTGATAGATATGAAAATGGACAGTATCTATGATGGAAAGGCATTTGACTGGGGGCGTATTTCTAAGTATTGTGCGAAGTACAGGGATATATATCCAGAAGAATTCTATCAGTATATATTAATGCTTGGAATATACAAGAAGGGACAGAACGTTTTAGTAAAATACGACAAAAACATAATAAGGATTTTGTTATGGGTTATGCGTTTAACCTTTGTAAAAATCAGATTTTGATTGTACCATGTAATTACAAATTCAGGTAAAGAGGGTATGGATATGATACATAACAGGGTTAGGATTGTGGATGTCGCAGATGCACTAGGACTTAGTACCGCAACTGTCTCAAAAGTGATTCATGGAAATACAGAAAAGATTTCAGATGAAACAGTAAAACGTGTTCAGCAGGAGCTTGAAAGGACAGGATATATCCCGAATATGGCAGGCATTCTGCTTGCGAGAAACAACTCAAGAATCATTGGAGTGGTGGTGAATGACCATGTGAAGTATGAAGGGAGGGCTTTAGAAGATGGATTCGTGATGGCATCACTGAATGTCTGTTCGCGGCATATGTATTCGAATGGGGAATTATAGGTGTGTACACATTGCTCACTACGGAAGAGATATTCAGATTAGCCGTATCGCTGGCTATTTTTAAAAAGCGCAAATGGATGATCAGTTTGTCATAGCGTTATGCTATGATAAATAACAAAGCGGGTGTAGTATTGCTCCGCGGTAAATTCTTATTTTCTGTGCGAAGGAGAATATATATTGAGAGTTATATCTAAAGATGAAGCAATCATTTTATGGGATAAATTAAATAGTGAATTTAAGTTTAAGCCGGGAATAGACATCACTGGCGAATGGATTATAATACCAGGCGATACAAAAAAGTATCATAAAGCGACTCCCTGGAGTGAAAAACAAGAGAAAATAATCAATTCTATTTTGAAGAAACTAGGACTGGAAAAAATGTATGCCTTAGACTGGAATCATGATTGTTTTGAATTCTCACCAATGGAAGATATTTCTATGAATTATAACTATTATGATCCTGATAGACAATGTCAAGTGTATTTTCCAACATATTATCCAGATGGAGATTATTATTTTTTCATTGATAGCACATGGAATTGTGGAATCTTCGGTCATCCTTGGCGAAATGAAATTATAGTAACGGGAAAAGAATTGATTAAAAGGTTTGAAAAAAACAAGGGAAGATTAGGACTTTAATGATATGGAATTAAGACTATTACGCTATTTTCTGACAGTAGCAAAGGAACAGAGCTTTACAAAAGCAGCAGAACAATTGCATATTACTCAGCCAACGCTTTCAAGACAAATGGCGGCATTTGAAGAGGAGCTTGGAGTAACATTATTTATTCGTAGGGGGAAGAGAAGTTCACTCACTGATGAGGGAATTCTATTAAAAAGGCGTGCCCTGGAGATTCTTAATCTTGAGGAAATAACACTAGAGGAACTTAAAGGGAAAGAAACGGTAGTAGAGGGCACTATAACCATTGGATGCGGTGAATTTGCGGCAATGGAGACATTGGCGAAGATATGTAAAACGTACAAAGAAAAATATCCGCTGGTTCAGATTGCATTGCATACTGCAACAGCAGATGCAGTGTATGAGATGATGAGCAAAGGACTTGTAGACATTGCATTGTTCTTGGAGCCAGTGGATACCGAGGGGTTGGATTATATCCGGATTACGGATTGTGACCATTGGTGTGTTGGAATGCGGCCAGATGATCCGCTGGCCAAAAAAGAGTTTATAAAAAAGGAAGATCTCATAGGAAAACCATTGATCCTGCCCGAAAGAGGAAATGTTCAAAGTGAACTTGCCAATTGGTTTGGAAAAGACTTTTCGAAACTGCAGATTGCTTTTACGAGTAATCTTGGAACCAATGCCGGAGTCATGGCAGCAAATGGATTGGGGTATCCGATATCAATCGAAGGTGCTGCAAAGTATTGGAGAGATGACATTCTTGTACAACGAAAAATTTTTCCTGAAATCACGACAAGTACTGTGATTGCCTGGAGACGGAACATTCCATATTCCCTGGCGGTCAGTAATATGATAGAAGAAATAAATGCTTTTCAGGCATAGGAGAGAATTTAATTGACAAGACTCTTGAATTTGTATCCAGGTGGTAGGGGATGAAGTATCAGTTATTGACAAAAAGTTGTAAATGATCTAATATAGCAACAATTAAAAAGCGCTTGTCTCGGCATGTAAGAAGACTATAGATTTTGCTGTTTCTGAATACAACAGTTTTATCTATAGTCTTTTTATTTGGCAATAGGAGGTTGTATGAGTAAAAGAGAGTGGATAAAGAAGATAGCTGTTATAATAATTGGTTCAGTCATTGCCGCATATGGTATAACCCTGGCATTGTATGCCGGATTCGGCGGTGCGACTCTGGCGGTATTATGGCAGGGAATATCTGGAACGTTTCATGTGAGTATCGGAGCAGCGTCGTTCATAGTGGCGGTTATAATGATCCTTTTTGTTCTCGTATATGACAGATCACAGATACATATAGGAACGATACTTTATCAGATCGTTTACAGTCTGTGTGTTGACCTGTTTGCACAAATGCATGTCTACAGCAAATACATGTGGCTCAATATGTTGATCATGCTCGTCGGAATTGTGTTGTTTGCGGTGGGAACAGGACTGTATGCGGCGGCAGACCTTGGACGTGGTTCATATGAGGCTGTGACATTTGCACTTGTAGAGAAGAATCACTGGCAGGTGAAAAAAGTCAGAATGATACTTGATGCCGCCATGGTTGTGATAGGTGTGATCCTTGGGGGAAAGTTCGGTGTGTGTACGGTTGTTACTGTGATTGTATCGGGGCCGATAATTCAGTTTACTGTTGGGAGGGCGAAGAAGGTTATAAAGCTATAAATTCTGCTTCCTATGGAATAATTCCAAAATGTACAGGCGGAGGTTGAGTATAATATAGAGAAAACAATGAGATGTATAAGGTAATTTGATATGGAAGAGGGATGACGCCCTAGCTTAGGCTGGGGTGTTATTTTTGTGGAAAAGAAGTGAAAAAAAGATATAATAGAAAACATATAAAGGTGAGTTTGGGTTGTAGAATTATTATGATAATTGCATTCATTTAAAGATATTGATGAAGATAGCGATGATACATTTTATAGTTAATGCATTATTTGAACCAATGAAGGATATGTCATTTGGAATAGGTGGAGATGAACGTAAAGGTATTATTACATCAGATAAAACGGTGTATGCTGGTGCAGAGTGTTTTCCTTGTGATGAGTATGATGAAATAAAATATTGAATAACAATGAGAAAAATATATAAGGAAAGTAATATAAAATATGTAATGTAAGAAGGTGAATGATATTTGGCAAAACTAGTTGTTGGTGAAAATGATTTAAAAACATGGTGTGAGAATAATAACAAAGACGATTTGTTAAGTGAATGGGATTATACTTCTAATAGAGGCCTAAAAAATAAATTTGGATGGGATGTTTCGGTTCCTAGTCTTGTTACGCCTAATTCAAATATTACAGTGGGGTGGATATGTGACAAAGGCCATAAATATGAAGCAGCTATAGTAAACAGAACAGCTAATAATTCAGGATGTCCATTTTGTTATGGTAGGAAGTTGATAAAAGGATATAATGATTTTGAAACATGGTGTAAAAAAAATGGTAGAAAAGATTTATTAGAAGAATGGAATTACGAAAAAAATAATGGCTTGAAACCTTGTGATATTATTCAGGGCGGAGCGGGAAAGAAATATTGGTGGATTGGTACATGTGGTCATGAATGGGACTCTGTTATTTCAAGTAGGATTAGAGTTAGACAGGGAAAAAAACAACTTGTAAAATCCGCAGGATGTCCTTATTGTAGTAATCCCCCAAAAAGAATTTTAGTAGGTTTTAATGATTTAGAGTCGTGGTGTAAATCTAATCACAGGGAAAATCTCTTAAGTGAATGGAATTATGAAAAAAATGGAATTTTACCGACGGATGTGACATTTGGAAGTGCGAAATATGTATGGTGGAAGTGTAATAAAAATCATGAATGGAAAACACAGGTACATAATAGGACGGGACGTTCAAAAACAGATTGCCCTATATGTGCTAGGACACAGACATCATTCCCAGAGCAGTCTGTAGCATTCTATTTAAGAAAAGAATATGAAGTGTTGCAAAGATATAGAATTAAAGGGCGTGAAGTAGATATATTCATACCTCAGTTTAATATCGCCATAGAGTACGATGGTTACTTGTGGCATTCGGGTAAAGAGAAAGAAAAGAAAGATGCGGAAAAAACTAAGAAACTTATTTCGGAAGGAATAACACTAATTAGATTAATAGAAACAAAAGACAAGACATCTATCGGTGAATTTGATGGGCAATATATTATAGAATTTATTGCGATGAATGGTAAATATGTCACAACAGAGTTTGAATGGGCATTGACAGAACTTTATAAAATTATTAATTTTATTACTAATCGTAAGATAATTCCAGATATAGATATGAAAAAAGATGAATTATCTATAAGGGCATATTATATGAATGTTCTTAAAGAAAATAGTGTTGCTAGCGTTTTTCCAGAACTGATAGAGGAATGGGATGTTGATAAAAATGAAGGCATTACACCAGATATTTACTCGGCCGGAAATAATAAAAAAGTATGGTGGAAATGTGAAAATGGTCATTCATGGAAAGCATCAATTAACACACGAGGTGTGCGTAAATTAGGTTGTCCTTACTGTGCAGGACAGCGCGTAATAGCTGGGGAGAATGATTTTGAGTCGTGGTGTCAAAAGAATAATGTTAAGTTACTGGAAGAATGGGATTATGAAAAAAATGTTGTAAAACCTAATGAAATCCCTAGAACCTACAAAGAAAAAATGCATTGGAAATGTTTAAGGGGCCATGAGTGGGAAGCAACAGTATATAATCGTGTAAATGGAACAGGTTGTCCGATATGTAATACTGGTAATAATGTTAAACGAAACAAAGTTTCGTTGGTTGAGTGGTGTGTTGAGAATAATTCTAATCTGTGTGATGAATGGAATTATGAAAAAAATGGTGAAATAACACCTCAATCAGTTACATACGGAAGCCATGCTAAAGTATGGTGGAAATGTTCTAAAGGGCATGAATGGGAGGCTCAGGTTAAAAGTAGAACATATAATCATGGGTGTCCTTTTTGTTCAGGTACGAACAAAAAAGCTATTAAAGGCGTAAATGATTTAGAAACATGGTGTAGGCAGAATGATAAAGTGTACATATTAGATGAATGGGATACAATCAAGAATGGTGAATTGACTCCAGATAAGGTTACATGGGGAAGCCATAAGCGTATTCATTGGAAATGCAGTAAAGGGCATGAATGGGAGGCGGTAGTGAAGGAAAGAACAAAAATTCGGGGCAATCAATGTCCAGTATGTCGAAAAGAATTATAGACTATGGTTTTGTATATACAGGGGGGTAAAAATGAATCTCTTTATAGATTCAAATGTATCAGATGAAATCACTAAAATTAGCGTAGTAGTCATATAGTATTGGATGGTCAAAACAGAGCAAATCACGGCATTTAAAGGATAATTCAGTTAAATGCAAAATATAGTGTTTGTTTGCTATTCGTGTGTCATAAGATTTTGTAAGGAAAGTTGTAACAAAATAAGTCTACAAAGTAAGCGTTTTTACAGAATATAATGTTGATTAATAGTCTAATTTTAATTGTTGGTGTGGTAGTTTTGCTTGTGATATTTAATCGATAAAATTTGTAACATACAATGGAGAAAAAGTTCAGTGGAAAGGAAAATATAAGCATGGAAAAGTTTATTTCTTCATATAGAGATAATACAAAAATATTCTTAGGTGATACGGACTCCTATACAGTTGTACAAAATGGGTATACAGATGATGAATTGATTTTAAAAATAAAAATAGCAACATTATTGTATGACGCTGTTTTTATACCTGCAGCATATATGTGGCAGTCGGAACAAATGAAAGAGGTTATGTATAAAATTCAACCATTAATATTAACAGAAAATGTTATGCCAATAATAAGAAAGAGTAAGGAAACGAGGGATATAAAAGATTACTTTGAAAAGCGTCAGAGTGAAACAAAAAATATAAAAAAGATGGAAGTTTTTAAAATTCCTAGTTTAGCTACAGAAATAGCGGATTCACATAATAGAAAAGATATGCTTTTTTTAAATAATATGAATTGTTGGTTACATTTAGAGGAAAGCTCAGTCAAAGATGAATTTATTAGTTTATGGGAAAATGATCTTTCAAATCATACAGATTTTAATGCAATTCCTATGATTCTATATAGAAGCAACATTGATTTTATGGATTACAAGGCTATTTTACATGAGTTAAAAAATAATGTTGATTATGATAATTTTTCTAGAAGTTTCTTAATTAATAATTACATTTTGAAATTAAATATTACAAATAATGTAAAATTAATGCTACAGGAAAGAATATCGTGGCTGTATTTAAGAGCAAATGCCAAGGCTAGTCAAAGTGACTTTTTTGTTTCAAATTCTGTTGAAAACGGGTTAGTATATAAGGGAAATTTGGGTATATATATGGAATTGTTAAAAAATTTCGGAATTGATGAAAGGATGATTAAGTCTTTATCAATGGAAGAATTACTACGAATTAAATACTCACCTGAATATATGAACTTTATTATTAGTTATAATGAGCTTGTTGATAATATATATTATGAGCAAAATAACATAGTAGAGAAGACAAGTAGACATATAAATACTATGTTACTTAGGGAAGATATAAAACGTAAAGTTTGGAGAAAGTTGTCAGCAATTTATGGAATTTCAGGAACGATTTTCGTTGGATTAATTGTTAACTATTTTTCTGAAAATAACGTTAATAATATTGCATTAGGTATTTCGGGAGGAATGGCTATATCTTCGTACATTTTAAAAAAACTAGAAATTATCACTAAGTCTATTTCGAGTTCATCTTATTATGATTTTAAAGAATTCATAATAAAGAAAAAATATAAGGAAAAAATGCAAGTTAGTATTAATGGGGTGATACTATGAAGATAAGATATGATGATTATTACGATATTAAAAACTTGAAAGAGAGAATGCAGACGAATGAAATAGTTCTCTTAAAAGGCCAAAAATACGATACGCTCGTGGGGAAAGACTTGCAATTAAAAATAAATAGTTCAGTAGGATTAAGTGATGAAAGTGAATTAGAAAACGAAGAGGATAAAATATTAAAAATAGCATATTTTGATACTTTGCCAGACACTATGATGGATTTGAGTATTGTTTCTACGAGAAGGCCACTTTATGAACTAATTCAAAAAGAAATTGGTTGCCCTGTGGGTACAGTTCCTATATACATATGTTTTAATAATAAAGAAGGAATTGATAAAAACAAGTTTTTGGAGGAAATAGAAAAGCAGGCACAAAGTGGTATAGCTTTTATGACGTTACATTTTACTGCTATAGATGAAATCTATAGAAAAACTATAAATAGAAATGTTGCGGTTATTAGTAGAGGCGGAAGCTTAGTGCTTCGAGATTTATATATAAATAAGAGAAAACAGAATATTTTACTTGAGTATTTTGATGATATTTGCAAAATATTAAAAAAATATTCTGTGGTAGTCAGTGTCGGAACAACTTTTAGACCATCAACTTTATATGATGCTTTGGATGAAATTCAGTTAGATGAAATTAGAATGCAAAAGGATATAGTAAATGCATTGCGGGAAAAAGGCATTACTGCGATGATGGAAGGGGTAGGACATATTTCCTTGAGAGAATTGGAAAAATATGTTAAATTAATAAGAGAAGAGTTTTATGTGCCATTCATGCCGTTAGGACCAATACCTACGGATAGAGCAATTGGGTGGGATCATGTGTCTACTGCAATAGGGGCTTCTTATATGGCTATGCTGGATGGTGCTGATATTATTAATGCAGTTACCAGAGAGGAGCATACTGGAGGTATACCTACTATAAATTCGATATATGAAGCAATTAAGTCTGCACAAGTGGTTGTAAATACCATAAATGATGTTAGATTTTTTCAGAAATACAACAAAATGCAGAATAATAAAAAAAATAATTGTATGGGAATACTAAAAGATGACATAGGATGCGATAGATGCAAAGAGGAATGCCCATTTCTTTTAAATAGAATGTTACGATAGTATTTATCTATATGGTTAATGTTACGGTTGAGAAAACAGTAGTGTATTAAGGTGGAAAAACGATAAGCAAATGGAATGCTTTTATATTAAAAATAACAGATTTTTTTAAATAATACATATGCGAGTATAGAGTCAATGTAAAAAAATTCGAGAGTAAAATACCTTAATCTTTTAATATGATCGTCGTTCTCAATTTGCGTCGTTTTATCTTGATTTGCTAATTCTTTGATTCTAAACAATTAATGGGAGCGTGCTAGAGGTCTCAATTTGAGATAAAATACAGCATAATTTTGCATAACGAAAATTTTTATATGATTTGTGTAATTAAAGTATGCCACGGCAATAATCTCCAGCTCGATAATCCAGTATTACCGTTACAAAAACAAATCAACTCATAAAACTATAAATTCTCCCTCCTATATTCATTCGGCGTGATCCCATAATGCCTGTGAAACAGCTCACAGAAATAGCTCGTACCAGAAAAGCCACAGGCATAAGCCACATCAGTCACGGACATAGAAGAGTTTCTAAGCATAGCACATCCCTTTTCAAGGCGATAGTTGTTCAGGTATTGCATGGGCGATACAGACAGATATCTCTGGAAAAGTGATGTGCATTTTGTTTTGCAGCAGTTTCCGGCGCTGGAGATATCTTTGAGCAGCAGTTTGCCCGGATAATTCTTCTGGATGAATCCGATCATGGCAGTGAGAGACAGGAGGTCATCTGAATTTCCCACATTCTTATTCTGTGCATCCATGTTCTCTGACAGCAGCTCCATGATATGGGCAAATTTTTCAATGACGGAGAATGGTCTTAATACGTCATGGCTGGTATCGTAAATTGCCTGTATATCCCCAAGAATCATGTTATGCCATAAAATGGCGGGAGTAAGCTTCTGGTAAGGATATCCGGTATTGCCGGTGAGCGGCTCCAGATATGCATGTGAATCTGAATATCCATAGTGCAGGCATCTGCTGTTGACAAAGACACCTTCCCCGGTCTGCATGTCATGCTCTGTCCATTTATATCATATGTCATCTGTCCATCCATCATCATAATAAACTCAACATCGTCATGCCAGTGGCTGACACCTATGTAGTCGGGATAGAGGGATAGCTGTTCCATCCTTATGTAGGCTGGAAATTGCAGAAGCTAAACTTCATGGAACGCTCGGATTTTAATGGCAGATCAGAGGTTGTAAAGGAGCTGTTTGGCAAGTCTGATGGAGCTTGTGTCAACCCACCATTTTACTGCGATTACGGTTCACATATAGAAGTGGGCAAGAACTTCTTTGCAAATTATAACTGTACAATCCTTGATGTTGCAAAGGTGACCATAGGTGACAATTGTTTCATGGCGCCAAATGTAGAGATATACACAGCGGGTCATCCGATATATCCTGATGTGCGCAGTGCTCTGTGGGAGTATGGCAAGGAAGTGACCATTGGAGACAACGTGTGGATTGGCGGCAACACTGTGATCTGCCCTGGCGTGCATATTGGAAGTAACGCCATAATTGAAGTGTTGTTACAAAGGATATCCCAGACTGGGCAGTTGCAGCGGAAAATCCATGTAAGGTACTTCGCATGATCACAGAGGATGATAAGAGAAAACTTTTCCGTGATGAGGAGATAGACGATAAAGCCGGTTCTTTGTGCTTGAACCGGCTTTCTTTGTGTGCAGTGATGATGAAATGGCAAAACTTAATTACATGTTCATTGAATTCTTGGACTTGGTGATGATCCTTATATAGGTACAGATCCAAGATATATGGTTCTCAAGCGGCAGGGGTACAAGGACCTTATTTTAGAAAAGAACCTTGTGTTCTATAAAATTGATGAAAAAAATAAAAAGGTTATTATCTACGCAGTTGTAGATCAGCGACAGGATTATTTTAATATTTTACGGGGGCTATAAAGTGTGATTTATGCCGCACACCCTGCAGACCTCATGAACCCAGCGGTCGGCGTCAAGCAGCAGTTCTTCGTGCTGCAGATCAAATTCACAGATATCCGGATCGGCGAAACACTTCCTGTAACGCTCAAGATATTTCTCACCCATTTTCTTGGCGTAGAATACGTGGATAGTCGTTCCAGGTACGCTTATGTGTTCTCCAACGCTTGTGTACAGGTCGGTGCAGAACTGATTCTTCATGGACTCCTTGGATATGAATGAAAAGTCTATTCCACTTCCTTTGCCCATGATCTCCATGAATTTCTTCATATATTCAGAACTGTCATTTCCTTCGTTCATTTTCTTCTCAAATACTTTTTTCAGAATACCGCTTTCCTTGCCGGTGATAAAAGGATAGAACATAGGCATCATGATGGCTGTCTCAAGCTTTGCCAGCCACTTTGGCGCCTGATCCATGTCGCTGGAACCAATGATCCCATGATCTATATGTATATTCTGACGCCCGATCAGGAGAGAGACAAATGAACCTCCGAGGGAACAGCCGTATGCTGCAAACAGCTTTCCGTCAAGCTTATCTTTGATGTAGTTCTCAACCTTCAGAACTTCGTCAAGCTCTGAAATAAATGTAGAATTCTCCGTATCGTCAAATCCACTGTAGCTGACAACCAGAGTATGAAAGTGCTCCTGAAGCCCATCAAGAACGTGTCCAAAGTTGGTTTTCCAATAGCAGCAGGTGCCAGGAAAGAGCATGATGCTCGGTTTATTTTTATCCCCGAATTCGTAAATTTTCATAAAAATATTCTCCCAATTGTTTGTTAATGTGCTAAAATCAAGCACGTTAGACATACCTAACTAATGCAGATACTAGCACTGGCGAAAGCGACTGTCAATGTAAGTTCCTAATTGTCCCATATCTCCGGAATCAATGCCCTTGTCTTGACTTCAATTAAAACATAACGGTGTTTTTGTATGTTGTAGAACAGCATATCAATAAATTTTTTAGCATCTCCGACAAAAAAGGGTATTCTTTGCTGACAAAAGCAAATTCACGATCTAATTCAAGAAGAATTTTTTGGGAATTATCCATGATTGCATCTTTCAATTCTTTTTCATCATACCCTTTTCTGAGATTAAGAAAATGCAAAGAGGAAAGTCAGAGAATGAGAATGTCATAAGTAATCAGATAGGGTATAGTTTATTAATTATTACAAAATTCTATGCAACATTGTCATAGAAAAAATTTTGCTCAAAGATGTTCGTTGTGGGCATCTTTTTATAATAATGAGAATTATTACTATTTTCTTGACAATAAAATAAAAACAGAATATAATCTTTATTGAGAACTAATCCCAATAATGAGCGGCGACAAGCAGGAAAAATGCCATTCAAAAAAATCTTGATATATTGGTAGAGGAAGGTGCATCAAGAAAGGTTGAAGTTCCCGATGGACCGAACCGGTTTGATTTCACATTGAGAAATCACTACCATGTCAGGTGTGTAAAGTGCAGTGAGATTTTTGATGCGGATATGGATGAAATTACCGAATTTGCTGGAAAAAATTCGTAACATTCATGGAATTGAATTTTTGGATTATGATATTTCATTTAAAGGAATTTGCCCGAAATGCAGGGAGAAAAATAGTAAAGAAAACGGAGGTAAAAGAGATGGCAGTAAACAAATATGCAGGAACACAGACAGAGAAGAATTTACAGGAGGCATTTGCAGGAGAATCACAGGCAAGAAATAAGTATACCTATTTTGCTTCTGTAGCGAAAAAGGAAGGTTACGAGCAGATGTCAGCATTGTTTTTAAAGACTGCAGATAATGAGAAAGAACATGCAAAGATGTGGTTCAAGGAATTAGCAGGAATTGGTGATACAAAGGAAAATCTGGCGGCAGCTGCAGAAGGCGAGAATTATGAGTGGACAGATATGTATGAAGGCTTTGCGAAAACAGCCGAAGAAGAAGGTTTCCCTGAGCTTGCAGCAAAATTCAGAGCAGTAGGAGAAATTGAGAAGCATCATGAGGAGAGATATCGTGCACTTCTTAAGAATATTGAAACTGCACAGGTATTTGAAAAGAGTGAAGTTAAGGTATGGGAATGCCGTAACTGCGGACATATCGTGGTAGGAACAAAGGCTCCTGAGGTATGTCCGGTATGTAATCATCCACAGAGCTATTTTGAAGTACATGAAGAGAATTATTAAGGAGATGAGATTATTACGAAAAAGCAAGTGATTAATTCAAAAAAAGCAGTAATGATAGGCTGTGGTTTTGTCGGTTCTGCGTCAGTCTTTGCTTTAATGCAGAGTGGCTTGTTTACAGAGATTGTACTTATAGATGCAGATAAGAATAAGGCAGAAGGAGAAGCGATGGATATCAGTCATGGTATTCCATTTGCGAGTCCGATGAAAATATATGCCGGAGATTATGATGATGTGGCTGATGCTGCAATTGTTGTCATATCTGCCGGAGCGGGACAGAAACCGGGAGAGACAAGGCTTGATCTCGTAAATAAAAATGTAGCAATATTTAAGTCAATCATTCCTGAAATAGCAAAGAGAAATTTTGCAGGTATCATGCTTGTAGTTGCGAATCCGGTAGATATCCTGACTCAGGTAGCCATAAAGTTATCAGGACTTCCAGAAAACAGGGTTATTGGATCGGGTACTGTGTTAGATAGTGCCAGATTAAGATATAAGCTTGGTGAGCATTTATCTGTGGACAGCAGGAGTGTTCATGCATTTATAGTAGGTGAGCATGGAGACAGCGAAGTTGTAGCATGGTCATCAGCCAATGTATCTGGTGTTCCATTAAGTGAAATGTGTGAAATGCGTGGACATTACAAGCACAAGGAAAACACGGCAGAAATAGCTACAGCAGTCAAGAACAGTGCTTATGAGATTATAAACAAAAAGCACGCTACATATTATGGAATTGCAATGTCTGTAAAAAGAATCTGCGAAGTGATTATGAGAGATGAAAAATCAATACTTCCTGTATCACACATGATTCATGGAGTATATGATATTGACGGAGTATCGTTAAGTATGCCAGCTATTGTAGGTGCAGATGGTATTGAGTCTGATATACCTATTAATTTAAGTGGCGAGGAAGCGTTAAAGCTTAAGGAATCTGCAGATTCATTGAAAAAGATTATGGAGACAATTGAATTATAAATTTTACACATGGAAGGAGAAAAAGGCATGGAAGTAAGGTATCAAAACAACTCATAGTAAATTTTTTTATCATATAAGAATGTAGGAAAACCTACACGCTTATATGATATTTTATGTAACTTAATTTTCCTCAATCATATACTGTATCTGATCCTTTAGTCTATAGGATGGACCATTTCGAAAATGGGCTGTTTGTCGTAATGAACAGCACTTTGATGTTTTATTTGCTATTGCTATCTGCTGCAATTACAGATTTAATCTGCTTCATAAGTGTATCATAGTTATCCTTATTGTCAATTCCTCCAAGCATTGGGTCACCTACAATATTACCATTTCTATCAACTAGTATAGTTGTGGGAAATGCCATAATATCAGAGGCATATTTACCTGCATTTGAGGAAGAGTCAATCGAAAGGTTGCGGTATTTTGCACCCTGGCTTTCAAGAATAGCAGAAGCCTCTTTTATGGCAGTTTTATTGCCATTGAAAGTTTCGGTATTGATGCCTACAACCTCACCGCCCATTGACCTGATAGCTTCGTTTAATTCATTAAGCTTAGATAACTCTGCTACGCAGGGCTTACAGCCGTTAAACCAGAAATTGACTACAGTTACTGCGTTTTTTGAAAATAAACTTTCATCAACAGGATTGCCATTAAAATCTTTACCTGATAAATTGCTGAAAGGTGATGTGGCTTCGGTATTGTTTTTCTTACTACTGTCAGAAGTTGTCTTATTTTCAATTTCAGCTATCTGCTCCTCGATTTTTCGTATAGCATCAATATCTTCTGTAAGTGTCTTTAACTCGGCCTCTGTAAAGGAAGCTTTGTTCCATATAGCCTCGTGCTTCGCAAAGAGCTGGTTTTCCTGCTGATATAAATCATTTAGTCTGGCATTGGAATTATCAGAAGCCTCTGTACCGGATTTAGTTACACTATCTTTGGTATTTGCTGTTCCAGCAGAGTCCTGTGTGCCACAGGCTGTAAATAATAATGCTATGCATAGTGTAAAAATAGAAATAAATGTTTTTTTTGTTATCATAATTAGTTACTCCTTTAATAAAAGTTATTTGTTAGTTAATGTTAATTATTGCTTACTATTGCTGCTTTTTTTAAGATAAGCTCTGCCCATAAGCTCATAATGGACTGCATCCCTAGGACATGCTTTTTAATATAGGAAGACCGGTAAGCCAGGAGGAACTTATAGAGCATGCATAATTACAATATATATTGCACTTATATGTGGTTGTATGACAATGTTTGTATATAGAAATGGTGTGTATTACATTGATTCATTGCAGGAGGCTGTTGAAGCCCAGGGGGATAATAATGGTGATGATTCAGAACAGATATATATAAGTATTCCAGAGGATAAATGGGATGAATTTGCAAAGGATTTTTCTGTCCAGGTGTACAATAATAAGGCAGATTATAAAAGAAATAGTCTAATAATTTCAGTTTTACTGGCGCTTCTTGGAGGCGGTGTTACATATTTTATAAGTGGACGGGCACTTAAACCAATTGGTGAGTTTTCTGATAAAATTGAAGAGGTGCAATTACAGAATCTGTCCGATTCTCAGATAGAAGAAAATCAGGTTAAAGAACTGAACAGACTTAGTGTTTCGTATAATAAGATGCTTGAACGTCTATCGGATGCATTTAAGATACAGAGGGAGTTTACTGAGAATGCGGCACACGAGCTTCGGACTCCATTATCATTAATGCAGATTCAGCTTGATTTATATAATTCTGGCAAGCATCCAGGTAATGATGCAGATACCATACAGACGATAAAGATGGTTACTGAACAGAATGAAAGACTTAGTAAAATGGTAAAAACGCTCCTTGACATGAGCGAGCTTCAGACAGTGGGACGTGATGAGACGATTATAGTTAATGCACTTATTGATGAGGTATTGGCGGATCTGGAGCCACTTGCACAGGAAAAGAATATAAAGCTTATTGGAAAATGTAAGGATGTAAATATGGTTGGAAGTGATATACTTATATATAGGCTTGTATATAATCTTGTTGAGAATGCCATAAAATATAATCATTCTGGTGGACAGGTCATAGTAGAGGCATATCAGAAGGAAAAGCAGGTTTATCTGTCAGTAAAGGATACTGGAAACGGAATTCCAGAAGAACTTAAGGAACGTGTGTTTGAACCATTCTTTCGCGTAGATAAATCAAGAAGCCGTGAACTTGGTGGTGTTGGACTTGCACTTGCTTTAGTTAATGAAATTGTGCGGGTACACGATGGCAGAATTGCAATCATGCCTAATCCATCAGGAGAAACAATAATAGAAGTGGAGTTTGCAGTTAACAGACAGCCTGGAAGATAAACCATTTCCGAAACTGTCAGAAGAATTGCAGAAACATACATTCTGGGAGTTAGGAAGTAAAGAAGAACATTTCAAATACAGAAATGCAGTTATGCAGACCTATATACACGGTAATTTTCCAGTTTTTGAAGGATTCAACCATATGCAGTATCAGATCCGGGAGCCGGAAGGATTTGCGAGAATGCTGGAAATGATTATTGAGACAGGTGCTTCGGTATTCTGGCAGGCAAGTGAGTATGGTATCCGTTATCATGGATTGCCAGAGGGAGAAGATGCATCATTCTTTCTGTGTAAAGAGCTTGTACCCGGTTATCTTGATGAGATTACTGGTGAGTATGCAACACCGGAAGGCTATCTTGTGGATGAGCAGAACGCAGAAGAATTTGATAAGCAGTTTTCATAATTATGCATCTTGGTACCGTTATTGTGCATGTTAGTTGTCTGTATATAGACAATGAAATCAATTAACGATAGAGTAATTATGGTGGTAAATCACCTAAAACGTATATGGAGTTGCATGAAAAAGGAGATACATATATTATACATGAATATTAAATGAGAAAAATAGACAGATTGCAAGAGTACTCTGTCTGTAAAAATTACCAAACTTCCTGGAGGGATAGATTTCTATGATTATCAGATATGCAGAAGAG
>ULTH01009314.1_pt1 | contig 18963 bp, 16 predicted proteins | sample 1957421 | NCBI WGS metagenome assembly ULTH01 (sample SAMEA4835729, study PRJEB28245) | human gut metagenome | biome: gut microbiome; material: fecal sample | place: Denmark | collected 2008 | reverse complement strand
TATTCTTACCAGAAACTACACCCGCCACTTTATACTTAATATTATACTCGGTTTAATACTTATGGCGCTTGGAATATTCTTATTTATGGCGCCAATGTTTAATCTAGTTCTTATAACCAGTATTATCGGGGTTTATTTTCTGCTTGAAAGTGTTTCTACCTGCGCTTTTGCCATTCAAAATAGAAAAACCCTTTATTTCTGGTGGGCAGATATTCCTGTTGCAGTACTCCAGTTTCTTCTTGGTCTAATAATCATACTCGGGCTTCCTTCCACTGCTTTGTGGGTGGTTGGAATTCTCGCCGGAGTTAATTTTTTAATCACAGGAATGATAATGATTAGTATGTTTATTGCAACAAAGTACACTTACAGTATTTAGAAAAGGAGATTTTTATGACTGACCAGTATATTCAAAACATAAGAAACAATAGTGAAAAAGCTGAATGTTATTTTTCAAAAAAATTAGCATTTACCTTAGGCCCTGTTGAACTCAAAGAGTTAAGCGAAGAGCGTAACGTAAAAATTATTGATGTACGAATGCGCTCAGATTATGAAATCGGACATATACCGGGCGCTATATCTATGCCTTATGAAGAAATAAAAGACAGAATGAAAGAGCTTAACAAAGACGATTTGCATGTTATCTATTGTTATAACAACTACTGTCATTTAGGCGCAAGAGCAGCTTTTCTTCTGGCACAAAACACTTTTACAGTAATGGAACTTTCTGGAGGGTTTAAAACCTGGGCTGAAGAATTTCATTTTGCAGTAAAACAATAAATAAAAAGCTCTCTTAATAAAGAGAGCTTTTTTATTACAACTTCAGCCATACAACGCCGTATGGAGCTATACGTAAATGCATTGTTCGATTTGTAAGAGAAACATCAACTTTCACATCATCACCATTCACAAGGTTTTTAAATGTATCAATATGTTTGCCGTCTGACTTCAATACTACTTCTACAGGAATTGTAATATCTGCAATAAGTTTCTCTCCAGAAAGGTTGTTTATTACAAGTATTTTTTCATCCTTATAGCTTCTTATGTATGCAAAATTTGCAGGGGAAGAAGTTTTAAGCAGAGTAAAATCTCCTTTTGACATAGAAGGCAGACTTTTTCTCAGCTCAATTAAATTTTTTACCTTCTTATAAACTTTACTGTTAAATTCGTAATAATCTTTTGAAGCTCCGTAGAATAGTTTCGCAGGAACTGCACCTCTGTGTATATCTCTGCTGTCAAAACAGCTCAAAAGTTTGAATTTACCTTTCTTTTGTTTTTCTATTCTAGCTTTTTCGCTTTTCTTTGCATTCTCAAAGTTATTTCTTACACCAACTTCATCACCATAATAAATTATTGGAATGCCCGGCATAGACATAAGAATTGAAAATGCCATTTCAATTCTTTCTGGATCATTATCCAAAAAGTTTGCAAGTCTTCCGCTCACCCCGAGTCCTTTTCTAAATTCTGCCCCTTTTGGCGCCAATGCATTGTATATAATTTCCCTTGTCTGAGGATCAATCATTTCTAATGTTAATTCATCATGAACACGTAAGAATACTCCCCACGCAGAAGTTGATGGAATCTGCGGAGTTGCTTTGTAAGCATTTACAAAATGCTGCTTATCACCTGTTATCAAAGATGCCCATATTGCCGGCATATATGGGAAATGATATGCAATCTGGAACTCATCAGTTCTTTTTATTACCTTTTCTTGATTATCGATCGTTGTTTTAAACTTCCTTTCTTTGCCGAAATAAGGAAGAATATCATTTGGAAATTGACAGGCCTCTGCCTGAATAACAGTACGAGGAGCTGTCATCTGAATATAATTGCTTATAAGTTTTAAAATTGCATGGGTTTTGGGCTGATTTTCAGCACTTGTGCCGTCCTCTTTAGAAAGATAAGGTATTGCATCAAGTCTAAATATATCAATCCCCATATTGGTCCAATAATTAATTGTTCCGAGCCAGTAGTATAAAACTTCCGGATTTTCCCAGTTTACATCAAGCTGGAATGGATAGAACGTGTGATAAAAGTAGTAATCTTTACCGTTTAGAGTAACTTTTCTATAATGATTCTCTGTGATTTCAGGGAATATAAGCCTTCTTCTGGAAATCTTGCCGTTCTTTTCTTTATATTCAACAATTGTTCCGGCTTTTTCGTCAACATATTTTGTATACTGAGGCATTTCATCTTTCACTACAAAGTAATCTTTTTTTGAAACATCACCTCTTAAGAAAGCTTGAAACCATTCATGCTCATCAGAAATATGGTTAAGTACAAGGTCAGATTTTATTTTAAATCCATTCTTCTTAGCTTCAATTACAAAATCTTTAAATTCAGCCTTTCCGCCTAAATCTGCCCTTATATTACGGGGATTTTTAACATCAAACCCGGCATCTGACATTGGTGAATCCGCGAAAGGAAGAAGATAGAGAGTTGTAACACCCAAATCTTTCAGATAATCAAACATTGCAGATGTATCTTTAAAGGTATTTGGTTTTTCAGGAGTTACGACACCGAACTGGTCTACATAAAACATATAGATAATTTCGTCTTTGTACCAGTCATCCGGCCGGCTCAAATCTTCTTTTTTTAAATATTCCGGCCGTTTTTCAATTGATGTACGTGCTATTTGCATAACTCTGTCGTAAATTTCTTTAGCCTGCTTTTCGCCATATACCTGCACTATAGAACTATAGATTTCATTTTCTATTCGTTTAGGAAGGACTAAAGCTTCATCTTGAGTCTGCACGCTTCCGTTTTGAATATCTGCAGCATAAACGGTCAAATTTGATGAAACAAGCAATGATACTAATAAAATAGAAACTAGTTTTTTAAACATATCTACACTCCTCAAAAGTCATTTTATCATCTAAATTATCAAAAAGCCATACAGATATTTTCTGTACGGCTGTATTGGGGTAATAAATCGGGTATATTTTTGAGTCTATACCTCTATAAAGAGTCGTCTTCCGACGATATTAGGCTGATTATTGTAATATCCGGCAAAATAACCGCCTGCAACAGGTTTATTCTGCCCGTAATTTGCAAATGGATTGCTTGTGACAAAAGGATTACCGCCATTCTGTGCAAAAGGATTTGAACTGCTGCGTGTCTGAGCAACAGCACCTGACTGAACAAGCGGATTTGAAGTTAATACTCGCGATAATAAATTTACGATTTCTGCCATATTAGTTAAACCTTTCTGTACAGGGTTTAATGATATTTTTTCTTTAGTCAATTATTTTATCGGCACAAATTAGAAAAAGTTTACACAATTTTACAAAACATCGACTGAATGTATTAATTTTTAATCTTTGAGATATAAAATATCACCCCAGCGATAAATTGTTTCACCTACTACAAAGCAATTTTCATCTATTACTTTTACATCCATGCGTTTGCCATTCTGTAATATTTTAAACTGAGGCGCCTTTTTCTCGACAGCTGCTATAACCTCAATTGCATTCAGATATTCCTGCAAAGGGCTTTTGGGTGCTGCTTTTTTCTGCTGTCCGGTTTTTTGTGGTTTAACATGCTCACGCGGAGCTGCAACTTTTTTAACTACAACTTCCGGAGTGATATTTTGCGCAATGATGTTTTCCAGAATATCCTGCAGATTATTTTGAGTATCCGGAGTATACTCAATCTTTTTATATTCTTCTTCTGCTATTTCAGTATTCTCTACCGGTTTTTCTTGAATTTTTACTGCTTCTGGTTCTATAATAGGTTCTTCTTTACTTTCTAATATCTCCTCGATTATTTCTTCTTCTATTAGCTCTGGTTCTTCAACCGCAGCTTCTTGGAACACTTTCGGTTCTGCTGTTACTGCCATTTTCGCCTCTTCTATAACAGGTTCTGATAGGATTTCAGGTTCAGCTTCTGGTTGTTCTTCTACTACTGGTTCATGAAATATCTCTGGTTCAGACTCTTGCACTATAAATGGCTCTTCTTCAACTTCTTCTACAGCCGGTTCTGAATATTCCTCAGGTTCAGACTCCTGTGCTATAAATGGTTGGTCTTCAGCTTCTTCTATACGGGGCTCAGTAAATATTTCCGGCTCTGAAACGATTTCAGGTTCAGCTTCCTGCACTGCGGTAATTTCCTCTTCAATCTCTTCATTTTGAGGCGGTTCCGGAAGATTTTGGACAGGTTCTGCTTTTGTTTCTTCTATAGCTGCAGGCTCAGGGGTATTCACAACATCTTCTTTAACAGGAGCTGGTTCTTCTTCAATTTCCTCAACGACATTTGCGTTTGTAAGAAGTTCATCCAGTACAGGATCTTCTGAATATTCAGGGATCTCTATTACAATCTTTTCAGGTTTTGGCTCAGGTACAGATGCAGCTTTTTCTTCAACAACTTCTTCAATTGCAGGCTCAATTACTTCTTCAATGATAGGTTCCTGCTCTACAGGTTCCTCCACCATATCTTCAATCAAAGGCTCCTCAATAATAGGTTCAATTTCTTCTTCTACCACAGGTTCAGATTCTTCAAGAACTATTTCTTGAACAGGCTCCGGCTCTATATTTTTTCTCGTTGGCATAATAGATTCTACACATACATCAGACTCGCTTAATATAAGCTTACCATTCTGAATTACAAAAGATAAATCAGCGTATCCTCTATATTTTTTGTTCTCAAATTTTATAATAATTCTATATGCTTCCGGCAGGTCAAAACCTTTAATCTCAATAGGTGAATACAGGGTTCCATATTGGCTTACCAGTTTAATAAATTCAAGCATAATTATTGGCGAAATATTGCATATGGTTCTGAAAAGCCCGTTATATGCGACTTTATTTCCAAGATATTCACCGTTAATAATTATTCCTTTTAATTTTCTCATAAACCTGCCGCTTCAACCCTTTATATTATGTTTAACGGCATATTTTTGAAAAACTTTAATAAAAATTTACAAATTGTTACAAACAGGCCAAATAATAAAAAAGGAATTAAAGTATCCCTTAATCCCTCTATAAAACGGAGTTTAACTAATAAATTTATCTAGCCATGTTTGTAGTTTTACCTAAAGGCGGGCTTGTAAATCAAAAATCAGTTTAGTATTTTGACGAGACTAGCCGCCCCTTGGTCTACGTACGTTTTTTACTTCACACTAAGCTTGTAGTCTGAGCTACTAACCGGCTTTATTTACCCTCCTATTGGGTTGCCATTTCCATAGCTGATTGCAGCAGGTCTTTGTTAGACTTAATCAGTGCGTTAACAAGTTCCATTTGAACTTTAGCCTGCTGATAGCCTGACATATTCGCTTTAAAATCAGTATTGGCCTGTTCAAGAAGTCCTGAACGGATTTCGCCTCGTCCTACTACCGGTTTTCCGGATTCAGGAGTTTCAACAAAAAGCCCGTCTTTAACTTCATATAAACCGTTTGGATTATGGAAGTTTGCTGTCGCAATTTTATAAAGCGGAACAGAACGATTGCCGCCGTCAGCTTTTCCGTAAATTGTACCGTCATTTTTTATTTCGTACTCATCATATTTACCTAAAAACTTGCCGTTGTTAGGATCAATCCAGAGTTTAATGTTTGTAGTCGGAACACTTAAAGCACCGCCTTTTAGGGCTGTTTCTTCATACAAATCTGCGCTCAGAGATTTTGTACCGGACATAATTTCGCCTTTGTCATTAAGTATATACCCCTGAACTGTTGCACCGCTTTTAGCTCTGTACACACCTTCCGAGTCAAATGTAAATTCTCCTAAACGTGTATATTGAACATTCCCGTCCGGACTTCTCAGCATAAAATATCCGCTTCCTTCAAAAAACAGGTTTTCGTTAGAAGTACCCGGAGTAGACTTACCCTGACCAAGGTTTTTAACATTGTTATCAATTACCGCACCGCCGAGGAAAGTTTTGAATGTAACTTTGTTTTCTCTAAATCCCGGAGTATAAACATTTGTAAGGTTGTCAGCTAAAACATCCATCCACTGTACGGTTGCTTTCTGGGTGTTAATGGCTGTTGTGTACAAATCATTCATCTTTGCGCCCCTTCTTTTGATTTTCTTTTTCGTCTTGTTTTTGCTGCCTATGATTTAATTCATCATATTCAATATTGCTTTCATCAAACCTTTGTTTTAAAAGCGGCAGATTTTCCTTTAGATATGCTTCCGCTACCTGTGAACTAGGAAGGAAGTCTGCGGAAATCTTTCCATCTCTACCTATTTTTATAATGACAGAAATATTATTGTCAAAATCTATTCTTACAGGCTGATTATCTTTCATAGATTTTGCAATCAAATCAGCCAGAGCTTTAGACACCTTGGAATTTTTAGCAGCTGCTGCGGATGCATCTGCCTGACCATTTTCCACAAGTTTCACAAAGAAATCTACATCACTCTCATTCATAATTATGCTGTCATATTTAACAACAGTTTCAACAGTAACATTAGATTGTTTATCAACTTTTTTAACGCCGTCACTATTTGTAACAGTTTTTACACGTGAACTTTGAGTTTCTTCCTGAGCACCTGCAAGAACCCTGTTTTTATTTGCCATTGCAATATTTTCGTCCATTGTGGAGAGAACAGCCTGTTCTTCGGCCAGATCTTTTGCCGAAGAATTCAATTTTGTATTATCCTGATTTTTCATCAAATCAGAAAATGGCTGGCCGTCACTGTTAAAGTTCATGCTTGCATTCATCTGAAATTTCAGAGCCTCATTCGGGTCTTGAATATTCATATCATTATTTATCAAGGCATTACCCTCATTCTTTGTATTTTTATCGACAGAAATAAGTCCGTCCTTTAAATCAGATTCCTCATTTTCATCTGTCTGGTTGAGTTTGTCATTAATCTCTGCAACTGCATCTTCCAGTCCGTCGATTACTTCTCCGATATCATCCTTTGATTTTTCCTCAGCCTCTTTATCGGATTTTTTAGTTTCTTTTGTTTCTGAAGTTTTTTCTTCTTTAGTTTTTTCTCCAGAAAGGTTTTGAAGTTCCTCTGCAAATTTTGGAGAATCTGCATTTTGAGATTTTGAAGACGAAGTTGAAGATACTGTATTTGTTGTTAAGTTTGAGTTTACACCGATATTCATATTATTCACTCTCCAATTTTCTTAATTGTTCCTGCAGCTCTTGTTCTTCAGCTTCTTCTCTTGAATGTATAAAAAATCTTTGTACGCCGATTTCGGAAAACTGCTTGAGTTCAATCGCTTTTTGTTCTTCTAAGTATGCTTCGCGCTGTTTTTCTTTGTGTTTTTCGACAACTTTTACTGCTTGTTCTAGTTTTACAAGTTTTTTTTGTTCTTCGTCTAATATTGCCTGAAGCCTGCGTCTTTCCTGTTCCAGCGCATCTGCTTTGTCCCAGAGGTGATGAAGATAATTATCATAATATTCCATCATCCTGAAATCTGCAGTTCTTTTGTTTTGAATTGTTTGTCGGATTTCCGCTTCATTTTGACGAATTTTTTCCTCTTGCAAATAGACATCCTGCTGTGCTTTTTGAACTACAAGCAGCTGCTGTTCTTTCGCTCGGATACGAAATTCCAATACTTTTTGAAGTCTATAGACAAAGGGCATAATATATTCTCACAAATGTATTGTGACAGATGTTACTGTATTTGTATACATCTATTTGTATGATTAATTATTGAAACAGAAAAGTCAAAATTTACAGCTGTCCGATAAGCCCCAGAACATTTTGGGCGTTTAAATTTCTCGTTGCAGACATCAAGGTTGCACCTGCCTGCTGCAAAATCTGATATCGAATATAATTTGCACTCTCTTTTGCGACATCTGCATCTCTTAAGGTTGAACGCGTTGAAATCATGTTTTCAATTTTTATATTCTGTTCATCCAGAACAAATTCAAGACGGTTAATTGCAGCACCGATGTTCACAAGCTGCGACGAAACATTTGAGAGCATTTCGTCGATCATATCAAGAGCTGTGCGTGCGCTGTCAGGTGTGGTCAAATCTACTGAAAAATCATAAAGTTCAAGATTAAGAGATGTGCTTATATATTTATCATCACCGCTTCCTATATCAACTTTAATATTAAGTTCAAATGGCTGGTTGATTATCTTCATTATGTTGGAATAAGTTGTATCTACGCCGTAATCTCTTAGCGTATTTCGTGTTCCGTCATTTCCATCAACTGTATTATTATGGCCTTTTACGACTGTAAATTTATCATCAGCTCCGCCGCCTTCTGCATAATTATTATCACCGCTGATTTTTATAGTATCAACATCTTTACCGCCAGTATAGGTATTTGAATTTCCATTAATAACAATATTATTTTTCCCATCCAAAAGCGTTACATCATTATTATCGCCGTTAATATTTACCGTACCGCTTGAATTTCCGGAGGTTAAAGTATTTCCGCTGCCTGATATTCCAATATTATTTTTTCCGTTGCCTGCTGTTATTGTATTGTTATCAGAGCCTACTTTAAAACTATTATTTCCATCTCCGGCTATTATAGTGTTATTACCTGCATTCAAAGTTATAGAGTTATTTCCGCTGCCCGCTTCAATATTGTTTCCGGTTCCGCTTACTTTAATATTATCATCTCCGGCGCCGGCAGCTATATTGGTATTATTATTTGAAATTATATTCAGGGTATCATTTCCGGCGCCTCCATTAACTTCCAGATTTGTAGAAGCATTCAGAGTCAAAGTATCATCGCCTTCGCCGCCAATAAGTGAATTATTTTCAGAATTTAAAACTAAATTATCGTTACCGGCGCCTCCGTTTATGATGTTATTTGAACCGGATTGAACAGTAATAATATCGGCAAGAGCGCCGCCGTTAATAGTATTATTATCCCCGTAAATATCTATTTTATTCTTTACATCAGGAGAATCTATTGTAAATTTCGAACCATCAAGAGATAAAATACCTGTATTCGGATTTTTGGAAAATTTAAGCGTATTTTGTCCGTTATTATTATTTGTGACTGTATAAATATTTCCATCCAGCTCAAATGTTTTTACTTCACCGAAATAAGTAAAATTAAGCTCACCGCTATTAGGGTCATAGTTCATATTTTGAATTTTGGTACCTGAACCGGAGTCAGTATAAAGGTCATTTCCGGTACCTCCATCAAGCGTATTGTTATTACCGGTTACGATAAAATAATCATCTCCGCTTGCTCCGGCCACAAAATTATTATTTCCCGAAACATAGAAAGTATCATTTCCACTACCTCCGGTTACACTTATATTATCCGATTTTAGATGATAAATATTATTACCTCCGTTATCTGTCAGAGTTGTAACAGAGCCATTCAAGATATACGTATCATCTCCGCTGCCGCCAACTATAGAAGCTTGTGATCCCAAATCAGCATTAATAGTTACTACATTGTTTCCGTTTCCTGTATTAAGTAAATAACAATGATTATCAACAGTAATATTATCATTTCCGTCAAGCCCAGAAATTATCCCCCATTGTCCTTTTACTGTAATATTATCATCCCCGTTTCCCCCATTTATAGTTGATCCGTGCGTATAATCAACAATAGTATTGCCAAGATTTCCTCCATTAAAGGTAAGCAAACCTCCATAAATTTCTACATTGTGTTCCACATCTTTTTGGGCAGAAATAGTCATACGACCACCATTAAAAGTCACCTTTCCTGTCACTACATCATATTTATAGTTAAGAGTATTTTGCGAATCTAGCTTGTTTGTTATTGTGTAGCTTTTTCCGTTTATATTTAGAGTTTTTGTTTCTCCGGCACCAAGGGTAAAACCTTCCCAGTCATTTTCACCCTGAATGGACAATTGTATTGAAGGTTTGTTGTTTTGGATTGTATTTACCCCATCTCCGGAAATGCTCGCACTATATCCTGCATTGTTTATTATTGTATTAGTTCCGCTGGTTTCAACATGTATAGCATCAGTATTAATATAGATAGTATTATTGCCTTCACCTGTATCACACCAAGCACGAGTGCCGTTTAGGGTAATTTTATCATTACCATCTCCTCCATAAACAATACATTCAGTTGCTTTCATCACATAAATTGTATCATCACCCCCCAAGCCGTATATTGTATTTTTACCTGCTGTTGAGGTTATATTATCATTTAAATTACCGCCATAAAAAGTTATATTTTGTGAATGTAAAAACACGTTATGTGACTTATCCGCCTCTCCCTGAATAGAAACCTTTGAGCCATTGGCAAAAAAATGAATATATCCAGAAGAATCAAGCCCTGCACTAATAGTATTTGCACCACCATTAGCTGTTATTGTATAAGTTTTTCCGTCTATAGTAATTGTTCCCGTTTCACCTGCTGCCAGATTTAAAGCTTTACTGTTTTCATTTTCAACATTTGTATAATAAACATAATCATTTAGAACTCCGGTTACTGTATTCGTTCCGGAACCGCCATCAATTTGCAGATACTTACTCTGAGCATTAATAATATTAAAGGTATCATTACCACCTTCACCAAAAAGATTAAAGTCGTATTGTAAATTATAGACATTAAATACATCATCACCATTCCCACCTTTGGCGCTATATGAGAAATATCCACCCTTATATATGTTCAAAATATCGTTGCCGTCCCCTCCATTCAACGATGCTTCACTTACATAAATATTCAGCTCATCATCTCCTGCTTCTCCATATCCTACAGAAAACTTGTTATTTATTGTAATAGTATCATTTCCGCCCTGACCGTACAAAAGGTTTAACTGATATCCGGAAACTTCATTAATTGTATCATCTAAGTCACCGCCATAAACTTTATTATTTGAACCTTGAATAAGGAGATTATGAGATACATCAGACTGTGATTTTACAGTAAATTTATTACATATCAAAGTCAAAACACCTGTAGATGTATCTTTTATATAAGATACATTAGAAGTCGCTGTATTATCGTTTCTAAAGCTGTATGACACTCCGTCAATAACTACAGAGCTGGTCTGCCCTGCCGCAACAGAAATAGAGCCTTCGATTACATCACCTGAACTCTGAGCAGATGGAGTTGAAGCAGAAGAAATGTTTACGTTAGAAACAGACAAGGCTCTGCTTAGACGCAGAACAGAATGCTTTACACTCCCGGTATTTGAGCTGTTTTCTATTTTACTTGTATAAAAGAGCTTAAGCCCTCCAAACTCCGTATTCTCCCGAATTTGATTTATCTGGGCTATTATTTCGTCAGCCTCCTTCTGCAAAGATGCAAGAGAGGCAGAACCGTTTGTTTCATTGGAAGCCTGCATTGTAATACTACGCAAACGTTCAAGAAGTGTCTGAATATTTTCCAGCGCACCTTCTGCCGTTGATAATAAAGACATACCGTCTTCTGTATTATTTCTAACCTGAAGCAAAGAACTGATTTTAGTACTCAAATCTGTTACAATCGAACTATTTGCAGCATTGTCTTTTGCATGATTAAGTTTGAATCCAGTCGTCAAATTCTCTATAGCTTTATTCAAACCAATAGTAGAAGATTCAAGAGTTGATTGGAGTATCATTGAGCCGACATCACTAGTGAAGTTAATCATAGACTAACCTCACAGTTCTGCTCAATCCGTAAAACAGGCTTAAACCTTGCTAATAACGGACTTTTAGCCCCCCCCCCCCTACAGCCGTAAGGGTTTCAGGGGTATTATTTGCACCTGATTTAAACATATCCATATAGTTACTATATTCCACATTTTTGAATTTTATAACAACATTTTAACATTTATTTACAATAAATTATTCTCAAGAACTATGTAAAAAGGTGTAAAATACGTTTAAAATAAAATTAGAGATATTAAAGAAAGTGTGTGTGATTATGATTCAACCTGTCAATGCCTTAACCCCTAAGGTATTCTTCAAGGGGCGAAAAAATGAATTGGACAATCCTGTAAACAGAAAGCTGGAGAAAAGACTTGCCATACTTAATGCCGGAGGTATCTCTGCTGTTGCCGGAGCTTTGACTACAGCAATCGCAAGAAGTTACACCGCATCCTGGAAAAATGCAGGAATGTTTGGTATTGGTGCCGGATTTGTTACTATGATGTTTATATGTCCAAGATTTATGTACAAATCTGGTATAAATTCCTACAAAAAAGAAAAAGAACTTGATGTTTTTACGAAAGAAAAAGAGGTTCAGAAAAAACTTCTCACTGATGTGAACGAAGCAATTGATCATGGCGATTCTGAATTAAATGTTAAGCTCGAAAACTATTCGAAAGCTAAAAAAGATTAGTCCATAGGAGATTTCTTAGAGAATCCGAAGCCCTCTTTCAGAACCGTATAAAGCGCATAGCCTGCAACACCCCAGGCGCCGACTTTGGATGCAGTTCCTTTTGCAGCAAGAGCAAGAGAGGCAAATGCTGTCGGGATTATATTATCTCCAAGTGAACCTAAAAATCCGCCAACATAACCTTTTACACTACCTGTAAATGAAATTACAGGATTATTCATCCGCCAATTCTGAAGTTTTTTCTGCATAGCATTATTAATATGGCTCTCTGTTGACAATGTTCTGGTATCTGCATGAACTTTTTCAAAATGGTCAGCATCCATAGCTTGAGAAACGCGTTTGGAGTTTAGTTTTGCGACAGAAGCAGCATCATAAATTACAGCGCTCATGCCTGCTATTCCTACACCTTTACATACTATGTTTGCCAGAGTTCCCATTATTGTTTCTGTCCTTCATCATTATCCGGAGTTTCTTTTACAGCCGGATTTGGAATATTCTTTACTTCTGTCCCTGCAGACATCTTTAATAAAATATCTGCTGCCTGTAATACATCTTCTTTATCTGCACTCGGGTTCTGCTGAATGTTGTGCAGTAAAGTTATTGTATAATCGTTACCGCTTGCTAGCTGAGATGCAAATGCACTCAATGCTGCAACCCTGATTAACTTAGACGGGTCTTGAAGCATTTTGTTCAACAAGGCATTTAATGCTGCATCATTGTATCTGTCCTTATCTTCATCTAACCTTGTCAAAATCTCTTTTGATGCCATTAAACGAATTTCATCATTCGGATTGTTTAAATAATTTTCTAATGATTTTATGTATTCATCAGTAAGAGCGACAACTCTTTTTTGTTTACTGTTTTTCTTTTCCTCTGCTTCAGCTGCTGCTCGTGCATCTAAATCATCTATAACAGCTTTTGATTTAGAAAAATCCTGAGGCTCTTCTATATCAGGCTCATATTGTTTAACCGCATTTTCTGAATCAGTTTGAGCTGCTGCTAATCCATTTTCAGGCGAAGGGGTCAATGAAACTGGTTTTGTTACTCCAGGTTTGTATGCCTCCGGAATGGGGGTACGCGCTTCTGTTCCATTATTTTGATAGTTGTAATTATTTAAATAATATTGAGGCGGATATGACGGAAGCGCTTCTTGCTGAGTATACACAGCAGGGGCATTTTGCGGCTGAGGATAGTAATTATTGTTCGGACAGATTTGCGGCTGTGAAACTCCATAGGAATTTACGCGGTCCATACCTCCGCCGCCTGCATAAACTGCCGGATTTGCTATCTGAATTGTTACGCCTGAATAATTCGGCTGAGAACTATACATTGGATTTGTCATAACATAATTACCTTTTATTACACACTTATTATATATATAAAGTAATAAACATAACAAAAATTGCCTGATATTGATTTTTTTGTTACGATATGTAAATGGGAATTAAAGTCTTAGACTGTACACTTAGAGACGGCGCGTATGTTGTAAACGGAAATTTCGGCGAAGAACGCATAAACGGCATTATTGAAACACTTAATTCTGCCGGAGTCGATATTATTGAACTCGGCTGGCTTAAAGATTTTGAGTATAGAAAAGACTGCGTTTTTTTTGACAATGCACAAATCTTAAACAAAAATTCCGCATTAATGTTCGATTACGGGAAATATAACATTGACCGGCTGACAGCCGGCTGTGGAATTATACGTATCGCGTTTTACAAAAACGATTTAGACAGAATATCTTTTGCCGCAGAAGAAGTTAAAAATAAGGGTTATAAAGTTTTTCTACAGGCATCTAATACTATCGAATATACTGATAATGAAGTAGAAAAACTCTGCAAAAGGGCTAATTTTATAGGTGCAGATGCTGTTTATCTGGTTGATTCCTTCGGTTCAATGTTTCCGGAAGATTTGGATAGAATAGCTTCTATATTTGACGACTGCACAGATAAAAACGTAGAAATCGGATTTCATTCTCATAATAATATTCAATTATCATTTGCCCTGACAATTCAGTTTATAAACAGAATGAATAGAAACATAATAGTTGACTCTTCTCTCTGCGGGCTTGGACGCGGAGTTGGAAACACCCAGACAGAGCTGCTTCTGGAATACTTAAAACGTCAGGGCTGCAAGTACAATACAGAAATCATATGGGATGGGATAAAAAAATACATTGAACCGCTTTATGAAAAATACAGCTGGAAATATACTCCTGAGCGGGCTTACAGAGGAATAAAGGGACTTCATCCGAATACAATTTTATAATCTACACTATATATAGGATGGTAGTCATGCTTACATGCTATATAGTAATAAGGGGCAGGAAAACGATTCCCCCATTGGTGAGGTAGGTAAAATTGAAGAAATTCAGATTTCGGCTGCAAGTTGTACTTGATATGCGCGAAAAAGAGCTTGAAGAACGCCAGATGGAAATGGCAAGAATTGTTACAGCTCTAAATACACAGCAGGAAAAGCTTCAAAACATCTTCCAACGCCAGAGAGAAAACACATTAATGCAGGAAACCCTTGCAGCTGCAGAAAATCTTGACATTTTTCAGCTGGAAGAACACAGAACATTCGGTATAAAACTTATAGGCGACGCAAAAAATCAGGAAAGAATTATTGCTAATACAAAAACTATTCTTGAGAGAAAGCAGCTTGAAGTAAAAGAAGCATATCAGAAGGTTGAAACCCTGAAAAAGCTTAAAGAAAAACAGGAAAAAGAGTTCTACAAAGAGTTTCTGCACGCAGAAATGAAAGAAATAGACGATATTACATCAGCAAGATTTAAGATAGGTTAAGATGGTTAAAGCTTTATTAAACAGCATAAACAATATTCCAAACACAACAGCACAGTTAAACTCTGCAGCGAGTGACAATGTGTCTAAAACAGATTTTGAAAAACTGTTTGATAAACAACAAAGCTTAGCTTCAAACGACAAACGTCCGGAAGACAATACCAAAGACGATGATGAAGAGTCTTCAGAAAAGGCCGTTTCGCCGAATGACACTTTTGCCGGAAGCGTTGCTTACGATATAAGACAGTTAATCGCATTCTTAAAATCTGCCGGTGATGATACATCTTCAAATACAGAAGAAACAGAGGTAGAAGATATTGATGGAACAGAAACCCTGGATGCAGATGAAATAACAAAAAAACTTCTAAACCTTGAAGAGGAAGATGATGATAAGAAAAAAGATGATGGAGAAACAGAAGTTAAATCAGAGCCCGAGGTTGAAACTCAAACAGATGATTTAACCAACAATAATATAGACAGTTTTCTGGAAGATTTTGAAGTTACTACAGAAGAAGTTCAATCCAACTCTGAAACTCAAACAACTTCAAAAGAAGTAAGTAAAGAAACAGAACAATCACTTGAAGATATTATTGATGAAGACCAGCTCAAAGAATTAAAGATTGAATCTATTGAAGCAGAAACATCTGACAGCACAGGTGAAGACGACATTATGCAAAATCAGACTCCGGAAGAGCAGGGTGTAAAAGCAATGCTTCAGGCGGATGCAGATTTTGCAGAGGTAAAAACAGAGGCTAAGCCTGCGCAGACAGTACAAAATACAACAAAACCAACTTCTTCAAGCGAAGTTACATCAAATAAAATCATTGAACAGATTACAAAACAAATGGAAGGAATGTACAACGGTTCAAAAGTTAATATGGTTCTTAATCCTGAATCGCTTGGTAAAGTTTCAATACAATTAATCAATACAAAAGAAGGTTTATCAGCTCAGTTTACAGTTGCTACACAGGAAGCAAGAAATTTAATAATGAAAGGGCTTGACGGACTAAAAGATACATTAATGTCACACGGTGTTAGTGTAGATAATGTAAGCGTAAAAATAAATGATGCTCAGGAGAGCGAATACAATGCAGATTGGACAGAACAGGAAGGTTCGAGAGGCGGCAACAAAGAGCAAGGTTCACAAAAAGAACAAAGAGGAAAAGAGCAGTTCGAACAGATGATGTCCTTTATTGAAAATGAAAATGGTAAAGTATAAAACAGACTGGAGAGAGTTATGAGTACAGTAGCAGATACAATTTCAGCAATGCAAAGCCAGACGGCAGCATATCAGCAAAGCTCTAAAGATAGAACAACAGGTATGACAAATGACAGTAATATGTTTCTGACATTGATGCTGCAGCAGCTTCAAAATCAAGATCCTACACAGCCGACAGACAACACTGAATGGTTGTCACAGCTGGCGCAGTATTCTTCTTTAGAACAGATGACACAGATGAATCAAGGATTAGAAGATTGTATGCAGTATCTTTCTGCTTTATATACTGATATGTCATACAATTCCGAAATCACACAGACACTTTCAATGATTGGCAAAGAAGTAACTCTTGAAATTCCAGACGAAAAAGATAAGACAAAAACAACAGAGGTTAAAGGAATAGTTACAGAAGCGAGCTTCAAAGACGGCACAGGAAAAGTTAAGGTTAACGGTGAATACTATTCAATTGCATACATTACTTCTATAAGAGATACCGGTTCCGGTTCTTCTGGCGACACAACAACGGATAGTACAACAGGTTCTACTACAACAAAAACAAAAGCATAAATATAAGACATACGGGAGGAAATAATGTCACAAGCTTTACACACAGCAAGCACCGGTATAAATGCCGGCCAGCAGCAAATTAACGTTATTGCCAATAACGTTGCAAACATCAACACAACTGCATATAAATCAGCAAACATGACGTTTGAAACGCTTTACTCAAGAAATTTATCCTACGGAAGTGCCGCAACAAAAGACGGCGGCGGAACAAACCCTAAACAAATCGGGCTTGGTGTTAAGATAGGCGGTATTACAAGAGATTTTACAAATGGTGACTTTGTAAGCACCGGAAGGGACATGGACTTGATGATTTCAGGAAACGGCTTCTTTGTAGTTCAAGACTCTGACGGAAAGTTGTACTATACACGTGACGGCGTTTTCTCAACAGACTCTGAAGGCAATGTTGTTAACCAGTCAGGTATGAAAGTTGTTGCTGCTAAATCACCTTACACAAATGCAAGCTCAGGTGAAACCGTACAAGTTCCTAAAAACCTTAGCGCAACTGTTAAAGGCGATCCTAATATTGGCGCAAAAAAATCAAGCCAGCTCAACAACGCTAATATTAAAGCAGGAAATATCTCTGCAACTGTAGGCGATGTGGATGTTACATTGACAATAAAAGAAGGCGATCCGACTATTAATGAGATTCTGGCGGGCTTTAATCAGCAGCTGCAAGATGCCGGCATTGATGATGTAACTTTTAAAACAACAGCTGACGGCTGTATTACTTATGAAGGCGATATTACATTTAATGAAGACGGTACAACAAGTAACTTTTTGGGAGAAACAGGACTCAGCAGTACAAACAAAACTTCTGATCCGCTAAATCAGGTCGTATCACTTCAAGAAATGGTAAATTATAATAACTCTATCACCTTAAAATCTACAACTGTTGATGAAAACGGTATTATAGCAGCCACTTACAGCGACGGTTCTATACTTACACAGTACGTTGACGACACATACACAGTACAATGGAAATACACAACACCTCAAGGTGTAACAATCAGGGGTGATGATGTTACAGCAACAGGCGCAACAATTGAGAATTCAAACTTCGTAATTGAACTTGCTACCATGGTAAACGAAGAGGGTCTTGTTTCTGTTAACAACAACCTCTGGGAATGGGCTGCTGACGTAGGTGACGTTTACTATGGCATGGCAGGTGAGGTTTCATTTGGTTCAATTGAATCAGGCGGTTATGAAGGTTCAAATGTTGATATTGCAGCAGAACTTTCAAATATGATTACCGCACAAAGAATGATTCAGATGAACTCACGGGTGTTCTCTACAGCAAGCAGTGTAATGGAAACACTTGCTTACTTAGGACAATAGTGCTACGCACGTAGACCAATTGTCGAAGGGTATTGGTTAAACTACAAACTCAAATTAAAATTCCAGACCCTTCTCAATGTAAAACCTAACAAAAGGCATGCCTTTTTTGAAAAAATTTTCAAAAATCTTGTCAAATTGTTAACAAAAAGCATTGTACTTTACAAAACTTAATATTTTAGACATGGTCGAAATCCATGTAAATCATGGGTTTCGGCATGTTTGAAAAAAGCGCAAAAGTTGTTACAAATACACTCTTGTACAGGGCATGTTTTCTGGTATATAATACAATAGAGGGTTGGGGATAATGTTAACACCATCACAAAAAGGCACATCAGAGAACAGCCTGAAAGACGAGAGATTAATTCCTGTAAACAGCTGGGGAACAGAAGTTGAGATTAGTCAAACATTAGTTAACAACAATCTCCACGAAATTCAAACAAATATCGCACATTCTAAAGTAAAAATAGTAGCAGTAACAAAGTATTACGGATTATCAGCAATACTTGCGGGCTATGAAGCAGGGATTAGGGATTTTGGAGAGTCAAGAGCTGTAGATGCAATTGCAAAGTTAGAAAAACTTCCTGAGAATGTCAGACAAAATTCCACATTTCACTTTATAGGACATTTGCAGTCAAACAAAGCAGAAAAGGTTGTAAAACATTTTGATGTAATAGAGTCAATAGATTCGCTAAAGATTGCACGCGCAGTATCAAAAGCGGCCTGTGAATTAAATAAGAGAGAGAAAGTTTTATTACAGGTTAACAACGCCGGTGAAGAACAAAAATCCGGATACAGCAAGGATGTTTTGAGGGCAGAAATTCAAGAAATCATTTCACTTCCGGGGCTGGATGTAAGAGGATTAATGAATATTG
>ULTH01001607.1_pt1 | contig 20047 bp, 9 predicted proteins | sample 1957421 | NCBI WGS metagenome assembly ULTH01 (sample SAMEA4835729, study PRJEB28245) | human gut metagenome | biome: gut microbiome; material: fecal sample | place: Denmark | collected 2008 | reverse complement strand
ATCGCCTTTATTTTCTATTGTAGTGTTGTCTATAGTTAATTCGTCAAGAACTTTTTCAAATCCATCGCTAGTTTTGTATGTGGATGTCTTAGTTCCATCGAAGTTATAGACAATTCTAACTTCTTTATCATCTACTTTTTTGTCTATTGAAAGAAGAAGGTTTTCTTTAGAATACTCATCAGAATTGTTTGTTATCTTTCCTTTTATAATAGCATCATTAGACATTCTAATCTTGTTAGCCTTTTTGATGTAGTTTAATAAGGAACTTGAATCTCCAATTTGATCTTTGACTGAGCCCATAGGATAAGTAGAAGGATTTGATCCACTAAAATCTCTACAGCTATATGAATCTCCCCATTCAATGTGAGTTCTTTTATCAGGGTCAGAACTACCACCTTGAGCCATTCCAATCTCATCACCATAATAACTGAAGGTGTTTCCGGTCAATGAAGCAAAGCAACCATATAAGAATTTTGCATCAGCAACTTTGGATCTGGTAAATCTTCCTGTGTCGTGATTTGATAGGAATGGAGCGGGTATGTGTCCATAACTACCTTCTATCATCGATTTCTCACCATCTAAGAAAGTAGATCTTTGACCTATTTTCTTTAGAACAGCTCCGATAAATCCGGATGCCCCTTGACCTGGAAAATAGAAGTAAGAATCAATATTTGTATTTTTATAGTAAGCATCGATTATACCATCACTACTCCAATTTTCTGCGACTACATATCCATTCGGATTATCTTCTTTGACCCTCTTTTTTATCTTATTTAAGGCAACATAGTTTTTTGGACCATCACCTAAATAATAATATTTAACAGCGTCTAGTCTCAATCCATCAGCTTTAACATCATTCATGTAGTAATCGATTATTGAATTGAAGTATGTCCAAGCTAGATCTGAATCGAAGTTGAATTCAGGCATATCTGAATCGAATGTAGACTCTACATAGAAAGAATGACCATCAACTCTTCTAAAAACTTTTTCGCCCTGGTTTTGTCCTTTGTCATCGAATACATATAATCGACTATATTCTTCTATTTCATCTTGGCTTAATCCAGTGAGAAGATTTTGTTCATTGCTATTAGCTTCCCCTTTTAATTTTGCATAAGCAGCTTTGGCTTTCTTATACATTGCATTTCTTCGAGAAGAGTGATTGATAGCCAAGTCTAGAATAACTTTGATATTTTTCTCATGGGCTTTTCTCACTAGTGAAATCAAATCATCATTTGTTCCTAAGCTTGGGTCCACTTTGAAATAATCTTCGGTATTATATTTGTGATAAGACGGTGATTGGAATATTGGCGAAAGCCAAATTCCTCTAAATCCCATATCACTTATATAATTGAGTTTATCTTCGATTCCTTTCAAATCTCCGACGCCATCTCCATTAGAATCAGCAAATGCTCCGACAAAGATTTGATAATAAGATCTATAGTTGTCGTCTTCATCAGGCTCTCTAGCTTGGCTAGAAGGTTGGACTTGGGTAGAAGGTTGGGCTTGGCTAGAAGATTGGCTTTCTCCACAGGAACTCAATATGAGGCAGCAACTAGATAATAGTAAGAATATTTGTTTTTTCATATTTTATCCTTTGACTGCTCCACCAGTTACACCTTCTACATAATATTTCTGTAGCCAGAAGAATAAGGCTAAAATAGGAATTGATGTCAAAACACCACCGGCACAGAATGTAGGGAAGTAAATAAGAATTAAGTTCTTTCCTGAAATCATCTGTTGTAAACCAACTGCAACGTTGAACATATTAGGATTTCCTTGAGCGAGGTATGAAGCTTGCATATAGTCTCCCCAAGGTCCTACAAAGGCCATCAAGAATGTGTAGACGACAATAGGCTTAGATAGAGGAAGAATAATCTTAAAGAAGACTGTATTCTTGTTTGCACCATCTATCATAGCAGCTTCATCCAATGACTTAGGAACTGTATCAAAGTATCCTTTAGCAATGTAGTAACCCATTGCTGATCCGCTGATATAAATCAATATCAATGAATAGATATTTGCTGAAAGACCAATCATCTTAAGGACGAAATAGATGATGACCATACCCAAGAATCCAGGGAACATTCCAAGGATTAGCATGATGTTCATCAAAGGCTTACGCATTTTGAAACGAAGTCTGGACAATGCATACGCACTGGCTAACTGCAAGACAGTTTGTATTACGGCTGTGATGAGTGAGATAGCGAAAGTATTAAGCCACCATTTCCAAAAAGGATAAGTTGCTTCTTTTGAAAAATCGAACAATCTAGCGTAATTATCTAATGTCCATTGTTTAGGAAAGAAATCACTGAAAGAATAGGTGGTCCAATCTGCAAATGAAACTAAAATCAAATATACGAATGGGAATAACCAAATTATAGACATTATAATCAATATAATGTATATAGCTGTATTAGACGCAATCGTACGTCTACGATGTGAAGCAAGTTTTCTTGTTGAACTATTGTTCATAATTGGAAATCCTCCTCATTCTTAACTGATTTGGAGTTGTTGTAGAAAATCAAGGAGAAGAATGCTACTATAACGAAGACCATAATACCTAACACGGCAGCAGTTCCATAATCCTTGTATACGTTAGTCATACAAATCTTGTAAATCCAGGTAATCAACAGGTCTGTTTTTCCGACACCATTTAATTGAGTAGGAACGTTTGCTACATTGTATGTGAAGTTTGGTCCTCCCTGTGTCAACAAGTAAATGACGTTGAAGTTGTTGATGTTACCGACAAACTGAGAGATCAGGTAAGGTGTTGTGACAAACAACATATAAGGAAGAGTAATCTTGAAATATGTTCTTGCAGGTGAGGCACCATCAATCTTTGCAGATTCATATAAATCACCAGGAATGTTCATCAACAAACCAGTACATATCAACATTGTATATGGAATACCTATCCAAGTGTTAATGATGATTATCATTACTTTGGCAAGAGTTCCATCTATCAGCCAAGGAATATTAGCATTTATCCATCCCCATTGTCTAAGGATTGAATTTACGAATCCTTGGTCTTGGTTGAACATACGGCTGACCAACAACAATGAAATGAACTGAGGAACGGCGATTGTTGTAATCAAGATTGTTCTCCACAACTTCTTCAATTTAATACCTTTCTTGTTGATCATCATAGCGACAATCATTCCTAAGAAATAGTTGGAGAATGTTGCAAAGAATGCCCAAAGCAAAGTCCAAAGCAAAACTTGACCAAATGTTTGAAGGAATACGGCACCATTTCCTGAATTTTCTGATGATTGACCGAATAATTGGGCAAAGTTTGATACTCCGACCCAATCGATCAAACTCTTTGGTGTCAAATGATATGTGTCATAATTGGTAAATGCTATCAAAATCATTATTGAAATAGGAATGATCGTGAATGTAACCAAGCCGACCATAGGAATTGAAAGCAATGTTCTATGATAGCTAGCATCTAAAATATTGTTCAATGTCTCTTTATCACTTGTCTTGATTCCAATTATTGAAGCTCTTTGTAGTTTCAATGAATCTTTTAATTGAGCAATATAAAGAAATGCCAATATCAAAATGAAGAAAATAGCAATTACAGAATAAATCAAAATCTGAAGTGAATCATCGTAATAATAATATACAGGTGCTCCATTTTGAATGACTTCAGTGTAACCCATTTGTCCAAATGTGCTTAAGGCACTAAGGTTTTTTGCACCGGCTAATATCATGAAGATTATGAAGAAAACTTCATAAGCGAAGTACAAACAACCTCTAATTATTTGGTGCCTGGTCATTTGGCCGAAGCCCATGATCAAAAAGGAAAGACGTGTACGCCAATCACCATAGACAGCAGCATCTTTAACTGTTTCTACAGGCGATATTATTTTTTGCCCTAAATTACTTAATTTTGAAGGCAATTTTGAGCAAAAAGAGGCGGTTTTTTCTGGAATTTTTACAAAGAAATGACCTATATTGTAGAAAAATCTTTGAAATCCAGACAAAGACAAATACTCAATCTGTGTCATAGTTTCTCCCTCTTTTACCAAAAACAAGAGAGTCTTTGCTCTCTTGTATCAAATTGAATTGAATTAAATAATCTAATTTTACTTAGAAGCTTGGACTGCTGTATCAAGCTGTTGAAGTTGAGTCATGATAACATCGTCAGAAACTTCGCTTTTTGCATTATCATAAGCCCAAGTAGCAAATGTAGCAGGAGCAGACCAAATGTTTCCAGGAAGGTTAGCTTGAGCCATACCATCAGCACTTTGATTTGCTAATGCACTGAGTGCAGCATTGCTCTTGACTTTTTCCGTATCACTGACAGCCATGGATGAAGGAGCCTGTTGAGATTCATCGAAACGAGCAGATTGTACATCATCGCTGGTAAGATAGTTTGCAATTCCATGCAATGTATTCAAACGCTCAGCCTTTCCATTAGACTTAGAAGGATTGACACCATAAAGTTTAGTTCCAGCAAATGAACGTATATGTTTCTTTTCTGTACCTACTGTAGCATTAGGCAAAGTTGTAGTTTTAACTTTTGCATCAGTATAAGCTGATTTATTTCCTTCGCTATCATTAGATAATGCCCAAGCACCATTTACACAGAATGCTACGTTATTAACTCCAGGAGCATCTTGAGTATATACAACGGCATCACTACTCATAATCTTCAATATCATCTTAGCTGCCTTTAAACCTTTGTCACTAGCAAAGTCTGAAGTAATCTTCTTGACCGAACCATCTCTATTGTATTCAACCTTCCATGATGCACCAAATGTTGTTAAAGCACCGACAGTGTAGAAGGCTTCCTTTAAATTGTAAGCAAACGTTTTGCCGTTTTTCTCACAATATTTCAGCCAATCCTCAATATTATCGACGATGCTTCCAGCCTTGTTGTCATGTACGATGGCATCAATTCCAGGCAAGCTTGAATCATAATATGTGAAGTATCCATTTGAAGCTGTGTATGCATATCCGACTAAGTCGCCATTGAATGTAGCTGATGCATATGCAGTTTCAGACAAATTTTTCTTCATTTGTTCTGCATATTCATCAGGTACTGTTGCCAATGCACCAGCAGCAGCTAAAGGAGTGCTCTTATCACAAGAGAATGAATATAAATCAGGAGCTGTTTCTGCAGTCCAGTCAGCAACCTCGGAGTCTATTTTATCTTCTCCGTGAGCGGTGTAGGTCAATTCATATTTGCTATCAAGCTTTTGAGCCTTCAAATATTCATTGGCTTTTCTCATGACGAATGTTCTTTGATCTTCAGCACCGGATAAAACGAGTTTCTCCTTCTTTGCTGGTGTTGGATCAGGCTTGGATGTATCAGTTGATTCACTGGTTTTAGGTCCACAGCTTGCTAAACTTCCCAAACTAACAAGGCATATTAATGCGCACAAAATTGAATTTTTCTTCATTTTGATTACCCTCCTTGGAATCTTTGATTGTGAAGAACGTTTGAAACTCGGTAAGAGGTTTCAAAGTGACTCTATTTTAGCAAACAACTTTCAAATGTAAATTACTAAAAAGTAAAAAATAGCAGTTTTTTACCCTCTTAAAGGCAATTTATGAACTAAAGTCCTAAACTTAGGCAATAAAACTTTAAATAATAAGTTTTATGGTTGCTTTTCAAATCTAAAGTAATTCTATAAACATTCACAAATTTTTAAAATAAAGCTTGGTATTAGAAAGGCTTTTCAATTATTTTCACTAAAGTTTTAAAAAAAGGCCTTGCATTTAGGCCTTATTTTTATTTAATCCTTTATTACTATATATCCGTAAGAACTAAGTCTGTTCTTGCTCTTGTCATAGTTATGCTCGATAACTACCTCATTTATATCTTCATTTAAATCTATATAGTCTTTTCTTGTATTTAATAATACTTTATAAGACTTCTTTTCATCTATATACCTTTTAATAACAAGTAAATCTTTATAGGTTTCTATCTTTATTCTTCCAGTTATGAACTCGTCTAGTTGTTTTAAAGACAATATAGATTTATAGGTGTTTTGAAATTCTTTGTTTTTATCCAAAGAATTCCAATCTATAGGTGCTCTATTTAATGGATCACTTCCACCTTCCATTCCTAGCTCATCTCCATAGTAAGACATGAACATCCCTGGATATGATACAGCTAATAAGGTTGCTAATAGTGTTTTATCTTCATTACCTTCAGCTAAGGTTTTGAATCTTGGCGTATCATGAGAGGAAATCAAATTGAACATAGATAAATCGTTGTTCCATGAATATCTAGCTAATAAATCTATCAATCTTTCTCTAGCTGTTCTGGCATTTATTATTTCATTTGCTATCAATTCTATAGCAATCTTTCTAAATTGATAATTCATGACTCCATCGAATTGATTTCCTTCAAGATAGTTTTCACTTGCCATCCAATCCTCTCCTATCATCAAAATAGATGGATTTATGGATCTTAATGTTTGATGTACATTGATCCAAAACACATGAGCTACTTCATCTGCCACATCAAATCTCCATCCATCTATGTTGTATTTAGATGTTATAGTGTTCAAAACTTTACAACCAAATTCTATTACTTTAGGGTTCTCAGTTCTTAATTTTGGCATGTATCCTGCACTTCCAAAAGTAAGATAATTCTTTTTATTGAAATCTGGTTTTCCATCACAATAATAGAAATCGAAGTATTTTGATTCCTTTCCATTTTCCATAACATCCTGGAACATATCATTTTTATAAGAAGAATGATTAAATACACCATCTAAAACTATCGACATTCCATTAGAATGGATTCTATCGACTAACTCCTTAAAACCTTTTTCGCCACCAAGTCTATCGTCTATCTTCAAATAATCTTCTACATCATATCTATGGTTTGATGACGATTTGAATATAGGTGTTAAATAGATGGTTGTAATTCCTAAATCTTTGAGATATTGAAGATGATCTTCTATTCCTTTAAAGTCACCTCCAAAGAAGGAGTGGTTGTTTGGTGTGTCACCCACTTTTAGATTTACATCCTTCATACAAGGCTTTGAATAATCACCTATTGCGAATCTATCTGGGAAGATTTGAATAACAGCCCCCTTTTTCCTTGCTATGGAAGGAATTATTGTTTCCTCGCTATCGAATATATGACATATTTGGAAGAAATTATCTATAGGATCTTTATTTTCATTTAAAGTATGAAGCCCATCGCTGAAGAAATAGCCTTCTTTGTTGTCCTCAGCTAGTTTTACTTTAAAAGCATAGGTAAATCTTCTGTCATCCTTTAGCTTTAAAGTCGATTCAAATACTTGAATAGAATCATTTTCTAATTCTATCTTCATAGGCTCTGATTCTAGGAGTGGACTGTTATATTTCTTAGCTCCGTAAATAACTTTAGCTTCAGATAAATAGCCCTTTTTTGCTATTAATCTTATAGAGACGCTTCCATCCTCATTAGTCCATCTAAAATTCTTACTTTGATAATGAAAAATATTTAAATTTGCCATAACTTCCTCCTAAGATATATAAACCTTCCCATATATCTTAGCAAGCAAATTACAAAAAGTGGAAATAATGAGATTTTTCTAATTTATCCGATGCGTTTCAGGCATCATATTTTTTCTTAAAATCGATATATTAGTTTTTCTTTAATATTAAAAAGCAATGCCGAGGGGGATTGGCATTGCTTTTAGTTTTAATATACTTTCAAATAGAATCAACTATGCATTTAAAGAATTACGGAAAGGTTCAGCTTTAGCACGAAGCTTAACGAACTCAGCTTCAATCTTCATTTCACGCTCCAAGGCCTTATCCTTCTTAGCTTTTTCAGCTAATTCAGCCTGGTGTCTTTGCTCTTCAGTCATAGCATCCAACTTGGCTTTAGCTTTAGCCTCAGCTTTGGCTTTCTTTTCTGCCTTCTTAGCATCAGCATAAGCTTTCTTTTCAGCAGCGGACTTTGCCTTTTCAGCTTCTTTAGCCTCGTAAGCGGCTAACTCATTCTCATAATTGAGACCTTTCTTTTCACAACGAGCTTTGAGTTCGTTGAGATCGTTTTCTCTAGACATTCTCTTGGATTCTTCTTCTTGAAGCTTCAAGGTCTCTTCGGCAGAAACATAGGTGATTCCCTTAGCTTCTGCAGCAGCTTTTTGATCGGCTACGATAGTTTCATGGTCGATCTTAGAGAACTTCTCGACATTCATGAAGAAGAAGAGGATAGCAATACATGCGTAGCAGATTGTTTCTCCACCAATGAATGTCCAAAGTGTAGCTTGTTGGACATTGCCCAAGTTTTCCGTGATTTTTTCACTATTATATCCGGCAGCAACAAGAACGGCGTTGATTATTCCATTGGCGATTCCAGTCATACCGGCCATGATGGCTCCGTAGACGGTCATGGTCAAACCATCAGTACGAATTCCATATACAGCTTCTTCATGATCGAGCATATCAGCCATCAAAGCAAGGGAGATATACATAGCAGGAGTGCTTCCTAAAGCCTTGATGACGAATGATGTAGTTACAAGAGCGAAGTTTGAAGGATCGATGAAACCGATAGCTCCACCAATTACTGAAATAAAAGCACCGAATAAGATTGATTTGCCTTTTCCAATCTTGTTAGCCAAAGGCCATACGAGCAACATACCTACAGCAGTAGGAATAGCACCGATGATTGAAAGGGTTCCTTGGAAGGTTCCACCATTAGCGGCAGAGTAAACTCCGTCGATGGCAAACCAAGACTGGCAGTAGTAAATCTGTGAGCAGTTCTTCAACATACCACCGAGTTGGTAGAGGAAGAAGAAACAGATGATAATCCACCAATATTTGTCTTTCAAGCATACTTTAGCTTGCTTGGAGAGAGGAACAGCTTTCTTTTGCTCGGCTCCATCGCCTTGTTGCAAGGAGAAGGACTCTTCAGTGATTCTTTCACGAGTGAAGTAGTACTCGATGATAGTTCCGATGAAGGTGATTACCATCAAAGCGATGACGAAGATTCTCCAATGGTCGTAAGAAGCTTGAGAATCAATTCCACCCTCCTTATCGACAAACAACAATCCCATGAAGAAAGGAAGAATCATGGAAGTCAATCCCATAGCTGCCAAAGCGGTAGCATTGGAGATTGTAGCCAACAAAGAACGATCAGTACTATTTCTTGTAGATAGAGTGACCAATGAACTATGTGGTGTGTAATAGAATGGATAAGCTACAGCAAACCAAAGGTTGTATCCGATGGCGAATACTACTAATGTGATAATTGAAGTAGGGGATTCTTCAGTATTAAAAGGTGTAGCTATGAACAAGACAATTAATGCGACGACAGACAAGACTGCGGAAAGCAAGAGAATAGGACGAGCTTTCCCTGCACGGGTCTTTGAGTGGTCCATCAAACGTCCGACGACAATGTTTCCTAAGACGACGAAGATGACTGAAATAATGGGAAGCCATGTTAAGAAGTCCTTGGCCCAAACAGTCATGTTGAGTACATCTGTCATGTACTTATTCAAGTAGCCTGACAAGATAGAGTTAGAAAGAAGTGCCAAAGTAGGTCCTACAAAGTAACCGAGAGCTCCTTCAGGGAAGATCTTAGCTTTTGCAGACTTCACCTTGGTTGAAAGAAGAGGATTGTCGAAGAAGCTCTTCTTTGCTTTTTTTTCTTTTCCTTGAGACATAATGTCCCTCCTAAGATGATGTTTGCTTAGATTCAAAGTAAGCACTATCAATATAATAGGTAAGGGCTTTAGGTTTCTTAATTGTTGCCCAACTTGTATTTATTCTTGCTTAACTTGAAATCGATATCATTGCTTTTAGAAATTTAAACTTGTTAATTTGATTGATTATTATGTTTTTGAATTAAAAAGACCACCCTTTTTATTAGGGTGGTCCTTCTAATGTAATTGTTTTTTTACTTTACTAAAGAAACAGTTCCATAAGCGGGAATTGTAGTACCAGCTTGTGTGAAGCTAATATCTTCATTGGTAAAGTTTTGAGCGAAGTAGTATGTCTTTACCTCTTCTCCATCATGAATATCCAATGAATAGGATATGACGTGATCGTTGTCGATTAGCTTGGCTTTGAAGTTTCCACCAGTCTCAGTATTGTAGAAATCTAGACACGAATAAGATGATCCAAGTTCTAAAGCGTTTGTAGAACGATTCTTCAGTGCTTTTCTAAAGGCTGTAGAAATGTCTTTGTTATTCTTCAACAAATTCCAATCGATTTGATTTAACTTATCTGAAGAGTTGTAGGAGTTATGAGAGTAGTAAACTCCCTTTGTGAATGGATCTTTGTAGTAGGTGTTAGAAACTAACAAATCTTTATCTGTGATTTTCTTGGACTTTCCAAAATCTTGTCCAATTTGGAAGAAGGCTGAGGATAATGATCCTAGTAAGTTGTCGTTTGCCATGATTACTTCTTTATGGATGTCATTCTCAGTCATAGAAGAAGTTCTAGATAACTCGAAATGATCATAAAGAGTGAGGTTGTCGTGACATTCGACATAAGCGATTGAAGCTCCGATTCCATCAGATGATTTACTGCTGTATGTAGGTCTTCCTGTCGATCCTGTCCAATAGGTTCCGGTCAATCCATAGTAAATCTTTTCTAACTTAGTTTGGTTGATAGCTTCGCCATCGGCATATCCTAAGGCTTGCTGAATGTAACCACGAACTGAAGTGTCGTCGTTCTTTCCAGGAAGAGCGTCACGATAGTCGTCGTTGAAGGCACCTACCCAATTATCACCTTCGGCATTGATGTTTCCTTGGGTACCCATATCATAGTGACGATATCCGTAATCTGGATCTCCACTAAACATGGACCAACCTTCTCCATAGACCAAGATGTTGGGATCGACTTTATCCAAGGCTTTTCTAATCTCGACCATGGTATTCATATCTAAGATTCCCATCAAATCGAAACGGAACCCAGAAATGTGATAGTTCTTAGCCCAAGATATGACTGAATCCACGATGAATCTTCTCACCATTCCTCTTTGAGACGCGATATCTGCACCAGCTCCAGAAGAGTTCTTGCTTCTAAAGTAGTATCCGGGGAAGACATCTTCGAATGAAGTTCCATTGGATGAAGGCATATGGTTGTAGACGACATCCATTACAACTCCTAATCCGGCCTTGTTGTAATCTTCGACAAAGGAAGAAAATTCGTTGACTCTAGTCAATCCATTGTTAGGATCTGAAGAATATGAACCTTCGGGTGCATTGTATTGTTGAGGATCATAACCCCAGTTATAGATTCCGGCATATGATTTGTTTATGTAATCGGAATCGTCTAATTTTGTTTCGTCTACTGAAGAAAAGTCAAAGGCAGGCATAATTTGAACATGGGTCAATCCATTGTCTTTCAATTCTTTGACATAGTCAAATCCGGTCTTTGTTCCATCTGACAATGAAGTGCCTGATTCATGCAAGGCATTGAATTTTCCTCTGTTTGCTGCTGTTCCATTCCAAGAAGTGGAAGAGGAAAAGTCACGAGTGTGCATTTCCATAATAGTGACTCCAGCATAGTTATCTGTGGAAGGAGCCCATTTGTTTGTAGTCTCCGATGCAAATTCTTCATCACCTTCATGAATCTTATCGAAATCTACTACCATAGATCTCTTTCCGTTGGCGTTAGATGAATATGCATATGGATCAGCAACATCCTTGGTGACATCGCCATAGTTGTTGACATCGAATGTGTAATAATATCCGTGAAGATTTTCTACCAAACCTACTGAGAATACACCTTTCTCATCTTTCTTCATCGTATATTGAGTTAACTGTTTGGTTGTTGCATCTTTATAAAGATTTAACTTGATGTCAGTGGCGGAAGGAGACCATACTTTGAAAATGGTGTTTCCGTTTTGAATAGTCGCACCAAGTTTTTCCATGGTGTAATACTTCAAATCGAAGTTACGAGATGAATAATATGGTTTAAAGTCTACTTCTGATAAGTCGGACATCAAATCAAGAGGATTGTAACAAAGAGAAATGACATACTTATAAGATAAATCCAAAGGTTTATCGATATTCAAGACTAATGTAATCTTATCTGAGGTGAATACACACTCATCATTTTTGAAATAAATCGAGCGTTTATATTTTCTTTCAGCTCCATTATATCTAAAGATTCTTAAAGTCAATCGTTTAGATTTTATAGCGGATGCATCAGGAAGTGTCTCTAATAAGTTCTTCTTTGTCTTTGCGTTCAATTCTATTGTGTATGAAGTTGTTCCGTCAGAATTATTGACTTCTTTGTAGATGGCGGATTCTACAGGAGTTACTGGGAAGTCATTGATTGAATAATACACGCCTTTAGAATCATCAATCCATATACTTCTATGACCGTTTTCATCTACTTGAATCTTAGAAGGGTCTATTACTAAATCACCTTTTTTATCTTTTTTATCACCTGATGCATCTCTAAAGATCAATCCGGTAAAAACATTGTCTTCAGTCAAGGTGAACGAAGACGAAGGTGTTCCGGTAACATCATCAGTCCAGGTGTTGAAGCATTCGTATTCTTGATTGAATGTCAAATAGATAGGAATGAACGGAATATCATCTCCGGTCTTTTCAAATGTCACGTTATCAGCTGATGATACTGGGAATAAAGATCCAGGAAGCGAAGGATCATCCGACCATCCCCATACATAGCTTCTATCGGTCCTTTCACCATCATAGGCTAAATAGATGTTTAAATCAGAAGGCTCGGTTTCAGCAGCAGTACTCTTGGGAGTAGAACTTGCGGCTTCGTTTCTTTTTCCTTCAATTGGAACAGCACCATTACAAGAAGCTAATCCCAATGACAATGTGACCAAACTCAACAATGTTAATTGATATGTTTTTTTCATAATTGTTTGTTTAACTCCTTATTTACTTGTGGTTGTTCCAACATGTTGGTTGAACTCTTCTACTGAGTAGAAAGCACTTAATGTATTTCCACTTTCTGAATTCCAATTTGCTACTAAGAACAAGTTGTAATGACCATTTGAATCAGCAACTAACTTTGTTTTATCTATTTCGACTTGAGTATCATTTGCATCGCCGTTTGCTTGTCTAGGCTTGTATCCTGTGAAGATATCGTCTTTACCGGTTAGAGTAAATTCATTGGCCACTGTTCTGTCATAGTCACTAAATCCAGAATAAGTCTTTCCGAACTTGAAGTATGCGTGAGCAAACTTATATGTCTCAATTCCTGTAACACTAGCTAATGTTTTGTTGTTCAAAGCATAGTTTTCACCACCGACTCCTCCCCAAGAGTAGATGTTGGTTCTACTATTTGCCCAACCTTCGTTATAATTGCTCAAATCAGCTGTAAAGTAGACATTGAAGTCTTGTGGATCTGTTTCATCTGCGGGTGTTGGAGTTGTAGTTACTACAGGAGTCAAGAATGTCACAGCATCATCGGAGTTATCGAATGCTTTGACTGCTCCATTTGAATTTTCTGCTATGTAGATGTTGTAGTTTCCATTCTCATCAGCTTGGATAGTAGTCAAATCAACGCTTCCACTTTGGGTTGTAGCGGCTTTATCTCTTAGCAAACAACCAGTGAATACATTGGTTTGCTTTAATTTCAAAGTGGCTTCAGTAGTAAATTCCCAATCTGTGTATCTCTTATATTTGAATCCATATTCAAGATAGACGGCATTGAATTCATACTCACCAAATTTCTTTGTGGTGCTGGCACCCAATCCTGTATTTCCTGGTCCACCCCATAACCATAATGAGTTCTTATCTGTCGAATAATAATAGATATTGTAGTTTGACGGTTCTGTTGTAGCATCCTTAGGCCAAACTGCAGGTGTGCTGGATGTCAAGAATTCATTCAATCCTTCGATAGAATCGAAAGCTCCAGTCTCGCCATCTTCTTTTTCACCAATGTAGATATTTGTTTTACCTTCAGATTTAGGTGCAGGCAAATCGATATCATCAGCATTAGATGAAGTTCCATCATCATTCTTGACCTTGGTTCCGGTAAATGCGGAATCTCTCGTCACTTTGAAATGGGATGTTGTATCTGTATCGCTCCAGTTTCCATAACAATAATAGTATGTGTTGAAGTTGAGATATAGAGCATAGAATGTATATCCACTTTCTGCACCATCTAAAGTTAAACCTGTGGCAGTGAATTTTAATCCACAAGAACCAGTTCCACCCCAAAGCCAGAACATTGTTCTTTTGGCTTTAGAATTAGCACATGTATAGTAGATATTGTAGTCACCAGGATCTGTGACTTCATCTTGTGCCCAAACTGGAACTATTTCATCGTCATAGATAGGATCATCAGGATCTATAGGAGTAGTATCCTTTGGAACTTCTGTTGTGGCTGGTCCATCAACGAAGTCTCTATCTTTCGATGGTTTGGTAGGATTTGTAGGTTGTCCACCAGTATCCGGTTTGTCTGGCTTGTCAGATGGTGTTGACGGCTTACCAGAATCTGTCTGATTAGGCTGAGTCGTAGTTGTCCTTGGTGTTTCCTTGCAACTTTCAAGTCCCAAGGAAATTAACAAAAGACCTGAAAGTAAAAGCAGAGATTTCTTTTTCATTTTTATACCTCGTAATTATTATTATAATTCAAGAAAAAGAAAGAACTGTAAAGGCTTCCATATATTTAGATTTTAAATGAAATTCAGCGGGCCTAAAATTATTAAAAGTCAAAATATAAAGTTTTATGAAACGCCTGCATTTCCTATCTTTACAATTTTCTTTCATAATTTTATATAAAAAGCTCAGGGTTGCCCTGAGCTTTCTTACCGAGTTTCAACTACTTATTAGGCGTTAGCTTTCTTAGCTTCAGCTTCTTTCTTCAACTGCTTATTTAACTTTTTCTTCTCTCTTCCAGCCTTGAAGTATTGATGCAATCCTTTGTGGAAATGTCCGTTGAACATCATCAAGAGACCCTGGAGTTGATCCCATGAGATGGCACCATTTGTCATTCTAGACAAGACTTTGACGGTCTGGTTAGATACACCCATGATCAAGGTATCAGCCATCTTTTCGTTTCCGAACTTTCTGAACATCTTGGTCAAACCGGAGATTACATGAGCGAAGAATCTTCCAGTCCAGCCCTTTGCATATTTGAGGTCAGACATAGTAGTGTTTGAGGTGATTTCGATTCTTGTCTTTTTCTTGTTCAACCATGTGAAGGTGTGAGGAGGAATAGGTCTTCCCAACAACTTCTCAAATTCAGCATCGGGAACATTTGTTACATCGCCAGTGAAATAGTGAGGAAGCTCTTCTTGTGTATAAGGAAGAGGTGCATTTGTTCCTTCGACATGGAATGAGGTGGTCAATTGCATGTCGACGCTTGAAGAACCTATTGAAATTTCATAGTCTCCAGTTTCGACTTCCCATTTGTTTGTCTTGATGTTGAAGTAACGGAATGACTTATCATCGAAAGGAATGAAGACTTCTTTTTCTTCTCCAGGAAGCAAGTTGGTCTTAACAAATCCTTTGAGTTCACGTACAGGACGAACGATTCCAGAGCTAGGAAGCCCGATGTAGAGTTGGCTGACTTCCTTACCTTCTCTATCACCGACATTCTTCACCTTGAAGGTGACACCCTTCTCGTCAACTTTGATATTAGAGTATTCGAACTTGGTGTAGGAGAGACCAAATCCGAAAGGATAGCAAACTTTGATATTTCTTGTGAGATAGTAACGATATCCAACAAACAATCCTTCTCTATATTCAGAAGTCACATCCTTTCCAGGATAGTAGTTGAATGAGGGCACATCTTTGTATTGGCAAGGGAAGCTCTCAGACAATTTTCCAGAAGGATTTATTTTTCCGGTGATGATATCGACAATGGATTTTGCTCCGGATTGTCCACAGAGTGATCCATAGATGATAGCGTCGCTGTTGTCACGAATGGCACCTAATTCTACAGCACATCCACAGGAGAGAATGGTGACGATCTTCTTTCCAGTAGCTCTTAAAGCCTTGATCAAATCGATTTGGTTTTGAGGGATGACATAGGTGGTTCTATCCATACCTTCGACTTCGGAGAATTCATCCAATCCTAAGTAGAGAAGAACTACATCAGACTTTGCAGCCAAAGCCAATGCTTTCTTTACTAATCCCTTCTTGGTCTTTCTTCTAATTCTCTTGAAACCTTCCTCGTATCCGATGAAGTTCAAGCCTGAAGCTTTGATAGCTTCGAGACCTGAGACGATTTCAGAAGGATTGATGATGGAAGAACCTGCACCTTGGTAACGAGGATTCTCTGCAAAATCACCGATAACTGCAACTTTGACATCATTGTTCAAAGGAAGTATGTTTCCTTCATTTCTGAGTAAGACTACGGATTCATCCATAGCTTCCTTAGCGATTTCTGCATCTTTCTTGAAATCGACAGGTTGATCTTTGTCATAGGAAGTCTTGGTCTTGAAGACTAAATCCAAAAGGTAGTCGACATTTTGATCGAGGATGGATTCATCCAATTTTCCGTCTTTGATGGCTTTGACGATTTCTCTATTGGTCTCACCGACAGTGGTAGGCATTTCGAGTGAATTCATACACTTCAAACCTTCGACTCTGTCGTTGTTTCCACCCCAGTCAGTCACTACAACACCGTCAAAATTCCATTCATCTCTCAAGATATCCATTTCGAGATGCTTGTTTTCGTTTGCAAAGTATCCATTTAAGGAGTTATAGGCGGACATGATGCAAAGTGCTTGTCCTTCCTTGACTGCGATTTCGAAGTTGGTGAGGTAGAGCTCACGGAGTGTTCTCTCATCCACAACTGAATCCATGGACTCTCTCTTCAATTCTTGGGAGTTGGTGGCAAAGTGCTTTACACATGCAGCGATTCCGTTGGATTGGATACCTCTGATGTATCCAGCATCGATCTTACCAGCGAGGTAAGGATCTTCGGAAGAATACTCAAAGTTTCTTCCACAAAGTGGGTTTCTCTTGGTGTTGCAGCCAGGTCCTAACAAGACAGAGACTCTTCTAGCCTTGGCTTCTGCACCGATTGCAGCTCCGACTTTTTCGGAAATTTCTGGATTCCAAGAATTTGTGACTGCTGCGACTGAAGGAAAGCAGGTAGCCTTCAATGACTCATTCAATCCCAACTGGTCTGAATCACCAGCTTGTTTTCTAAGTCCGCTAGGCCCATCAGATAACCAAATCGAAGGAATTCCAAGTTCGGGAATATCCATAGTTTCCCAAACTGTCTTTCCTGACATCATTGAAGCTTTCTGCTCAACTGTCATTTTCTTAATCAAATCTTCATGTTTCATTTCAATATCCTCTCTATAAAAGGGTGAAATCCTTTACTTGTGACGTATATATCATAATATTGTTTTATTGAAAGCACTTTTACAAAGCCTTACATTTCTTAATTTATTTCCTAAACTTAGATAGAAAAATCAAATCGGATAAAAAAAGGATGTGTGATTGAACACATCCTTTTTAGATTCCTAATTTCTACTAGTTTAGAAGAATGTTCCTCTAGCTTCTTCCTTGACTTCCTTGCTGGCAGTGAAGGGAATTCTAGTGGTGTATCCGTCTTTAGCAGCGACGATCATCTTGGTAGGCCATTGCATGATGTCATGGTTCCACTTATAGATAGTATCGTTGTACTGCTCTCTAGCAGCTGTGATTTCCTTTTGGAGGTAGGAGTTTTGTCTCAAGCACTCTTCGAGTTCGTTATGAGCTTGGAGGTCAGGATATTGCTCGAAAGCAACGTTGATTTGACCGAAGAGCTTGTCGATGTTAGCGTTTGTCTCATTTCTGAGATTGTCGTCAGCAGCTTTTCCATTTCCACTTCTATAAGCAGCGATCTTTGTGTAGGTATCCTTGTCGAGATCGATAGCCTTGTCCAAGAGCTTGGCAGCGTTCTTCAAGATTTGAACTCTTTGTTCCAAGAAGTTGTCAATTGTTGAAGCATCGTGTTGAACTCTTTGCTCCAAAGAACGGAGGTGGTTTCTAGCCTTTTGCTTCATGACCAAGAAGATTACTCCTGGAATGATTCCACATATCCACAACAAAACTTCGAAAATCGTGGATCCTACTCCGACTTTGACAGGAATTTGCTTTTGGATGACGTTGACATCCCTTCCTTGCTCGGCGATAGGGCCATTTACTTCATCTAATGGGTTTGCCATAATTTTTTGTCCTTTCTTTTTAATCTAATAGACTCGACTTTCATCATTGTTCTTTTTTGAACAAGTAAAGAATTACATATCTTCATCAGCTATTTTACCATAACTTTGGTCTCTTTCACCACCAAGTGGAAAGCCTAGATTCCAACGATATCTGAAAATAGTTTGGTTTGTGTCTTTCATAGGGTATCTTTGACCATAGCTCATGACTGGCTCTTCTTCACCTTCCTTCTTTTCGGGTTTGAAATCCTCTATATGGATGAATGTTCGTCTTGCTGCTTCAACATATTCTTTCCAAGGAACATCGACAGGATATAATCTTCCATTACCGGCCATGACCATGTCGACATATACCCTATCGTATACTTTGTTTGAAGTCGACAATACAGAGTATTGATCAGTAGATTTGCTCTTTCCATCAAAATTGACTTTGAGTATCTGGTCTGTAGAGGTTTCGGCAGGTCTAAAGACATCTAAGTCATCGTAGTTATTTACAACAGTCTCAGCTTCATATCTAGATACATTAGGTAGATCTTCATCGACATTGAATTCTCCACCTTCTGTGGTCTGATACAAAGGTATAGCTAATAGTGGAATAAGATCGAAGAATATTGAATCGAAGACTCTTTGTATTTCATCTACAAAGTCTTTCTTTAATTCATTGTAATCGTAGTTCACATAGAATCTTTCATAGTTGTAGATTGCACCACCATGAGCAGAACATATGATGTTGATCTTATGTTCCTTGTAGAAGCCAAAATCATCACCAAATCCTGCTTTTCCAGTCAATATTTCCAACATGTTTTGCTGAGCTAAAGGTGTGAATAATAATCTATATTGAACTTCGTTGTTTCTATCATAGGCCTTAAACATGACTTCAAACTTAGTATTTGCTAAAGGAGTGAAGTTTCTTCCTTGCTTGATGGCTTGATCAGCAAGTCTGTTCAATTCTTTCTCACCTCTCTTAGCTATTTTTTCAGCTTCAGCATCGGAAATCTTTCCAGTCATGTTTGGAGTTCTAGTAAAGGTTAAGTCTGGTGCTGCAGTATTTCCGTATATTAGGTAAGAATTAACTCCATATGAAGGACGAGGTGCAGTGTAATGTCCGATCAATGTTTCAGTCACAGTTCTAGTGTGGAGATCTCCATCTGAATCTCTATATGTTTCAGTATAAGTGACAACTCTTGATCCGGTGTATGTCTGATTCACTTCGTCCATTCTCTTCACATTCAATCTTATGAACGGATTTCCTTGGATTGATCCAGATTGTACATCGACTATACATTCGTTTTTGGAAAGGGATTCACTATATTGATATACTTTCTCCAACATTCTTAGCTTTTTTGGAGTTAAGTAATCATCTAATTCAAAAATGTCTGTAGTTTCTTTTAAGACCTTTTTGAAATCGCTGAAATCAAAGTAATTGTAGACATTTTTTATAGAGTTATAGACGTTGTTGTAAGCTTCACTAGCTTTGTCGCCAGTTTCCTTAGCTATTAAGGATTGAGCCTTTATCTTTTTGTTGTAATAGAAGATATTTACACAAAGACAAGTGATGGCGATTGCACCACCTACTAATGTGGTGATTAAACCAGGAATTATATTTCCATCTGGCGTTTTTGAATTTCCTACCCACATGAGGATTCCTATAATCATAGCTATCAGACTGATTGCCATGACAACGTAGAAGAAGATTCTCCACCCTTTTAATTTCTTCAATCTATATTCATTTGCGTTGTGATTATCTCTAGCTGATCTATATTTCTTACTTAGATCTTCATTCTCACTGGTGTTAATATTGGCTTTCTTCAACATTTCATCGATGTATTTTTCAGCATTTTCTTTTAATTTGGGCTTAAGTTCATTCAGATAGTAATCAATAGGATCATATTCATCACCATTTATTTTCATATTCCTACCTCCCATCATAATGAATAAATTATACAAGAAAAAAGGGGCTGTTGCAAAATCCTGATCCAAAATCAGGTG
>ULTH01006311.1_pt1 | contig 20166 bp, 17 predicted proteins | sample 1957421 | NCBI WGS metagenome assembly ULTH01 (sample SAMEA4835729, study PRJEB28245) | human gut metagenome | biome: gut microbiome; material: fecal sample | place: Denmark | collected 2008 | reverse complement strand
CCCATCTCACAGTCATGATTGCCGAAGACAAACGTATAGGGGATCTGAAAACCATCCAGAAATGCTAACAGTTTTTGTGCCTGTTTTCTATTATTCATCGTCCCGCTTTTGGGGAAAAACGGGAACACGGAATCCCCGGTCAGGACGATCAGATCCGGTCCCGTCCGGCGGATCAGCTCCGTCACCGCTTCCAGCGCCAGTTTGTCCTTTTTCCCGGAAAAAAGGCCGAACCCAAGGTGCAGATCCGTCAGCTGCAATATTTTATAATCTCTGTCCGTCGGGATGCAAAGAGAAAAAGTCTCTTCGTCCCGAATCTGAAAGTTTTTGGAAGTATACATAAGAATCTCTTTTCTTTTTGGGGATTAACTCAACGGGATCAATGCTCCTATTGCAGAAAGTACTGTTGAAATCACCATCAGCACCTGAAAAGGCACCGTGCCGATCACACCGCAGATAGGACTGCTGCCCGCATTTTTTCTGGATTTTCCGTACGTCAACACCAGCATGATACTCACCAATACCACAACGCCACTCATGATCCGGGTCAGAACGATAAAGCTGTTCACGCCAAATACGGCAAACAGAATGCAGGGAACTGTGGCGATCAGCCAGCTGATGCGGTTGCCGCTGCCGATCTGCTCATGAACCACATCGCGGAGGGCGAGAGTATTGCTCCAGAACGTGGTAAGTAAAGCAAACAGGGAAAATACGCCTGCCAGGATCATCGCCCAGGTACCGATACTTTCTCCCAACTGCATGTATGCCAGTTCTTTTTCCAGCGCTCCCTTGGTTCCCAGGAGAACCGTGCCCGTTACGATCAGGGCAAACACTGAGGAAAGCCCAAAACCGATGAAAATGGAGCGGCGGATCTGTTTCGCGTTGCCATCCAGACCTTTCACCACCTGAATCACCGACTGATTGGCCGAAGTGGCAAATACCACCATGCTGTACAGCGCCAACAGGTTGTTCCAGTGGAACTCTGCCCGTCGCAATGTATTCAGCGGATGCAGAAAAGTCCCCACCGTCATCACCGCAACGATTCCCATCAGGACGATGACTGCGTATTTCTGCGCGATTCCTACTGCTTTCATGCCGATAAACACCACGACTCCGGCGATCACATAGTACAAAATCTGCGCCGCCACGAAGGGCATCCCGAACCAGTTCACAAATATCTGGGCGCCACCGTTGATATTACCGCTGACACCAATCATGATGGCCAGCCCGTAGACAATAAATACACCCCAGCTGAATATCTGTTTCATTTTGCCGTGGAACAGCTCTCCTTCGAAACTTTTTACCAGCTGGACGCCACCGTTATTGTAAGACAGCTCGGCAATGATCAGGTGCAGGATCACGTTCACACAATATGCAATCAATACCATCCACACGACATCCAGCATACTGTTCTTCGTGGCAAGATACGGAACGGCAATGATGCCCGTGCCGATGCTGTTGCCGACGATCATGCTGATGGCTTCGAAGGTCGTGAGATGGGCTTCGGATTGGATGGGGTGGGACATGGGGAGGACCTCCTTGGTAAAAATACTGATTTTCTATAGTTATAAAAGTTTAGCGGTAAGTGCTTCCTGCAATACTTTGGAGCAATTGATTCCTCGCTTATCGGCAAGTTTGGACATCCATGCCGGAAGCGAGACATTTTTGCGAACTGCCTTGGTGTCAGTCATGCTACGATATTTTATAGTGTCTGCCTGAATGATCGTAAGAATATCTGTCGGTAAATGAGGAATCTCTGACTGCGGTGTAGGCTCATTCGGAGTAATTTCCTCATCTTCCAGACCAACAAGACAAAGATTTAATGCATCTGTAATAAGGGCAATCGCCTCTGCCAAAGTCGGTGCTGTAGTAATACACCCGTCCACATCCGGAACCTTTGCATAGAAAGTGCCATCTTTTTCAGTAATAACTGCGGTATATGTGTATTGCATGTCATTTGCCTCCTTCTATATTTGCCTCTTTGAAGATATAGCGCATATCATTTTCATTAAAATCATGACGTTTTACAGGAATTGTCTGCTTGGTATTCGGTTGAAAATACAAATCATGACTTGCTCCATGTCTTCTAAAAATAAAACCGTTCTTTTCCAATTCTTTAATTGTTTTCTTTCGTGGATGCATTCTTTTCTCCTTTTATATTATACACAATTTTGCGCAAAATCAATAGTAAAATACACAATTTTACACAAAAATTCACGTGACATAACATTAAAAATTCAAATTGTTACATAGGAAATATAAATAGATTCTGTTAAAACCAATTTCTAAAGACATCATAGTTATCAACACAACATACGATATCAGACATAAAATAGAATAGTATAAGAAATTATTACAATCTGTTTTGCTTTCAATATAAAGCATTTCTTGTCTGTAAATAAAAAAATCCAAAGAACTAATTATTCTTTCATGTTCTCTTCTTGCATCCAAAGTGGCATATAGTTTCCATCTTTTTGCTTATAGAAATTTTTACTCAAATATCTGTTTTCCGTCTCGTATTCTTCCGGTGTCATTCCGTTTCTCCAAAATGGGGCTTCCATAAGCGTTTCCGTTGCCCAATTGCTTTGCCTGACCGTCTTGCTCAATTAAATGTCCTCCTTCTATGTAATCATATAGTACATTATATACGATTGTCTTTTCTATTTCAATCGTCGCTCCCGCAAGGGGAGCGACGCTCCAAAGTCGATCAGTTCCTTGATCTTGTCAAAATTTCAATCCACGCTCCCACGAGGGGAGCGACATAATTCAGCCCCAGAACCATGTCATCCGGCAGATTTCAATCCACGCTCCCACGAGGGGAGCGACTCCGATCTGGTACAAGATGCCGGATCTGTTACGATTTCAATCCACGCTCCCACGAGGGGAGCGACTATGGTAGGATAAAGAAAAAACCATACGGAGGGATTTCAATCCACGCTCCCACGAGAGGAGCGACTAAAGTGTTCGTGCGTATCTACCAGAAGACCAGGATTTCAATCCACGCTCCCACGAGGGGAGCGACAGTAGCCACCAGCAGAGTTAAAGGGTGTAGTGCTGATTTCAATCCACGCTCCCACGAGGGGAGCGACCTTGTGGAAATCCGGGCACGTAGGTGTGTATATCGATTTCAATCCACGCTCCCACGAGGGGAGCGACAGTGTAATGGCTTGGAACAGCAAATAAAAGAACTATTTCAATCCACGCTCCCACGAGGGGAGCGACACCGTAAACCTCCAATTAGTCTTGTTTGAAATGATTTCAATCCACGCTCCCACGAGGGGAGCGACGCGGAGTACATGTAAATGATATCGCTGCTGACAAATTTCAATCCACGCTCCCACGAGGGGAGCGACGCCATGTCGGCAGAAAAAGTCTTCAATGCAGATATTTCAATCCACGCTCCCACGAGGGGAGCGACTTATATCTCGAAAAAAGTTGGTTACGGTATCGCGATTTCAATCCACGCTCCCACGAGGGGAGCGACTTATAGGCTTGCACGCCATTTACGCTACACCGGTAATTTCAATCCACGCTCCCACGAGGGGAGCGACAGAGCGCGGAAGACGGTATTTTAGAACAACAATCATTTCAATCCACGCTCCCACGAGGGGAGCGACGCCATGTCGGCAGAAAAAGTCTTCAATGCAGATATTTCAATCCACGCTCCCACGAGGGGAGCGACGCCATGTCGGCAGAAAAAGTCTTCAATGCAGATATTTCAATCCACGCTCCCACGAGGGGAGCGACGCCATGTCGGCAGAAAAAGTCTTCAATGCAGATATTTCAATCCACGCTCCCACGAGGGGAGCGACCAAGTGCGGAAAGATTAGGGGGTGTACTATGGGATTTCAATCCACGCTCCCACGAGGGGAGCGACCTATTGTGGTCAGGATATAGGACAAAATTGCGAGATATTTCAATCCACGCTCCCACGAGGGGAGCGACTAGCATATCATCTGTTACTGATCCTGTTTTTATTATTTCAATCCACGCTCCCACGAGGGGAGCGACGGCTCTTCCTTGTCTTTGACCTGTTCCACCGCAAATTTCAATCCACGCTCCCACGAGGGGAGCGACTGTGTCGTATTTGTCACAGCAACAACATACGGAAGAATTTCAATCCACGCTCCCACGAGGGGAGCGACCATCCAGGACCAGCTACCGTGAATTCATTCTCACTATTTCAATCCACGCTCCCACGAGGGGAGCGACCTGGTGGAGATTTAATTATGCATGAGAAGAAAGGAAATTTCAATCCACGCTCCCACGAGGGGAGCGACTGATCCAGAGAACATCACCCTTTGCCACGTGGGCAACATTTCAATCCACGCTCCCACGAGGGGAGCGACTTGCTGCTCATTATGCAAATGAACCTACCATGTTAAATTTCAATCCACGCTCCCACGAGGGGAGCGACAGGTTAAGACCGTCCGATCCCCATAGCCAACGACTATTTCAATCCACGCTCCCACGAGGGGAGCGACTGGATCATCAATTTATATCACAAGATATCCCTGTATTTCAATCCACGCTCCCACGAGGGGAGCGACGAAAAAGATCACTGGTGGAGATTTAATTATGCAATTTCAATCCACGCTCCCACGAGGGGAGCGACTATTCTTTCTGCTGTTTCTTTGGTCATGAAGTAATTTCAATCCACGCTCCCACGAGGGGAGCGACAGGATGATATTTTAAAGGCTATCGAGGACAAGTTATTTCAATCCACGCTCCCACGAGGGGAGCGACTACAAAGGGTACCAGCTTTTATGATATGGCGTTATTTCAATCCACGCTCCCACGAGGGGAGCGACACTGTTTGAGGTTGCCAACGCCACAGTTAAACGTATTTCAATCCACGCTCCCACGAGGGGAGCGACAATTTTATAAGGAGATCAAAATGAGAAAACCCGAATTTCAATCCACGCTCCCACGAGGGGAGCGACCGGAAGATTTGTACTTATGCGACGCACGCAAAACATTTCAATCCACGCTCCCACGAGGGGAGCGACCATGCTTGTCATGTTTGATGATTGCGGGCTTGTATTTCAATCCACGCTCCCACGAGGGGAGCGACGTCAGAATCAGATGAGCATTTTTGACATGATACGTATTTCAATCCACGCTCCCACGAGGGGAGCGACCCCAGCCGACCTTATAACAGCAAAATACTGCCAGCTGATTTCAATCCACGCTCCCACGAGGGGAGCGACGTACGGGTAATGCCGGTTACTCCCCACCAACCATTTCAATCCACGCTCCCACGAGGGGAGCGACGTCATACGTAGGCTTGTTCCTGTTTTTTCATCAGATTTCAATCCACGCTCCCACGAGGGGAGCGACTTGGACAGGCTTAACACAATGTTCTTAAAAGGCAATTTCAATCCACGCTCCCACGAGGGGAGCGACGCGCAGAAGCCTTGACATATACGTGTTGATTGCTATTTCAATCCACGCTCCCACGAGGGGAGCGACTGTTGGTGATGCTATCAGCTTATATGAGTTGATAATTTCAATCCACGCTCCCACGAGGGGAGCGACAACTTATACACTAGGCATTACAGATACATACGCAATTTCAATCCACGCTCCCACGAGGGGAGCGACGCACTATTACGTTAGCCGACGCTAAATCGTGCGATTTCAATCCACGCTCCCACGAGGGGAGCGACTGAATATGAGGTTCTATCCGGCTCAGTTGTATGATTTCAATCCACGCTCCCACGAGGGGAGCGACAACAGCAAGATCAATGCCACTCACGGAATTGTAATTTCAATCCACGCTCCCACGAGGGGAGCGACGATCAAGAAACTTCCAAAAAGAGACCAAAGCAGCGATTTCAATCCACGCTCCCACGAGGGGAGCGACATCGAGGGGGGTGTAGGGGTAGGGGTTACATCGGATTTCAATCCACGCTCCCACGAGGGGAGCGACGACGTTAAGCCGTGGGTTGATGGCTGGAGTGATACATTTCAATCCACGCTCCCACGAGGGGAGCGACATATCATACACCAACATCTCAATTATATAAAGGAGATTTCAATCCACGCTCCCACGAGGGGAGCGACTATTGTAGGAACGGTTCATGACTCAATCCTTGGAATTTCAATCCACGCTCCCACGAGGGGAGCGACACAGATACTGATGGTTCTATTGTTCACCTCGAAATTTCAATCCACGCTCCCACGAGGGGAGCGACTCTTCCACCAGTCATCAATTTCGCTGTCTCTGTATATTTCAATCCACGCTCCCACGAGGGGAGCGACCAATCTATTGCTTTAGGTTTACTATTTGCAACAATTTCAATCCACGCTCCCACGAGGGGAGCGACAAGCAATGCGGCATCCAAGTTTAACATTTCTGCTATTTCAATCCACGCTCCCACGAGGGGAGCGACGGCGGCAGGTCACACCTAAAAACATCGGGAATATTATTTCAATCCACGCTCCCACGAGGGGAGCGACTGGAATACGAAACAAGTTTCTGGACGGGCAACAAAATTTCAATCCACGCTCCCACGAGGGGAGCGACCTTGATGGAATTGAGGAAAGACTTAACATTAAAGAATTTCAATCCACGCTCCCACGAGGGGAGCGACTCATGGACACATTTGAATAACACTTGGTTTGGTTATTTCAATCCACGCTCCCACGAGGGGAGCGACTTTACACACCTTGCAATCGGATACACACCTCGCTATTTCAATCCACGCTCCCACGAGGGGAGCGACAGTTCAAACCTTTCTTTATCAAAAATAGGTTCATATTTCAATCCACGCTCCCACGAGGGGAGCGACCGCACGGACGATGGGGATAATTTGTCGCTTCTGCATATTTCAATCCACGCTCCCACGAGGGGAGCGACTTGCAATGAGGACATATGTGTGTCATTCTATCATATTTCAATCCACGCTCCCACGAGGGGAGCGACTATAAAGACAACTACAATATGCAGATTAAATTATATTTCAATCCACGCTCCCACGAGGGGAGCGACCTATTACCGGAGGAAATAAGAATGGTACTTACTATTTCAATCCACGCTCCCACGAGGGGAGCGACTCAGATTGATCGGTGCATAGACGTTAATCTTATATTTCAATCCACGCTCCCACGAGGGGAGCGACCTATACCAATGACCTCTACCGGATATGTGCGTAATTTCAATCCACGCTCCCACGAGGGGAGCGACTTGTGACAGCTAGCAACGTAGCAATGATTGACGATTTCAATCCACGCTCCCACGAGGGGAGCGACCTCTGCCCCTTAACTGTATGACTTGGACGAGATAAATTTCAATCCACGCTCCCACGAGGGGAGCGACGATTGCCGTTAATTAAGGGATCCGTGTTGGGAATAATTTCAATCCACGCTCCCACGAGGGGAGCGACGGGCGGAAGTGTGATAGGATAGCCGTAGATAGAGGATTTCAATCCACGCTCCCACGAGGGGAGCGACGGTACACACCCACGCAACACTTGTCATCAAAATTATTTCAATCCACGCTCCCACGAGGGGAGCGACCTGCTCCACCTCATGGTAAACAGATTCGTTCGGAATTTCAATCCACGCTCCCACGAGGGGAGCGACTGCCTCCTCTTTGTACTCCTTACCTTCTTCGTACTATTTCAATCCACGCTCCCACGAGGGGAGCGACCGAGAAAATCAACGACTGTCCGCATGAGGATATAATTTCAATCCACGCTCCCACGAGGGGAGCGACACACCTACCAAGCGAACACCGGCACCCAAAAAAAATTTCAATCCACGCTCCCACGAGGGGAGCGACGCAAGTGGATTTATGAATGAGCCGGAAAGTGAGATTTCAATCCACGCTCCCACGAGGGGAGCGACCGTCTCGTCACGAAACGCCAGCGCCAACTGATCACATTTCAATCCACGCTCCCACGAGGGGAGCGACTTTTCACCTACCGCTGTAAATGTACTTGTATCGAATTTCAATCCACGCTCCCACGAGGGGAGCGACGCTATGTACGTGTCAAGGATATTAATTTATCCGATTTCAATCCACGCTCCCACGAGGGGAGCGACGATTCACCTAGCTCGTATGTAGTAGACGATCTACGTATTTCAATCCACGCTCCCACGAGGGGAGCGACCCAGCACCCATTACAAACAATACAGCGTTCTCCGTATTTCAATCCACGCTCCCACGAGGGGAGCGACTAACTCAATAATTCCATCAGAAAGCTTATCGTAGATTTCAATCCACGCTCCCACGAGGGGAGCGACTTTTATCATGGTCTGCTGTCCACAACTGGTAGGATTTCAATCCACGCTCCCACGAGGGGAGCGACGTTTTTGCAACTCCGGCAATAAGACTTGCTACTGCTTATTTCAATCCACGCTCCCACGAGGGGAGCGACGTACAAAGCAGTTACCCATTTGTTCTAACTGCTATATTTCAATCCACGCTCCCACGAGGGGAGCGACCAAACTTGCGCAGTTAGACAGATGCGTTGATGTATTTCAATCCACGCTCCCACGAGGGGAGCGACAGGTGTAACGACTGCCGCACAAATGTTGGACGGAATTTCAATCCACGCTCCCACGAGGGGAGCGACCGGAAGTGTGATAGGATAACCGTAAATAGAGGGATTTCAATCCACGCTCCCACGAGGGGAGCGACACAGTCATGACGGCACGAAGGGAGAAAGAGAGAATATTTCAATCCACGCTCCCACGAGGGGAGCGACGAGTTGCAAAAAAATAAAAGCTCTATTAGTGGCATTTCAATCCACGCTCCCACGAGGGGAGCGACCGCTATTTCATTCACTTTTCCACACGATAAATAATTTCAATCCACGCTCCCACGAGGGGAGCGACGCAATATCGTGCAAAAACAAACGTAAGTGCAAAATTTCAATCCACGCTCCCACGAGGGGAGCGACTGATTTCTACATTGTCAGAAGTTGCTTTAAAATAAATTTCAATCCACGCTCCCACGAGGGGAGCGACACAGGCAGGACTGGGGACAGATCCATTCCCAGCTTATTTCAATCCACGCTCCCACGAGGGGAGCGACAGCAATTTTCGCCAAAAAGTTCTCTTTTCTCTCAGCAAAAATTGTCTAAAATATTTAATCTTAACAACAAATTATTTTAAATAAAAATATCTTTGTATGTTATTTCAACAAATCGCATAATTTATAAGGTGCGAATCCCCTAGGCATTTTATGTATGCTTGGCTTTCGCATCAGTTACAAAATCAGTGTCTGATCCGGGGCAATTCCTCTGTCTACCCCGATATGTTCAATCTTGGTCTGATATTTATTGCCCAGATAGTAGAATCGAAGACTGTCCTTTTCTGTATCAATGATATCCTCAAGTGTTGCCTTCAACGCAATGCTCTGTGCATTATCCAAAAAGCATTCAAATACTGAATTCTGAACTCTTCTTCCATAGTTGACGCATTGCTTTGCCACTTTTCGCAGCCTTGCTTTGCCGGCTGCATTTTCTGTGTTGACATCGTATGTGATCAATACTAACATACCACACCTCACTTCCATAGGAATGCAGGATAGCCGTCCAAATCGCCACGTAGGAATCGTGCCAGCAGCATTGCCTGCACATAAGGAACCATACCCCATTCCACTTTTTCCTGCAAATAGGGATGCGTTATGGTTTCTTTTTTACGATTCTGCCACTCCGTCAGTATTACCTTTCGTCCATCATCATCCAGAAGAACCGCGCCGTTTTCTTTTTGGGTAAAATTTTTAGCTGTGATCATCCGTTTATTTACCAACGACAGCACAAAGCGATCCGCTAACACGGATCTTAGTTCCTCCATCATATCCAGCGCCAGCGATGCTCTGCCTGGGCGCTCTGTGTGCAGATATCCCACGCAGGGATCTAACCCTACGCACTCCAGTGCAGATGCTTCCATATTTGTCAGTAATGTATACACAAAAGACATCATTGCGTTCATTTTATCGCAGGGCGGTCTTTTATTCCTGCCTTGAAATGTAAAATCTTTTTTCTGCTGCAGAATCAATTCGTCAAACACGCTAAAATAAATACTGGCTGCCTCTCCTTCATATCCCCTGAGTTCGTCCCCGGAGGTGCTGTTCTGAATCAACATCAAAGAATTTTTCAGCATTTCGGATGCCTTTTTTACCCGCTCTGCATCAATCTGCATACTATGATCTCTGACTGCCCGCTCCAGAACCCACCTGGCATTATGTACTTTTCCGAGGATACAATTTTTAGCAATCTCCAATCCCACCAGTTCATCTTTGCTACTGGTATACTGTTGTTCCCGCAGGATCACGTTGCCCCTCACTTTTCCGGTGACCCGTGCCAGAAATTTTCCCTGGGGAGTCATGTAACACAGAGAAATATTTCGTTCTGCACAGGCACCCATAAGTGCCGGACTGGTTCCCCGATATCCGAACGATACAATTCCCTCGAGATTATGTAGCGGAACTCTGCCAAGTTCTTTTTTATCATCGTAAATAACGATATTTTCACCATCTAACGCCAGGTAACTGTTTTCGGAAGTAACATATAACGTATTCAATAATTTTTTCATACGTTTTCCTCCATAAGCACCTGATCCATATAGTTTTTCACAGAACCGGTTTTTGCGAGTCTGGGCATACAAAGTTCCTTTAAAGAACAGGAAGTACAGTTCTTTCCCATCTTTACTTTCGGTGTATACCGCCGCTCATAATATTGATGCATTTCCTGAAACATCTCCCGCACTTCGCTGCGAAGTTCTTCCGTGATCTCCACGATTTCCCTCCGTTTTGTCTCTCCGTAAAAGAGTGCACCTTCCGGAATCTGTGTGGAAAACATTTCTTCCAGGCACATTGCCTGCGCCGCTAATTGTAATTTGTCTTCCTCTGTGATCTTCGGCTTTCCCTTCTTGTATTCGATCGGATATACCGAAAAATAGCCCCTGTGCCCATGCAGGCGGATTCCATCCCCACATCTATGGAATTCCACCACATCACACTCACCCGTGACGCCCATTTCTCTGGACGCCACGGGTAATGCTCTCGCTATGATTGTGTCTCTTCTTTTTTCGGTAAGATATGGATCATGTGCTTTCTTATGCATTAATTCACCGATTACCGTATGTTCATTTTCAGCCCACTGTTGCTCTATATGGATCAGCGCCCACTGTCTTTTGCAGAATCTGAAATGCTGGATCCCTGATATCATGAGATAATCATCTTCTGCATATTCCATTAATTCATCCTTCTTACTTCCACGGAATCAGGAATCTGTTCCTCGTGAACGGTAACCGTATAGTCCTGATATTTTCTGGGATATTCCACGCCCTCGTTTCTCTTTACTTCTACGGCATCGAACAATTTATAAGCCGGGCAGTCTCCCAGTTCTTTGCTATGCTTGAATACAATCAGTTCCCGCACTGCCATATTGCCTCTCGCTGCAGAATGGTCTACCTCGAACATGTTAAGAATTGCTTCCCATAGCAATTCCAAATCGTCTTCGGAAAATCCGGTTACTTTCCGCGCCAGATTTGCGGAAATATAGCCTTCTGCCCGGTACAGTCCATAAGGAACGATGGTCTTTCTACCCATTTCCGTATTCTTGTTTTCCGCGTCCTTTTCTGTGGTGATGGCAACTCTGGTGATAGTTACTTCTTGGCTGATGATCGGATCGATACTTCTGGCAAATCCAATCTGCACGGGTCCTCTCACCTGACCGCAGTTCAACGATGCTTTTACAAAAGTAGTCATTACGGCACCAAACGTACGGATATCATAGAAATTCCGGCACATATAATCCTTCAATTTAAGATCTACACCGGGATCATTTTTCTTTAACTTTTTAAGTTCCTCTGTCACCTTTTTATCATCCGTTTCGGTGATTCCCATATCCGCACAGGCTTCTCTGTCACTGCGATTTAAGGGTACATCTTCTTTGATGTAAATCTTATATCCCTGAGCATCCTCTTTTACGGTCTCGACATAATTGCGGATCTTACGTTTCAGGCAGACATCCGTTACCAAGCCCAGTCCGCTCTCTGGATCGACTCTTGGCATATTGCCCGCATCAGGATCTCCATTGGGATTACCGTTCTCCACATCAAATAATACTACGAACTCATATCTGTTTTTAATAGCTTCACTCATTTATTTGTCCTCCCCTTTTTTATATTTTTCCTGCTGTTGATGATAGTAGCCAAGTGCAAACTGCCCCTGCTGTTCCAGGGATAAGCGTTTCGGGAAATCGTCAAATTTGCCCATAATTTTCCCAACTTCTTTTTCGTAATAGACTTTCGCTCCGCCTTTATCCCGTTCCAACTTTTTCATATGGCTGTTTTTCAGTTTGAGCAACACCGGGAAAATAACTGCCGGCGTAGCACATGCGGAATTAAAGTAGCGGTCATGAATTGTCGTAGTGATTGTCGGGTTTGCTTCTTTTTGTATGCTTTCCAATACGGAAAACAATCTTCCCAATACATAGGCTATATCATTGCGGTCTTCGTTCAATCCCATGAGATTTTCTCCTTTCATACAATTATAATTTTTGATCAAAAATGCTTTGATGATAGCAGCACGTTTCCAGTTCACGTTACCGCACTCTGCCCGAATGCGGATCAGTGTGTAGGTATACAGACTTGCCGGATATCGTCCGCCCGACAGAATCGCCTGCAATACAAGGGCTGCCATGTTCGGAACCGGTGTCTTATCTTTTGATTTCTGATTCACGGTTTCATTCAGCATGTCACGAATCCCCAGATAATCCTGTTCTTCCCATGCCGGTTTTACAATCTTGAGCCGCTCATAATGGTCTGCTATATTCTGTATGATTTTCCCAAACGAATTTACATAGAAAAAACGGACCGACAATCGTGCTGCATTTGGTGCCAGCGCCAGTATGTAAAAATTCTGTTTCGGATCCATCTCCGCATCTTCTAAGTAAACCCTGGTGCCTTCTTTCAGGCTATCGAAAATGTCCTTCAGTTTTTTCTGATTATCTTTCGTGGGTTTAAACATATTCAGAAAACACTTCTGATACTGCTCTTTACCGCTTTCTGCCCAGTACACGATCATGGAATCCCCCAGGGAAAAGGTGTAATCCCGCTGGGACAGCAGATAATTCAGTGCCGTGGTATATGCAAATTCCGCATATTTTCCCACCGGTGCATTATAACTCTGTTCCTTTCCATAAGACTCAAATGACGGTGCATTGAATGATACCAGCGCTGCTCCGCTGGACTGTGCCCCGGGTACTCCTTTGATTGCTTTATGGATTCGTGATATCTCGGCTTTTTTACCGGTAACCAGGCAAATGCCGTTATCTTCTCCACCATTCCGCGCCCGATAGTTTTCCCAACAGTCCCGAATCTCCGGATCTTCCTGTGCTTCCTGCCCTTCCACAGAGAAAATAAGATTGCCGCCTTCTGTCAATTCTTCCCAGTTTTCCCGAATCACAGGATGTTCTGATGCTTTCTGCGGATCCCATTTTTCAAAATAGGCTAAAATTGCCCGGGCTGTTTTTCCCTGTGCAGATTGCAGAATCTGTCCATGCTTTTCTTTCGTCGCCTGGAAGCAATCCACTACACGTGAGTTCGTTCCATCTGCGTCAATACCCAGCATATACTTGGAATTGTCGCACAGAAAATTAGCTGCCACACCGGAAGATCTGGTCACCATCTCCGGCACGACGAGATTTGCCGGTACCCAGACTACTTTCTTGCCACGCATATCCTCTATTTTTCGGGAAGTAATACCTATGATATCCCCCTCCGAAGACAAATTGATTTCATAGGACACTTTCGCATGGCACCATCCCAACCTGGATACTTTCCCCTGTTCTGCCAGATTTTCATAGTATTTTACCAGTGCCTGTAGTATCATCGCAGCACCTCGCAATCTCTCAGATCCACCACGCCGTGACGCATTATTGCCCGGAAAAACATAGGCTGGATATTTTCCGGATCACTGTAATCCATGTCAAACAGCATGATGCCAAGATCTTTTTCTTCTACTACATCATAGGCGGTATGAATTTCTTCTTCCTCGCAGAGAGCAAAATGCGCCGAGAATTCTCTACAACCGAAGTATGGCATATAATAAAATTCTCCTTTACGCAGCCGTCTCATGATAATGTCCTTAAATTTTCCGGGATTATCAGAAGCGTTGGCTTTCTCTGTCATTTCAAAATGAGCTTCGATGGTGTAGCTTACATTGCAGAGCAGCTGTGATGCTCTCTGTACAATGTCCTCCTTCGTACTAATATACAATGTTTTGTCTGCACCGTTGTATGCCTGCAATACATTGCTTGCCAGGATCTTGCTTTTTACTTCATTTCGTCGTACACTTGTAAATTGGATAGGGTTTTTGACATAGATTTTGTCGATGATCCACCGCATTCCCGGATGCCAGTAAATGGCTTCCAAAATACCGCGTGCCGCTGAGGGCGTGATGATGTCATAGCTGTAGCGTTCAACTTTGAGTTCGGGTCTCGAAAACAATGCATAGTCTCCCCATACATTTACTTTTACTCCGACTCCCATTTATTCCACCTTCTTTCCACAATTAAAGCGCTGTTCCCGTTTACTGTTCCTTTGTAGTACTATTTTCTGTCTGACAATAATACCCCCTTTGTAAAATACTGTCTTTTCGCAGATATGATATGACAATATTTTAGTTTATCTGTATTTATCTGACAAATTCACTATACTACAAGTCTAATATATTTGCAATGCCTATTTTTATTCGTAATGATAATTTCAATTGAAATTATTGCTAAAACTATTAGATTTTTTTGAATTATATGTTATACTTTCAATGTCAGGTATATCCTGTGGATTGAAATAATTGTAATTTTCATTAACTTACAAGAGTAGCGGTACACTTTTCCATCGTGTACCGCTACTTCCATTTCCTGCAATATTAAAACATCATCATTCCACCCAATTCCACTTCCAGTTTCAATCCGGTGTCTTCCCGGTATTGTTCCTCCTGCGTCAGCACATAAAAATCCTGCGCACCCAGATCTACAGCTTCTACCATCCCCGCATCACGCATTTCTTCAAACAACATATTCCGTTTCTCATATTCCCCTTTTTTCCGAACACTTACACAATATTGCCCTGCTTTTCGCATACGGCTCTTTGTCAGTCCCTGCTGCCGAATTTCCTGCAAAAGAGCCTTCGCTTCCGGTTCTTGGTCGATATATACCGTAACCGTATTTTCTTCAATCAGCTTAAAATCTTTCGCAACCGTCGCAAATTGATAATCTCCACCATCAAATTTCTCCAGAATTTTCTTCATATCCAGGCTTTCGCCCTTGATGCGATATAGTCTCCGAAAATATTCTGTGATATTATCCAGTGCAGTAATATCTCTGCCCTCCGCTAGCAGATTTTTCGTCGTGTCGATCTGTTGCCGCTGTCCGGATACCCTTTCCTTGTCTTCCCACTGGAAGATGCGGACAATGCTCTCTTCCTTTCCTCTTTTATCATTTCGATTACAACGTCCTGCTGCCTGAATAATGGAATCCACACCGGCTAGTTCCCGATATACCGAAGTAAAATCCAGATCCACTCCGGCTTCCACGAGACTGGTCGAAATGACGATGCATTTTTTCCCTGTTTCATCCTTGAGTCGTTTCCCAATCTCCGCAAGCACTCGTCTTCTATGCGCCGGATACATGGTGGTTGATAAATGATAAACGCCCTCTCCCTGCAGCCGTTCGTAAAGCCGCTGTGCTCTTTTTCGCGTGTTCACGATACACAGTGCATGCCACTCCTGCTGTAGTTTCTCCGCCATTTCCTCTTCCGTGACGGTATCAATATTCTGATAGGTTACCCTTTCAAAAAATCGAAATTGTTCCTCTCTCCGTGGGCATAATTCCCGGGCAACATACTTTTCAGGCAGAAACTGCTGTAATGCCGGCTGCGTCGCCGTACACAGTACAATACTTGTTCCATACTGCTGCAACAGTTCTTCTATCATTGCCATGCACGGTTTCAAATAATTTGGAGGAAGCATCTGCGCTTCATCGAATATGATGACACTGTTTACTATATTATGTAATTTCCTGCATTTGGAGGACTTATTGGCATACAGGGATTCAAAAAACTGGACATTTGTGGTAACCACCACCGGTTTATCCCAGTTTTCCGCTGCCAACTGCATGGGTTTGAACTCTTCCGAGCTCTCATAGTCTACATTGCTGTGATTTTCCAACACATTTTCACTACCCAGGATTTCCCTGAACACCTGCGCATTCTGCTCGATAATACTGGTATAGGGAATCACATAAATCACACGGTCCATATGGTTCTCCACCGCATGCTGCAACGCAAATGCCAGAGAAGCCACAGTTTTGCCACCACCGGTGGGTACCGTAAGCTGAAACAATCCTTTGGAGGACTTTCCCATTTCCAGACAGTTCCGGAGAATTTCAGATCGTCTTCCATCAATCGTAGTATCATTCCGATTTATAAGCCATTTTGCTGTGTAATTTTGCAATTTCTCCAAAAGAACATCCATGCTCTCTCCGGAATCCCTTTGAACCGTTCCGTTGTTCATAAACTGTTCTGTATCCAGAAAATCGGCATCCACCAGGCAGGAATACAGCATGCGGATAAATACACTCAGCGCAAAGTTTGGATCCTTTTCCGGATTCATGGCAATGGGTGGTGTGGTAATTTGAGGGATTTCTATTTCCTTTTCATACGCACTGTAATCGCACAACCTTTTCTTAAGTCTCCCCAGTAAAGAGGACGGCAATCCCTCTCGTCCCAGATCCGGCAACCCTGCATGATGCCCTGCTATGCAGTAAGTCAGAAGCCAATAGCAGCCATCTAAATTTTCGCAGACCTTCGCCCCGGCAGTGGAATGATCCACCCGGATATCCAGATTTTCTTTGATCTTCTTTTGAAATTCCGCGGAATATTTTCCAATGTCATGTAACATTCCACAACAATATCCCCAGTCCGCTTTCCTGAATTTTGCAGCAAATTTTTCTGCAAGCTCTGCGGTTCCCTGTAAATGTTCTTTTACTGATTGCTCTCTGTCCCCATCAATGTGTGCAAGGTATTCCATGTTCTTCCCCTCTTTCCTACAATCTATTCCTTCCGCTCCGGCAGCATCCCCTTGATCTTCGCTCCACTCAGGTCCACATCCAGCACGATCTTCACCATCCAGAAAAACAACAACAATACCAACATCGGGATCACGCAGGAAGTAATGATCATCACGGCAACCGCCTCGATAAAGTGATTCAGGGAATTCTCCACCTTCTGTACCAGATCTTCGGTAGAAATCGTCACATTTTCCACAACATTTGCCACCGAATCTTTAGCGCCGGAAATAGCGTCTTTTGCCCAGTCGAAAATGTTTGAGACAGATCCGGAGTTATTGTTTTCCTTCTCCTGCACGTTACCTGTAACAGTTCCAGGAACTTCTGTTGTTCCGATTCCGGTTGTTTCCGTCGCATTAGTGTCATCCACCACGCCACTGTTTTCCAGTATATTCTGTGTGTTCCTGGCATCCTCAATGGTAGCTTCGATCTGGGCCTGATAGGTGTCTCCGATAAGGTCAGAAATCTTTACACTGGCCGGAACCACGAAGGAGATTGCCAAGCCAAACACCACCAGTTTTGTTGCCAGTTTTCGCAAGGTGGCATTTGCAAAAATCAGGTTGAATATCCACAAGCCACAGGCAATCGGAATCAGGTAGGTAAATGCCACATAGCCGGTAATCGTCACGAGATATTTTTCCAGATAGATAGCGCAGAGAACCACCAGCAGATATCCGCTGACATCTGCCATTTTCTCCGCGATGGGTGTTGCCGTGTCTCCCGGAAGCAATGTGATCAGCGCCGAAGTCACCGTGGATGCCGCCGTCAGCTCCATGACCGTCTGTTTTTTCTCATCCAGAGAGGCTATGGTTTTCTGGTGATTTTCCGGGGCGGAGGCGTATTTTCCGATAACGGTTATGGATAGAATAGCGACCAACAGCAAAATCACTGCCGTAATGCATTTTTGTTTGTTAAAGTTCATGTGATTACCTTCTTTCCTTCTCGATTTCGATATTATTTCCCACAAATACCCTGCCATTACATTTTTCAGGACGTAATATGAACTATACGCTACACTTTTCAGGACGTAATCCAATGTTATCTTACACTTTTCAGGACATAACTTCTATTTTAGGATGACGTTACTTCAAAAATCTCCGTAACATCTTCTCTTTCATCTCATCATACCTCTGGTACCGTATCGGCAGATCCGTCCATGTCTTTTTATCCACAATACTTCTATAATGGCTGAAAGTCTCGAATCCGGCGCGTCCATGGTAGCCGCCCATGCCGCTCTCGCCCACGCCGCCGAAGGGCATTGCACTGGTGGCGAGATGAATGATGGTGTCGTTGATGCAGCCTCCGCCAAAATGGCAATAGTTCAGGATCCGTCTCTGGGCCTTTTTATCTTCGCTGAAGAAATACAGCGCCAACGGATGGGGATGTTCCTCCACACAGCGGATTGCCCAATCCACAAAGTCTCCCGTGGCTGCATGCGTCCCGGAAGCATCCCTGCAAAAATCATTTTGTGCAACACCTTTCTCTGCATCATGTGCATTATACGTCAGCACCGGCAGGATCGGTCCGAAGATTTCTTCTCCCATCACGGCATCTTCCCAGGTCACATCCGTCATCACTGTGGGAGCAATCCGCAAAGTCTTTTCGTCATACTGCCCGCCGCAGACGGTCTTTTCCGCATCCATCAGCCCCAGCAGTCTGTGAAAATGCTTTTCGTTGATGATTTTTCCATAATCCGGATTTTGCAGGGGATCCGCACCAAACTGTCGGATGATTTCAGCCTGAATGGCTTCCACCAGCTGATCCCGGATCTGGCCATCGCACAAAATATAATCCGGTGCCACGCAGGTCTGCCCGCAATTCAGATATTTTCCGAACACGATCCGCCGGGCCGCCAGCGGGATCTTTGCCGTAGCATCCACGATGCAGGGGCTTTTCCCACCCAGTTCCAGCGTCACCGGGGTCAAGTATTCCGCGGCACTTCTCAGCACCTCCCGTCCCACGATCTTGCCTCCGGTGAAAAATATCATATCAAACCGCTGCTGCAATAATGCCTGATTCTCTGCTCTGCCGCCGGTGATCACAGCCACGTATTCTATCGGAAAACATTCTTCCAGAATATTTTTCAGCACAGCTGCCGTCGCCGGAGCATATGCACTGGGCTTCACCACCGCCGTATTTCCGGCAGCTATGGCATCGATCAGCGGATCCAGCGTCAGTAACATCGGGTAATTCCAGGGGCTCATGATCAGCACGGTGCCATAGGGTGACGGAGAGCGAAAGCTTATCGCTGCGAACTGTGACAGCGGTGTCGGCACTCTCTTTTCCTGCATCAGCCCCCGCAGATGTTTCTGCATCCAGGTCAGCTCCGAGAGCGTCAGTCCAATCTCGCACATGTAGCTTTCCATCCGGCTTTTTCCCAGATCCTGTTGCAGTGCAGCATTCAGTTCCTCTTCATGGCGCTGCAGGGAGGCCTTTAATTTTCCCAGCTGTTCTGCCCGAAATTTCCGGGAAAGTGTGGCTCCCGTGGCAAAATATTCTCTTTGTCTGTTCAATATCGTCCGGATCTCCTGCTCTGTCATAGATGTCTCCTGCTTTCATATCTTTATACTACATAGCATACCACATAATTATTCAGAATCACATTCGCCCTATTAATCATGTCAAATGTTCTTGCGAGTGCAAGCACTCGACGTACATATTGACCTGATTTACATGCCTCTGAATAGTTACATACTACCCAATTTTGAGTTACGGTGCAACCGCTTCCCATCTCATCCTATACAATCGAGCAGGCTGGCTCCTACTCGATTTGTATACTTTGTACACCATCTCGCTTAAAAGCTCGATGATGTACATTCTCTAAATACAGATTCTTGTGCAAGCACAAATCTGTACTTGGTCATCGTATACACAAAAACGGCAGGGTTCTTCCCCCGCCGTCGTTTGTCTCGTCTTATTTTCTCTATTTCCACGCAAAATTCACAATTCCGTACATATAGATGAACAGCACTGCCGCCGGAACAAAATACTTGAACACCGGCTTCATCCAATGCTGCACTTTCAATCCTTTTCCCTCGTTGGCTTCCTCCAGGAATTTGTCCCAGCCCCAGCCGACCTTATA
>ULTH01037750.1_pt1 | contig 20404 bp, 10 predicted proteins | sample 1957421 | NCBI WGS metagenome assembly ULTH01 (sample SAMEA4835729, study PRJEB28245) | human gut metagenome | biome: gut microbiome; material: fecal sample | place: Denmark | collected 2008 | reverse complement strand
ATGGATAGCGGTGCTGATGGCAATAGTATAACTCCATACACAGTAATATTGAAGAGCGATTATACTCCATATTTTTCTATTCAGTATGTAGATGCATATGGTTTTGTTATACCCATACTAATGGACTTTAATATAAATTATCATGTAACATTTACAAGTAGCGAACCTTATGGCTATGATGTAGTTGATGCATATAGAGATGGAGTGTTAGATTATTATTTTGCGTGCAATGGTCATGCTAATTATGTTACAAATGAAGATATAATTTGGGACTATAAAATTACAAACACAAGTCTAATAGCACATTATGATGCAGCAGATTATGTATACAAATATGTGTTTACTGATACAAATTATAATGCTGGTAAACGTGGCACATATCCTGTTGTTATAAGCAGAGGTCAGAGTACTAAGCGTACAAATGCAGGAGTAACATCCAATCGTTTTAAGTTGTCATATGGCAGCACATATCATTTGTTAACTGATAAGTATTTTGTATTTGGTACAATGGGTTATACCACTTCTATATTGGAATTGTTTCAACGACCCACTGATAGTGATACAAAGTACGACATAATACCCATATATGTAAGTGATGATGGACAGAACTTTGGATATTATAGCAACAATACTATATACACAAATAATTATGAAGGCCACGTATATGTAGATTACAATGAAGGCGGTACTTATAATTATTATGTGCCAGAGTTTAGTGCAGACTTAATTGATAAAGTTCTGGCATGGTCTAATGCATTGTATTGGACAAGTGCAAGAATGGATGACAATCCAAATTCTGAAACATATGGCAATCAATTATTATATGTATCTTCACAGAATGTAAATGAGTTTGAAGATATAATAACTAATTTGATAACATTTTCACAAACATCGTTGGGTGTGTTTTTATCCAACTCTGTGTATGAATTTCAATACAGTGAAACACTTACAAATAGCCTTGAACAAAACAGTTATATACTTACACCTACAAAATTGCAAATGGGTTGTAAGAAAGGCTCGAGTATCATAATTGCATATAGCAGTTCACAGATATTGTTAACAAATATAAAAGGACTTACGGTATTAACATATCAAGACTTCGTTCAATCTACTGAACAGGTATTCAGTTATTTGACAGACAGCATAATGAATGAGTTTTATAAGTGGGCAACTGGCCCTATAAAGTTGTATCAATATAAGGATTGGCTATTTGTATATCAGCAAGATAATACAATATTGTATGTGTATGATGTACGCAATTCTTCATGGTGGAAATGGGAATTGTTGTATCCTATTCAAGCTTGCGTAACAGTAGACGAAGAATTACAGTTCATAATGAACAATACATTGTATCAATTTGACTTTGATACATTTACGGTGTATGACGATGAAACAGAGCCATTTGATTGGTATGTAATAAGTCAAAAGTTACATTTCAATGCTCCTAATTATTATAAAGTTGTAAAACAATTAAGCATAATAACAACTCAACCGGGTACAGAACTGCGTTATAAATTAACGTTTAAGAATTATCACAATATACAAAATCTTGTAGATAGTGATACGGTTGAATATGACATTGACCAATTAAATACTCTCATAAAAAGAGTTACATTTATGAAACTTAATGCGTTTCAGTTTGCAATATCTAATGATAAGACAAATCCTAATCCAACAGCTTTTGCTACATCGGATATTGCAATTCAATTTAGAATTACAGAGAGGGTACGATAATGGCACAATCTGGAGCAGTTTGGACAAGTAAGAATGTTGCAAATCAGTTGTATGAACAAAATCGTGATTACAACAATCGTCAAACATGGCACACCGCTTTGGCAGAAAACACTGCACAAGGTTCTACTGCATTGGCTGACCTTGAAAGGCAATACAATACTGCTACTAACGAAGCGTATGTGTCATATTTGAAAAATAAGAATGCACTTCAAAATTCAGCAGTTGCAGGTGAAAGCAAAGATGAGCTTATATCGCAAAATGATTTGGCATTACAAGAAGCCTACAATAGTTATCGTAATAGTTTGACTGAAGGTTCTGCGCAAATATCCGGAGCAGTAGCTGAAGGTGAAGCAGCTATAAATAAAGCACTTGAAGAGCAAGCACAATATACTGCTGACTATGCCAATTTGCATTGGGACTATCTTGAACAGTTGTATTATGATTATAGCCAAGGTGAGAACACTATATTTGACAGCAGTCTATGGAGCAAGTATCTTGTAGATGAGCCAGTGCTTGATGCAGAAGGCAATCCAACGTATGATGAGCAAGGTAATCCTGTAACAGAAAAACGGATTATGACTCGTGATGAATTGGCCAATAAGTTGTATGATGCAAATGGCAATCTAACTATGCAAGGTGTAGACTTCTATGACCAAATTGAGAATGCAGTTGCTCAAGGCGGAACAGGTATGAGTTGGGGCGATTATCTTGCACAAGAGAATGAAGATTTGTATAAATGGGCTACAAGTTATAACCCTTACAATTATACATTTGAAGGTACAAATGCTGGTACATTCCGAACAATGGTAGGTATGGCTTCTACTGATAATTTGTATTCATTTGCTGAACGTTATGGCGGTTTAAGTGAAGCAGAAATAAATGAAATGTATGAGCCGTTCAAACAGCATTTGGAAGAACTCAATAGTATAGATGGTGCAAAAGACCCTGACAAAGTCATTGAAGGTATATCAAATATAAACAATGACCTGTGGGATATGGCCGAAGACCTTGGTTTAGATGGCGATATGGAAGAGCTTGGTATAACAAGGCAACAGACAGAACAATGGCTGTTGGATGTTAGAACAGGCGTGAAGAGCGGAAGCGAAGTAGCGGCGGAATATGCAATTATTGTGTCAAAAGATGTTGCATTTGGTGCGGCTGCTGGTACTATCGGCGGTTCGTTTTTTGCAGGTGTAGGAGCAGGGCCTGGAGCATTACTGGGTGGAGTTTTAGGACTTGTAGGCGGTCATATTGAAGCTGAAATATATAAGAAAGAAGTAGAAGCTCATAACAAAGAAGTAACTGACCAATTAAAAACTGAGTATATGCAAATGTTAAATAATACTATAAATCAATCGCTGGCTGGTAAACGTCAGGCTGATATTGATTTTGCCAATAAGATGGGCAGATAAATGATTTTAAGATATAATATTCGGGTCTATAATATGACCTGAATATTATATCTATAAATTGTATTATTGATTTCTATTATATATTAAAAATGGCCAGGTGATGGTTTATTTGATATATAATAATGATATTCTAAAAATGGTCGTGAAGAACGACAAAGGAGTATTTATGGCACTTAAATTTGAAGGAAGTTATCTCAACCGTTATGAACAAGCACATGACTTGTATCAAGACAACCCGTTCTTCAATCAAGAAGATTGGGACACAATGTCTCGTCGTGGTGACCTTGATTTGTATGCAAGTATACTGCATGACTCTGATAAGTTGCCGTCATATGATACCTTGCAAAAAGAGTATCGTATGGACCTCATGGACACAAGCACAAGGTTTACTATTCTTGCAAATGAATTGTATGGCGATAGAACAAACACAGACACTGTTCGTAAAGAGGATGTGTATGATGAACAGGGTAATGTGACAGGCACAAATGAATACAAAATGTCTGACTATGATTACACTAAAAAGCTGCTTAAAGAAAAGTCAGATGCATTAGTTAAAGCTGAAGCACGTCGCATTGCACAACAGCAAAAAGAAGAAAATAGCAATTTCTTTACAAATCTGTTAGGCGGATTTGGTGAATTAGCTATTGGCACAATGGAATTTGTTGATGATATTTTTAGTTTAGCAGAAGGTGTAACAGACGGATTTGTAGCGCTTGCTAATGGCGGCAGTTTTGACGAGGCATTCAGAAACGCTTTTAATACAGGCGAAGGAGGTTCTGCAGATTGGCGTATATTTGACAATGCCGGCTGGACAGATGCTATTATACAATGGAATATAGATAATACTGACATTCGTGATTTGGATGGCAATTTTAATAGCAACTTGGCTGGTGTATGGGGTCAATTAACTCGCATGGTTGGGCAATATGCATTACCGATGGGTGTTGGTAAGATTGCTGGCGGGTTAGGTGCATCTGCAAAAGTAGCATCGGGAATGTCGCAAGGTTTATATTATACAGGATTGTCTGTTGCAAATTTAAGAGAATATGCAAGTAATCCGGCGTATGCTTCTGTTCCTACATGGGCTATTGTAACTAATGCAGCTGCAAAAGGTGCGGTGGAATATCTTGTACAACGAGGATTAAACAAAGTACTTGGTCCTTCTACACTTGATAGTCTTATATTTGGTCTCAAAGGCTCAGCTGTAAAAGGTGCTACAAAAATAAGCACATGGGGTGCACTTAAGAAAATTGGTTTTGATGCTTTTCATGAAGGCATTGAAGAAATGTTTCAGCAGTATGGTGATTGGATTGTTGACCAAGCATTTGCTATCAAATATACTGATTTTAAGTATGCCACTGATATATCTGCCGAGACAATAGTAATGTCATTTGTATTAGGCGCACTTGGTTCTATTGGCGCATCTTCGCTTAGTGTTGCTGCAAGTGGTACCGCTGATTTCATATCTTGGAGAAAAGGTAAAGCACAAATAACAAGGAATTTGTTTAAGTCATGGTCGTTTAAACAGACTATGCAAGACATGGCTCAGCAATATGATACCATAGTCAATAACCCCAATGTTGACCTTGATACGAAACGTGCTGTTATGGGTCAGATGTATGTTAATTATAGGGCTATTGCTTCATTGTATAGTGCTATTGGCAAGGATAAATTTAATCAAGCTGTAAATTTGCTTGAACGTATAAGCAATGAGCCGGAATTGTCTGATGTTGCAATGACAATGTTTGCAAAAGACCTCATGCAAGAAGTACAAACTATGCCTCAACAGTATGCTCAAAAAGTTGTAGAAGAAGTTATTAAAAATGCTCACATGCAAGAGCCGATTGGCGAAATAACTGCTGATACAGAAGTAGCAGATTTGTCGGATGATGTTAAAGCAACAGCAGTACAAATTGCAAAAGATATTATTGCAAAGGACAATGATGTTAAAAAAGTTGTATATGTGAATAAAGGCGCTACTGCTATTAAAGTTGGCGATACAGTGTTGGCGCCAGTTGCTATGACTGAAACATTTGACGCCGATGGTATATTGAAAAGTGCTACTGAAAGTGCTATGGTAATGAATATGCTTAATGCGCCTGTGCTGGAAGTAGCGATTGATAACATCACCGATTTGTATAAGCAAACATATGGCATTGATGATAGTAATAGCAGAATAATTGCAGTATATAATGCCTTGTTCAATCCAGAGTTCAGAGCAGTTATTTGGGGTGTGGCTAATCAAGATTTGTACAAGTTCATGAGCAACTTAAATGAAACTATTACAGCTGCTCGTAAAGGTACAAAGGGCGATGCAAAGTTAACACAGCGTGTTAAGAAAGTTCTTGCAGATATGCAACGTGAACTCATTATATATTGTATAAATCAAACGAATGCTGACTTTGATAGTCTTACAATTTTAACACCTGAAATGAAGCAATACATTCATGACAATCGTTGGAACAAAGATATGTTCATGAGGGTATTGAATAGCAATGGTACAAAGACTGATTTGGATGCACTTCGTAGTCGTGTAAATGCAGCACCTATAAATGAACAACGTAAACAAGATATACTTATAAAAATCAATAGCAATAATAAGAACATTAGGCTTTCCGGTTTAAGAGAACTTGATACAATATATAATCATGCATGGACTTCACCTTATGACGGCACAAAATATTTGCCTAATAATAGTATCCCTAACAACATGATGAATATATTTATGCAAGAACTCGGACTTGATTTACAGTCTATAATGTATGCGCCGCCTAAAAATACTCCTATATATGAACAAATACAGTATGATAAAGGTAGGGTTGACCAAGAAACAACATTGTCGTTTTATCGTGACCAATTCCAGATGTTCACAAATAATGGATATGATTTCACTGTTATAGACGGTCATATTGTTGTAGTTGAACTTGATAAGGAAAGACAATTTGGCTACGGCACATTTGATGAAAATGTTACAAGTATATATTCTGGTAAATATCGTAGTGATAGGCAGTCATTTGTAAAGACGGCAAATGTTGCCAGAAACCTTATTGCTCCTTATCTTAATCCTAAGCTGGACAATGTCAGCCGTGCCAATATAAAAATATCCGATGTTGTATACGACCCCAGCAAATTGAGTAAAAATACACTCGAGTCAATACTTAAAAAATATGGCAAAGTTACACCTCAGACTACATTCTTGTACTTACGCGATATGTTCCTTGACAGAAGCAATGGAGAAACATCTATCGTAATGCGTGATGATGGTACATTTACTTTTATAAATGTACAAAATATGAAGAATGTATTGTCAAAACAAAATCTTACTGCAAAAGATTTGGCAAATGGCAAATACAAATTGTCCAAGTTTATTAAAAAGGATTTTATTGAAGGACGACTTAAAGATACGAAAGTTGTAATAGGTGGCAACCTCGGTTATTACGATAGCGATACAAATACAATATACATTCCAGACGATAGTTTGGATATGAAGCAGTTTACATTACTTCATGAGTTCCAACATGCTATTCAAACAGAAGAAGGATTGCTTGGTGGTATTACTGTCAATTGGCTGTCTTCGTCCAATATAAGCAAATCTCTTAAACAGAAAATTGTATCCGACATTGCAAAGCATAGGCCTGAATTGTTTAAAGGTATACCCAAAGAACGGCATCAGACTATTGCCGAACAATTTGTATATGACACAACAGGTGAGGCTTATGCATATGGCATGGGCGGAGAATGGGATGTCATTGACTTTTATCCTACACTTGTAAAAGACCGCGGCAATGGTACATTACAATTAGTATTGCCTTGGGGCTCCACATATGACCTGACTTATAACTTTACTACTAAACAATCTATTGTAAGTAGGGATGTTAAGACAGCATTGAGCACAAATGAATATACAGCTGATGATGGTACTAAATTTAGATTGGTTGCTACATCGGCTAAAAATTATCAAGGTGGTGGAGGATTTGTACTTGAAGACGGAACATTGTACAGTGCACCCAATGGTGTAGGTGATGTACATGGACCGGTTCAGAAAAAAGTCAATATTGACTTCGGTGTTGGCAATATTGTAACAGTTCATTTTTTCGATAAGTCATTAACAAAAAGCGGTTTCCCCGAATATTTTATTGACGTTAATAGCAAAATGCAAAAAGCTCAATATATGGAAACTGCGGAACTGATAACTGAATTACAAAATCGCGGTTATATTGTAACAGTAGCAAAGATAGATGGCGACCATCATACTGAGCGTATTGATGATTTTCAATATGACGGCTATGGCATATTGCAAGAACTCAATATAAAACAAGAAAGTTATTATAATCCTCAGTTAATGGCCAACGATAATAAAAAGCGTTTGCTTGATTATCCCGTTTATCGCGAAATAAATGAATGGTACAAAGAGGCAATGCCCGACCGAGAAATGCAACCTAATTCGTTGTGCGGTATGATTTTGCCAGACGGTACTATTGCATATACTTCTAAATATTGGACACATCTTGAAGTTGAAAGAGCAGCAGCTACACATTTTGCTCCGGAAGGTAAAGATGTAAAAATTGACAAATTTGTAAAACACAGTGTTGAAATTGCTTTGAATGGCAGATTTGGCAATGGGTTCCAAGATAGCATAAGTATTCGTATCAATGGCAGCATGAATATTGATATGCAAGAGTCACTTACAAATCTTATTGATGAAGCACTTATGCATCATGCAAATATCGAAATTGAGCATCGTCCTACTGCTGTTTATATCACTGCTGACGAGTCAATGTCAGGACGTCAGGTTATGAATGAGCTTCGTAGATATGTAAATGCAGCTAGTGGTAAAACAACTAATGTTCCTGTTGACAGAGTTAGTACAAAGACTGAGTCAGTCAAAGAGAAAGCAGAAGTTGCAACTGAAACAGCTAAGCCTATTGAACAACCTAAAATTGAAGAACCTAAAATTGAAGAACCTAAAATTGAAGAACCTCCAAAGGTAGAAGAACCTAAAGCTGAAGAACCTAAGGTTAAAGAACCTGAAAATAAAGACGTTAAGGATTATGCAGTAAAAGAACTTGCTCCAGATGCTGGCAAAAAGCAGACACGTCCTAAACGACAAAATACAAAGTATTTGTCAAAGGAAGAAGCCGGTCAAAATAAGCATGGACAAACCGTATATAAGTATAAATATGAACATAATACTTATGTATCAAATGCAGATGCTCAAAAGACTAATTTGAAATACTTCATTCGCAAAAATCGTCCTATACAAATGGGACAAGATATGCAATACTTTGTAATAAATGCAAACAAATACAATGTTCCCGAAAATATTTGGACAAAAATTGAAAAGGGAACTCTTGTAAGACAAGACGTAATGGACTATTGGCGTACTGCTGATGAAATGAGCCCTAACACATTTGAACTAATAAATGAAGCGTTCTTCCATAACGATTATGCAAAGTCTTATAAGCAGGTTATCAACTTTACCGAAGGCACCGCTATGGCTGATTATTATGCATTAAGAGCAATAATGCGTAAGGTCGGTTTGGCAGAAGAAGCTATGTGGTCATTGAGCAAAGATGCTATTGTAGCTATAACAAAAGATTGGCTAAAAATTCCAGACATTAAAAAGTTGTATGATAGCATTCGTTTAAGATACAGTTCTTACAAAGGTCAGCCTATTGAAATAAATCGTAATGCTGCAAGAATTACATTCATGAAGTACTATGATGGCTCGGTCAACTCCCTTGCTAAAATAGCCTCCATTGTAAAATATATTGCCGTAAACGGTTGGGATGTGGCCGGTGAAGTTAAGACCACTGCTGGTGATAAAAAAGCTCAAACGAAACGTCACCAAGAAGACTTGGACTTCAGTATTGAGGAGTCCACTGCTGATGTGACCGCCGAAGAAGCATTTGATGCTATTGGTGACAAACTTGAAGCATCTGAACGTAAAGCTATTCAGCAGGAAATATTAAATTATTATGCTGAACAAGTAAGGTCACAAGGTATTAAGTTGTCAAAAGAAGCAATGATACAAGCTGTTAAGAATTTGACAGACGACCAGCTTAGAGACTTCTATACAAAACTTGAAATAAGTGACATTACAGCTCGTAAATTGTCGAAAGATGAAATGCAACAAGAATTGGAAGGTGAAGCAAAACCTATTGTAAAACCTCGTAAAAATTTGTTGCAATCATTGTATCAGACATCCGCTTCAATAAGAAATAATTTGAGTCCTAACGAAAAGAAGAAGTTCCTTGAAGCTCACGGCGACATGTTTACCGAAGACATTAAAGTCAAGCCCGAATTGTATAAGGATAAGCCTTATGAAGAAGTAGAAGCGTTAAGGGCTGAACTTAAAAAGATTAGCGCTGATGTAAGAGCCGGTAAATATGAGTCGCAAACAACTGCTAAAATATTGAAGTCGCTTGAATATTGGCGTAAACGTGCTAAATCAAAAACAGTTCAACAATATCGTGACCAAGCAAAAGGTAAAGCAAATTATAAGACTGAACAAACACTTAAATTTAGCGAATTGGAATACACAATTGACAGCACTGCTGAAATACCTGTTCCGTTAAAGCATATGCTTGATACTACATTTGAAACTTTTGCAAAGACGAATGTGCAGTATCTTACAGGCGAAGGTGAAGTGCATATCAAAATGCAATTGCAAAAATTCCAAGATGCTAACATCCAACGTTTCATGCAACTTACTGAACAGGATGTCGCCGATATAATCAATTATTATCAGCATGCATTACTTGTAGGTAAAGTAAGTGAAGAAGCAATTCGTAAGTTTAACGCGGTTAAGATATATGTACTTGGCTATTTGCATAGGCTTGGTACAGATGGCGACATACATGTAACTGCTGAACAGCTTACGCAAATTGATGAATTGTTAAGAGCAACTGCTACAAGTGCAGGTACAGATTTGGCAGTATTTAGGTCTGTTCTTAAAGTACTTAATCCTAACAAAGCTCTTATACAAAGTATTGCAAGAACCGCTGGTATTGACTTCCGCGAAGAAGATGTTGAAGGTGTAACAAAAGCTATTAAAAGCGGTGATGTAAAACAAATCGAAAAAGCCATGACAAAAATGTATGAGAATGGCTTGAAATTGTACACCGGCAGCAAGAAATCATTCCTTGATAAACTTTGGAAATTTCAACGTATGGCCATGTTGTCATCACCTGGTACATGGATACGTAATATTGTATCTAACACTCTTGTGTCTATCGGTAACAACGTAAGTACAGTTCTCGGTAACCTTTTTGTTAAAAAGCACAGAGCCGGTCAGTATAAACTTACAGGCAAAGATGTAATAAAACTTAAAAGTGAACGAGTAGGTAAAGAATGGCGGTACTTTGGCAAAGTTGTTGTAGACAATAAAGTAGCAAGATTTATTAAAGATAACATTATTGATAATGGTTTGATGAACTTAACTACCGAAGGTCTTAACAAATACGACATCCGTAAGATGGATAAAACAAAACAAACAGGTGCAGATATTCTTACCGACCTTATTGTAAACACTGTTACTACAAAGATATTCAATCAAAATCAGTTTGATACAAAATTCATGAACAATGTTGGTAAAGCATTATTCACAATATTGTCCGATGACCCTTGGATAAATCGTCGTACAATAAGCTATCTCGGCAAAATGTTACAAGAAGATGGCACTGATTTGTCAAAAGGTTTAACAGAAGAAGTAATGCAAGCATATGCCGAAGCTTATACATTGGCCGCTTGGGACTATATGCATAAACCTAACTTCTTTACAAGTATAGAGCAAGGCATAAGACAAAGAGCTGGTGATGCAGGTTATTTCTTGTGGAAACAAATAATGCCATTTGCATCAGCAGGATGGAACTGGTTTATTGAAGGACTTAATTATACCCCTATCGGTTTGGCACGAGGCATTATACAGTTTGCAAGACTTGAAAATACCATTGACAAAATGGATACTGCAAGACGCAAAGGTGACCAGATGCCTTCCAGCAGATTTGCTGAATATCTTGCTAAACGTACAATTGGTAAAGGTATAATTGGTACAGTAGGCCTAATTACAGGAATAATGCTTGGTGCATTTGGCGTTGTAGGCGTAGACGAAGATGACGATAAATTGAAACTCAAAATTGGTGATTTGTATATTGATATATCCGACTTGTTTGGAACAAGCAGTATATTGATTGGTGCAGCCATAACAAATCCTTGGAAAAATAGTGATACCTCTTGGAGCGACAAGTTCTGGGATTGCATTACACAAACTTTGGACCAGTTGTTTATGGAAAGCACATTCAGCGACTTGTTCAATGAATTTGAATATAGTGATACATTTGCTGATTGGTTGTTAGAACAACCTATGAGTTGGGCTAATACATTTGTTCCTAACATTTTGAAAACATTCAATGGCTTGTTGTATAATCACAAAATAAAATACAGTAGCGGCATAATGTATGGTCTTGAAAATTTTGTCATACAAGCTATACCTGGAGTTGCATATGCATTCCCTAAAAAAGTAGACCCTTACACTGGTGAACTTAAACAAAAATATAATGTACCATTTATATTTGACTTTGTAAATCGCCTTGGACCTGTTGACTTTAAGCCATACAGTGTAAGCGATGTACAAGAAGAAGCCATTGCACAGGGTGTACAAAAGACTGAACTCACTGGCAAATACAAAGACATTGGCGAACTTAGCAATAAAGACAAACAGTTGTTAAATACAATTTATGGTCAAATGAATAGTCAAGACTTAAAGAAATTGTATAACAACCAAATTGTTGTACGAGTTAAAGACACCAATGGTAAGTATGTTGAACTGCGGTATAGTCAAATGACATCGGAGCAGAAAAAAAGCGCTATCGAGTCAATAATGACTGATAACGCTAAACTTGCAAAGATATTTGTTTATACCAATAACGGTGGCAAATATTATGCTACACCAACTGAATACTCTGAATTGAGAGCAGCTGGTATAGTCAAAAATGTGTTTAGAGAAACAAGTAAATTAAAAGGCTTTAATTAGACCGATACCATTTGTTTCTTAACAATCTATCGTTCAACCACTGTAACTCCTCAATTGGAGCAACTATTTCTAAATAGTCTCCGGCAAACGGGCATCTCACATAGAGGTGCTCGTTTGTCATTTCAAGAAATCGCAATGAGCCTTTTATATATCTGCATCGTTCCGTTATATAACGATAAGCTTGATGCATATCAAATTCATAAGGAATAAATGTATTGCTATGAATTGTTACCATTATAGGTCCTCCTTTTGATTGATTTTAAGATATAATATTTTTAGGCCATATATTTAATCGAGAAGATTGTTTTCAGGTCTATATTATATATTAAAATTATTCTGGTGTGGTCTTAATCATCAAAATGAAATTGATTTAATTTATTGCCAAAAACATCCACCCAATCAATTTCCAACAATTCAGCAGCATCATTTATATAATGCATAAAATCAATTTCCTTTTTAAGCTCTATCAAATTAACAGTACTTAAATCTTCATTTATAACTTTGCAATTATCTGGCAGATTGGGAAAACTATTATAAGATGGTACACCATTGCGATATTTTATCTTATACAACTTACCATACATTGTATTTGTTGTAGCTACTACACGATTGGCTCTTGTAAGTTCTACTTCTGTACCATCAGCAAATCGTTGTACTACTGTTCTGAATGTCGGACCTTTTTTACAAAAGATACAAAAATCTTCCACATTATTATTTTGTACAATAGATGTTACAATATCTGACCCTAACAGCAAATGTTCAATGGCCGCCTTTGATGCTGCATATCCACCAAGTGTACCAATGTTTGGATAGCCAGGACGTTTCCATGTATATTGTAACCATTCACCGCATAGCTTAATATGGTCACCATACCTCAAGTTTTTAGACCAGTCAAGTACACCGTCCCAACTTTCTTTTGTCAATAAATAATTGTTGACGTCACGCTGCCATATGCGATGTTCTTCATCAAACTCCAGTTCCATGTTCATAACCTTCATAAATTCATCGCATACTTTGTGCATAACATCAAGATATTTGCGACGAATATAAAACATGATACCATCAGTATTTGTTTGTATAACTTTAAGTTCAGGTATATGCTTATGCAACTGACAACCTAATGATGCCAATATAATTTGTCCTAATCTGCAAGTTGTAAGACACATATATTTGTCATACAAAGGCAGATATCTATTACCGGATGCACCGAATACAGTATTAAGAACAAGTTTAAACACTGATACTTGTTCTTTTTCATCTCGTGTTTTATTTTCTTTATGTTTGAGAGCAATACGAGTATCTCTTATCCAACGATATTTTTCTTTATCTTTAATTGCTCGTGACAAACAATTAAAATTAAGCATTATTGCAGGATAGAATGAACCGACATCTGCATTTATCAAAGCCCATTCTTCGTTACTTTCTACATATAAGTTGTTACAATATATAGAATGCAAACCACCATTACCAAATGTAACATCTTCACCAAACAGCTTGAATGTCAGTGTCTGTGCTTTTGGATTACCATCTTTATCAAATGTGTATGGATTTGTGAGTATTTGGTCTACAATTTTATTTGGTATACTATCATATACATATTCTTTTATACTGTCTGGCAATATTACAGTAGAACAATTCTCATCTGCAAATGTTGTATAATGTGCATCCAAAACTTTTGCACAAAGATTTGCATTTGTATTTTTATAACAATCTGCTTCAGGTATACCAAATACACGACCCAGAGCAAGTTTACCTTGTGTATAATCATACTTTATATTTTTATGATAATACATTGAAGCATATACATCGTGTTTATTGTAATAAATAATACTCTCTATATCTTCTTCTGTCAAATCTTCTTTGTCAAATGGAACTTCTGTTTCGCGAATGTCCAGTCCCATTATTGCTTCACAATCTTTAAGACTGCCACCATTTGCATCGTCCATCAATTCATTATAAGCAGCCAATCTTATTTTCTTTTTAGCAAAAGGTGCTAACCTCATATGTTCTTTTGATTTGAACTGGTCGCGAGGTACAATTATAATATCATTGATACATCTTACTTGTTCAGGTGTGAACCCTTGATATATTGCATTTGCTATTATCAAGTCATAACCTTTAATATTGTAACCTGTAAGAACATAATCTTCTTCACGCAAATAACGCAAAAGACGGTCACGAGCATTTTGTTCATCAGACCGCACTGTTACAAATGTATCTTTTATTGTTTCATTCAAATTTCCATCATCCGGATAATCGCCAAATGTACAGCACCACCAATGAGGATAAACCTCAAAGTCAAAAAATCTTAACTTCATATACTACCTCCTTAAAACGGTTTATATTCCGGGTCATAACTTTCGCCATATTTTACAAATACTTGTGTGGCTGCAGATGCTCCTTCTGTTTTTATTAAGTCAGTTTCCAAATCGTACAATGCACAAATATCTTCCTTAAACGTATACATTGCCAACAATTTGTTGTATCCATTTTCTTCTGCCCACGCTCTGTATACTTTGTACATTGTCATACAACGTTTACCAACAAAATCTTTTACACGATAATCACAATCATACAGCCATTCATGCAAAGGACTTTGTCTACGTTTAAACAATTCCAGCAAATGTTGTTCAGATTGACTGATACGAAATCTTCCTTCTTCAAGTGCTGTCTTTATTGCTTGTACACATTTGAAAATGAAATACTCCATATCTGCTTCTGTTAAACGTTCAATAAACAAAGGGTCAGGTTTCTCTACTTTGTGATTAAGTTCAATCAAAATCATTCGACGATACAAGCCAGATGTTTTGTCCATAATCATTGGCAGCCTATTACACGAAAACATACATGTTGCATAAGATACATACTCAACAGGTTCTGCATATATCTGTCGTACTGTAATTCTGTCGCCAGATATAATTGACTTGAAACGGCCTGTATATTGTAATGTTTTACCGTCCACCACATCGTCGTCTATATTACAAAGTTTATCCATCATTGTAGCCAAATGGTAATCTTTGTCAAAGTCGGTAAGTGATATATGACTACAATTTTGTTCACCAAGCATCATTGCTATAATATTTGTAAATGTAGATTTGCCTGTGCCGCCTTCTCCTTTGAAAATAAAAAACTTTGCAAATAGATTTTTCTTTAACAATGTATAACCTGCTATTTGATACAAGAATTGCATTTTAATAGGGTCACCATTGCTAATGTCTTTCATAAACTGGTCAATCCGAGGTGAATAAACAGGGTCTGTATTGTATGACCACGGAATATAAATTGTGTTATATTCTGCTTTATTTGGAACCTGCAATTCACCGGTTACAAGATTTATAATTCCATTTCTTGCTGCTAATTTATACCATTCTTTATTAAAATCTTCACTTTTAACTTGTGCTTTAACCCTTATGAAGTTAATTATTTCTACTCGTTGTGCGTGATTAAAATTTTGACTTAATTCTGTATGGATAATTTGTTCAAGTTCAATCATTGATATAGGCTTATAATATACACCATTGAACTTAAATACTTTATCGCCATACGCAATTATATCATAACGAGATAACAACTCATCAGCCATTTGATTGAGTATATTATTTCGTGTGGCAATATTTTGTTTTTCAGCTCTCTCATGCTTTCTTAATACTGTTTTGTATAATTCTGCATTTGTAATAGCTGTATCAAACAAGTTTTCATTTATAATTTTGATACACTTTTCTACTTCTTCGTCAGTTAACTTATGCGACATCTCTAACTTTGAACGCCATTTGAATAGTGCATCATTACGACCGTCGCCATCAGTCATACCTATAAACGAAGGAGTGCTGTCATTACAAATTGGCTTTAAGAAGTATGGGATATCTTCTACATAATCATGCCATTTGCCCCATTTACGATGAGGGTCATTTGGAGGAAGTATAATATAGCCGGTTTCATTTGCTCTTGTATCAATTACAATATTAAGGCCGCATTTCATTTTAGCCCCGCTTTTGATACTGTTTGTAGGGTCTTTTAACAATATATGAATACCGCGAGAAGTATAATTGCAAGAATATTCTACTTCAAATTTTTCAAGCAGTCTTTCAATATACTCTTGCGCAAGTTCATCTTCTACATTGTCTATATCTACAACAACATAGCCTTTTGGAACTATCCAGCCAATTCTAAAACCATCTTCCACTGCCTCTTGCGCTTCTGCATAAGACATAGGATTAGACCGCCATTTGTTAATAGCGGCCTTATAATCAAGGTGACTGTCGTATTCTTTATTGGTCCACTGCTCATCTCTGTACTTTGGTATCAATGCGAATTTACCGTTAGGATAAATTCTGTTTAATCTTGCCAGCATTTCATCCATAATTGTTATACCCCACTTTTTATTGCAAAGAATAAGTCTGCCAATTTTTGTTTATTGTTAACAATCTTCCAAACGTTTTCTTCCATTGTGTTATCTGCAATTAGAATATCTACTTGCACTGGCTTTGTTTGACCCATTCGCCAAACTCGCTTGCACATCTGGTCAAAGTTTATAAACGAATAGTCCATTGTATAAAAGATTATTCTATTACACATTTGGAGATTATAACTATCACATTGCGAACATTGCAAAAGTAATACATTATATTTGCCAGTCTTAAAATTTGTGATGTCGTCAGTATTACTAATGCCTTTTATATTTAACAGCTGTTGTATATCAGCAAGGTCTGCTTGAAATTTGTATACAATAACAGTCGGTTCATTTGTCAAATTATTTGTTAGCCAATCTAACTTATTGTTATGCTGAAATCTTACGATTTTATTACAATCATCGTCGTCCGGTATATACATAAACCCATTTGCCGCCTGTTGTAATTTACTGATAACTGCTAACTTTGTCAATGTAGTTTCATAATCACTACAAGCTAATACCCCCTTCTCAGCCGACAAATATTCTTTGCTTGGTACAAACGGTATCTTATGAACAGTTGTATTAAGTTCCGGCATATTGTCATCTTCGTCATAATCTACTCGTTGTGTATACATTGCAATATTTCTTTCCCAACCAGCTCTGTATTTTGCATTGATACCAATTGGCACTTTAATCATAGCTCCATGAAAGAACTTTTGGTCTATGTCACAAACCTGGTCTACAAATTGAGTGTATGAAATCTTGCCCCAATCGCCAACATTTAGATTATGGAACTGACAAAATATATCTACATCACTGTTGCCGCGAGGAGTACCTGTCAAGCCAAATACATATTTGCACTTCTTTGTTAATTGATATACAAGTTTAGATGACTTTGTATTATGCGACTTTATCTTATGACATTCGTCTGCAACAATTACATCCCATTTTACCTTCAATAATTGTTGTCTTGTATTATCCATCACAGCAGCGTTATAACTTAAAATAACTGTATTTGCCGGCAATATATTCTGCGGTACAATTTCTTCATCCCACATCTTTTTAACTGATGTTGCGGTAGATAAAATAAGTACCCTCGCATGACCATCAAGTGATTTATCAATATCACGTATGGCATCAATGCAAGGGTATGTTTTACCTTTGCCCGGCTTATAGTTAAGGCATCCATGCTTTATTTCAAGCAGAAATTCATGACCCAAATATTGGTAATCACGTTTCTTCGTTAGATACTCCTGATATTCCATTGTCTACCTCCAATCGTTGTAATAATGCTTCTATAATAAGTGGGTCGTCTATTGCGAACCACATGCCTCCCGCTCTTTTAATCTGTCTGCTCACCACTTGTTGTGCATCAGATACTTCGCCAAGGTGACCGTCTCGTTTAAGTTCTATTCCTACAAATATTCCTACCTTGTAATCTTCGCCGTACAACTTTTGCAATGTAGATAATTTGACGGGAATACAAGCCGTCAAATCAGGCCGTCCCTTTTCTGTAAAAACGTTTTGTGCATTCTTATAAACATAACAACCATATTTACGAAGTATGTTCATGGTTTTTCTTTGTACTTTGCTTTCACGTTCAGTTTGTGCCATACTCATACTCCTTACATTTTTGGTTCCAATCTTTAATTGCTTGTTCGCTACTTTTTCTTGTCAATGCTGTACCACAACTTTTGCAATGTATCATATACAATACTTTGTCTGTTCTGTAATTGTGTACATCCAACACAATATTGTTACTTCCACAAAGTGGACATCTATGTAAACTTTCCATTATAATCTCCTTTGCCGGCTGGGAACTCTAATCATAGCCCGCATTTAACTCTATTTGCACCGGCCAACAAGTAACAGATTTTGCTTACCAATCGCTCCAGATAGGATGCGTTTAGATTGGCTTTTATAAGCTGCCGTCCGTCGCGGTCTTGTTCTCGTTATCACCACCAGCGCTGTGCAACGAGAGTGGGGTCCTAATTTATATCGAGCCGCTTAACTGCGCATCACAGATAGGACGAATGCGGCCTGCGGTGGCTACGGGTACAAGAATTGAACTTGTATAGTCAGAGTCAAAGTCTGATGCACTACCATTGTGCTAACCCGCAATTATGGCCCTCTCCCGAGGAGTCGAACCTCGCCAGATAGTTCATGACGCTATCCGCCCACCGGTCTTCGGAGAGGATAAGGGCCAAGAGAAACTACCGTTGAAGAGACTGTGTAAAGGGCGGTTGTTTTATTTTTATTTTGTTTCTCTTGGCTTTTGGTGGGGCCTGTCGAATTGAACGACGAACGGTGATAGCTGCAGCACCGAACAATGCCATTTAGGCCCCATAAGAGGGCTCATTATAGAGCCCGCTCATGTCAGTCTTCAACGGGTTTGTAAGAAGAAGTGTCAATTTTGTAAGACACCTTTTCTTCGGTCACATCCTCAAAACGGCCATCTGCTGTAGGACGTTTGCTTTCTTTAATGTAAGTGTCGCGTTTAACAGTTGCAATGAACTGATGTCCGATAAGGTCATTTCCGACCGTTTCATAATCGAGTTCAAATGTTGCTTTCTGTTCAGGCGTAAGATTGAGACAAGCTGCAATGAGTTTATTGAGCGACCATCTTGCATTCTTTGCGAGGGAATGATATACAATGCCTGTACCAGCATCAGATTTCATGCTGAACTTCCACATCGGGTCACCCGCTTTACTTTCAGTAAGCTCTGCCTCATCAACCTTAAACACAAATTCTCCTTCCTGTTCAAGGAACTGACCACCTTCATAATCTGCGAACTTTTCTTTCATTGTTGTTACTCCTCCGATTTATTTTCTTCTTCGCTTTCTTCGACCTCTGGTACTACAATTTCCAAATGGTCCAGTCTTCCAGCCTTGACTAATTGTTGCCACTTATCGTAGGTGAAATCTTCTACGAAATCACCTACTTTAAGGGCTATATCCCGAGTCCCGGTATCAATCAATGGATGCGGTCCAACATAGACAAGAAACTTTACCGTCTTCTGTCCTTTATTATCTAACACCGTTTTCCTACAGCAATAGAAAATATTGGAAGCATCTTTCATATATTTTGTACCGGAATTCTTGGTTAAGTCAGGTATGATACGAAGCTCTTTGTTCAAGCCGCTTGTTTCATACATTTCCATTTCCTTAACGTGGGAAACCCATACGAATTGTACCTGCATATCTTCGGAAAAACGTTTCATGATATCCTTTATGCCAAGGACCATCTTTGAAACATCTCCCCATTCATTTGTGGAAAGTTGTTTACCGTTTTTAGCATATTCCATGTAAGCTTTATAGTCATCCTGCAATGCACCAATTGTATCAATTACAATCGTTTTGAATTTAGGTGCACCAGGTTGTTTAAGCTCCCACAGCAAATCTGCTAATTTGTCGATTGACGTTTTCTTGATTTTGCCATTAACAGGTTGGTCATTACGAAGGTTCTTTGTTTTAATAAGACCTTTTTCAATGTCATCCTTATATGCCATAGCAAGAACTCGTCCACCGCCGTCATCACCTACCGACACATATAGCATCGGCTTTGGATATGAGCCTGCAATGAGTGTCTTACCAGATTTCGGTTTACCCATATACAGGTCAATTTGATGTGTAACAAAACTATCAAATTCCATATCCTACCTCCTTTCTAAAAAGTTTATTAGCTCGGTATTAAAACCGGGGCCATCTGTTGAATAATAAAATACTTTGCAATTTGCAAATTGTTCAATCATTTTACAAGACCTTATATATTCTTGTTTAATTGCAAAGTGCAAATCTTTATCTACTATATTATCTTCACCACGTTGCATTGAA
>ULTH01048456.1_pt1 | contig 21516 bp, 14 predicted proteins | sample 1957421 | NCBI WGS metagenome assembly ULTH01 (sample SAMEA4835729, study PRJEB28245) | human gut metagenome | biome: gut microbiome; material: fecal sample | place: Denmark | collected 2008 | reverse complement strand
CCTGCCATAAATCAAGGGGCAAATATATAGTAACAGGAGATGCGTTTTGTGGAAATGACGCTTCAGGGCGTCCGCGTCCATTATGAAATCGGCGGCCACGGCGAAAGAAAAGTGGTGCTGCTGCATGGCTGGGGCTGCTCGGAAAAGCTGATGGCGGGGATTAGCGATGCGCTCACGCCGGACATGACCGTGCTTCGGGTGGATTTTCCGGCGCATGGCGAAAGCGGATTTCCGCCGCAGCCGTGGGGTGTGCCAGATTTCGCCGCGAATCTGCTGGAACTGCTGATGAAGCTGGACTTTCTACCGTGCAGCGTGATTGCGCATTCCTTCGGCGGACGCGTGGCGATTGAGCTCGCCGCCGACCATCCGGAACGTTTTGAAAAGCTGATTCTGACAGGCGCGGCGGGCATCCGGCCGAAGCTATCCAGCGAAAAGAGCAAGAAGTCGCAGCGGTATCAGCGGCTGAAAAAGCTCGTCGGTGTAGCGAAAAAGACGCACCTCTTCGGCAGTCTGCCGGACAAGTGGCAGGAAAATCTCGTGCAGAAGTACGGCTCGCGGGATTACGCCGCCCTGTCGCCGGAAATGCGCAAGACGTTCGTCAAGGTCGTGGGTTATGACCAGAGCGCACTGCTTTCGCATATCAAGAACCCGACGCTGCTGATTTGGGGCGACCGCGACACGGAAACGCCGCTGTGGATGGGGCAGCAGATGGAAAAGGAAATTGCCGACAGCGGTCTGGTGGTGCTGGAAGGCGGCACGCATTTCGCATATCTGGAGCAGGCGACGCGCTTTCAGACGATTGTGCGTCAGTTTCTGCTAAACTGATTTGGATGGGGCAGGAGTGAATCAGGTGATTAACTTTCTGAAATGGCTTCCGGCGCTGGCAACCGCCTTGGCGATGCTGCTGGCACAACGGAGCCTGATGCATGATTTCCAGCTGGAAAGCTACCAATTTCCCGGCTATTTCCGGACGCTGCGGCGCAATTGGAAGCGCGCGCTGCTGCCCGGCGTCACGCTGGCGGCGTACTTGACGCTGCTGTATTTGGCGTACCGGAGCGTTGACCGGATGCTGGACATGAGCGTCGGCAAAATTCTGCTGGCGCTGGTGAATGCGGCGCTGGCGGTCGCGGGCGGCTGGTGGTGCCGGTCGATTTTCCAGCAGAAGAAGGCGAAAAAGCCGTTTGTCGTCACGATGCGCGTCAAGCGGACGTACATTGTCATGGGCGTTGTCTATACGCTGCTCTGCACGCCGATTGCGCTGCTGACGAAGGTGTACTTCTGCGGGCTGCTGCCGCTGCTGCTGCCGCTCTGGGTGGCGCTGGGCGGATTGCTGGCGTGGCCGATTGAAAAGCTTGTGAGCGAAATGTATTTCCGCGACGCGCAGAAGAAACTGGCGGCGCGCCCGGACATCATCAAAATCGGCATTACCGGCAGCTACGGCAAGACGAGCGTCAAGTTCATTCTCGGCACGATTCTGCAGGAGAAGTATCAGACGCTGATTACCCCGAGCAGCTTCAATACGCCGATGGGCGTGACGAAAATCATCCGTGAGCGCCTGACGCCTGCGACGCAGGTGTTTGTGGCGGAAATGGGCGCACGGCACGTCGGGGATATCAAGGAACTGTGTCGACTGGTGCATCCGCGTTACGGCGTGCTGACGAGCGTCGGCCCGCAGCATTTGGACACCTTCCATACCTTGGAGCACATCAAAAATACGAAATATGAATTGATGGACGCTGTTCCGGCGGATGGCTGCTGCTTTTTCCCGGATGACGGCGCAATCTGCCGTGAACTCTATGACCGCACGGAGAAAGAAAAGCGCCTCTGCTGCCTGCATTACAGCCCGGACGCGGACGTGTGGGCAACGGATGTGACGGTTTCCCCGATGGGCAGCCGATTCGTCCTGCATACGTCGGCGGAGGAAATCGCGTGCGAAACGCGCCTGCTGGGGGAACACAACATCCAGAACATCCTGCTTGCCGCGACGGTTGCGCTCCATCTGGGGCTGACCATGCGGCAGGTGGCGCGCGGCATCAGCAAACTGCAGCCGGTGGAGCACCGTTTGCAGCTGATTCCGTCGCCGGGCATCACCATCATCGACGATGCGTTCAATTCCAACCCGAAGGGCGCGGAAGCGGCAGTGAAGGTACTGGGGGCGTTCCAAGCGCGGCGCATCATCATTACCCCCGGTATGGTCGAATTGGGCGGACAGGAAGCGGCGTTCAACCGCGAATTTGGGCGGAAAATCTGCGGCAACGCGGATATCGCCATTCTCGTGGGCAAGAAACACACACAGCCGATTGCCGAAGGGCTGCTCGCAGCGGGCTTCCCGCAGGGAAATCTGCACGTCGTCGCCAGCCTCGACGAAGCGACGGCGCTCCTGCGGCAGATTGGGCGTCCCGGCGACATTGCAATGTTTGAAAACGATCTTCCGGATCACTATTCTGAAACGTAAGGAAGCTCTGACGAATCAATCAGAGATTCCGTAAAGGCAAGGAGATTTTTGTTATGGCAAAGGTTCAGCTCGGTGTGATTTTCGGTTCCCGCAGCTGTGAGCGCGAGGTATCCATCATCAGCGCGGTGCAGCTGATGAACCATGTGGACAGCGAAAAGTACGACGTCATCCCGGTGTATATCGGCGAAAACGGCGTCTGGTATACGGGGAATGCGCTCCGCCGCATCGAGACGTACACGCCCTTTGACCCGAACAAAGCGGGCATCGAAGCCGTTGCGCTGGACGTGACGGCGGGTTCGGGCGCGCTGCTGGCGAACCGTCCTGGCAAGGGGCTGTTCTCTCATCCAACGCAGGTCATGGTAGCGCGGCTGGAAGTTTGCGTTATCGTCATGCATGGGCTGAACGGCGAGGACGGCACGCTGCAGGGAATGCTGGAACTGGCGAATCTGCCGTACACGTCCACGGGCGTGGCAGGCAGCGCCATCGGCATGGACAAAATCATGATGAAGCAGTTCTTCCGCGGCGCGGGGACGCTGCCGTGTCTGCCGGATTGCTGGTTCACGCGCGCCATGTATCAGCAGGACAAAAACGCCGTGCTGGACAAGGTGGAGAAGGAACTGGGCTATCCGGTGTTCGTCAAGCCCGCGAACCTCGGCTCGTCTATCGGTGTCAGCCGTGCGGATGACCGCGAAGGGCTGACGGACAGCCTTGAACTGGCGTTTGAGTATGACCGCCGCGTACTGGTTGAGAAGGGGCTGGATCACCCGATTGAGCTGAACTGCTCCGTACTGGGCTACGATGGCGACGTGGAAGCCAGCCCGATTGAGATGCCGCTGTCGGGTCAGCAGTTCCTTGATTTCAAGGAGAAGTATCTTGCCAATGGCGGCTCGAAGGGCATGGCGAGCCTGCACCGCGTGCTGCCCGCGCCGATTGAGGGCAGCCTGCGCGATAAGATTCAGGTCATGTCCTGCGATATTTTCCGGATGCTGGACTGCAAGGGCGTTGTGCGCATCGACTACATGTTTGACCGCGCGTCCGAGCAGGTATACATCACTGAAATCAACACGATTCCCGGCTCGCTGGCATTCTACCTGTGGGAGAACAAGGGCGTGAAGTATTCGCAGCTGATTGACCGCATGGTGGACTGCGCGCGCAAGGCGAACGAAGACCGCAACATGCGCAATTATGCTTATTCCTCCGACATTTTGAAGGGTGTTTCGCTCGGCGGCGCGAAGGGCGCAAAGGGGAGCAAGGGCAGCAAATTCTAATACTATTTCCTGCATTCACCTGCGCCATCCGCTTGCGCATTCTTATCTGAGAAATAGCATCAATCAACACAAATGCAAAATCCATGAAGGAGGGAAAATGCTTGCGATTGGAGGATATCAAGTCGCCGCAGGACATTAAAGGTTTGTCCTATGCGGAGATGAACGATCTTGCCGCGCAGATTCGCACAGAACTGGTCACGACTATTTCCAAGCGCGGCGGGCATTTGGCGAGCAATCTGGGCGTGGTAGAATTAACGATGGCGATTCACCGCGTGTTCAACATGCCGGAGGACAAAATCGTCTTCGATGTGGGGCATCAAAGTTACGTCCATAAGCTGCTGACGGGGCGCTACCGCACGTTCTGTACCCTGCGTTCCTTCGGCGGCATGTCCGGCTTTCCGAAGCGCTCCGAAAGCGAATATGATGTGTTCGAGACGGGTCATGCCTCTACCGCGCTGTCCGCAGCGCTGGGGCTGGCGCGCGCCCGCGATTTGCAGGGGCAGCATCACCATGTGCTGGCGCTGGTGGGCGATGGCGCGATGACCGGCGGCATGTGCTATGAGGCGCTCAACGACGCGGGTGACAGTCATACGCGTATGATTGTCATTCTGAATGACAACGAAATGTCGATTGCGCCGAACGTTGGGGCGCTTTCGCAGCACCTGACGGATCTGCGCGTCTCCAGCGGGTGGACAAGCACGAAGCGGGTTATCCGCAAAGGCTTGTCCTGCCTGCCCGTAGTCGGAAAACCGCTTCAGCACTTTTTATCGTGGGCAAAAAAGAGCGTCAAGTCCATGTTTGTGCGCGAAAATCAAGAGGGATTCTTCAATAGCCTTGGCTTCCATTATTTCGGCCCGATTAACGGGCATGACCTCAAGGCACTGGAGCACACATTGGAGGCCGTCAAACAGTTGGATGAGCCGGTTGTCGTGCATGTGCTCACAAAAAAAGGATATGGATACAGCGCGGCGGAGGACAAGCCGGAGCGCTTCCATGGCACGCCGCCGTTCTATGTGGAAACCGGTACGGCGCGCAAGAAGGGAACGCTGCCGTCCTATGGGCAGGTGATGGCGGAAACGCTGTCCGAAATGGCGAAAACGGATGAAAAAATTGTTGCGATTACCGCTGCTATGCCGTCGGGTACGGGCTTGTCGTACTTTGCGGAGCGTTTTCCGCGCCGCATGATGGACGTCGGCATTGCGGAGGAACATGCCGTCACGATGGCAGCAGGGCTGGCGGCGGGCGGCATGAAGCCGTACTTTGCGGTCTATGCGTCGTTCTTCCAACGGTCGTTTGACCAGATGATACATGACGTTTGTATGCCGAAGCTGAACGTGACACTGCTGCTTGACCGTGCGGGGCTGGTCGGCGAGGATGGCGCGACGCACCACGGCGTGTGGGATTTAGCGTCAATGCTGCCCGTGCCGAACATGGTGATTCTGGCGCCGCGCGACCTGAATGAGCTGCGCACCATGATGCGCTGGACGCAGGAGAACGAATCCCCCTGTGCCATTCGCTATGGGCGTGAATCCGTCGATTTGTCGGCGCGCTACCCGGCGCAGGATAAGCCGTTCCGCATCGGTGAATGGGAGCTGATGGAGCAGGGGGAGGATGTGGCGCTGCTGGCTGTCGGCTCGATGGTGGCGGAAGCGATTGAAGTCCGCGACCTGCTGGAAAAGCGCGGCATTCACGCGGCGCTGGTGAACTGCCGGAGCGTGAAGCCGATGGACGAGAAAATGCTGTGTCAGCTGGCGAATCGCCCAATCGTCACGATGGAGGAGCATGTACTGACGGGCGGCTTTGGCAGCGTGGTCTGCGCGTTCCTGTCCGGCGAAGGGCTGCCCGCGCCGATGCTGTCCTTCGGCATCCCGGATACCTTCGTGCAGCATGGGCGGCGTGATCAGCTGCTGAAATACTTGGGATTGACGCCGGAACTGATGACCCAGCGCATCGTCATCGCGCTGAAGAATGGAGAAAAGCATTAATGAGCGAAAAGCAACGGGCTGATGTAGCGCTGGTGGAACGCGGGCTTTGCGAAAGCCGCACGAAGGCGCAGGTCAGCATCATGGCGGGCGAGGTGTACGTCGGCACGCGCCGCATTGACAAGGCGTCGGAACTGATTAAGCCGGAGGACGAGCTGGAAATCCGCGGCAAGTCGAACCCCTATGCCAGCCGCGGCGGATTGAAGCTGGAAAAGGCAATTACGTCCTTTCAGGCGGATCTGCGCGGCAAGGTGTGCATGGACATCGGCGCGGCGACCGGCGGCTTCACGGACGTCTGCCTGCAAAACGGCGCGGCGCATGTCTATGCGATTGACGTGGGCTACGGGCAGTTCTCGTGGAAGCTGCGCAACGACCCGCGCGTGACGCTCTATGAGCGGACGAATGCGCGCCTGCTGACGCCGGACATGCTGCCGCTGCACCCGACTGTTACGGTGATGGATGTGTCCTTCATCAGCATTCGCCTGATTTTGCCTGTTGCGGCGCAGCTGATGGGCGAGGAGGGCGTGTTCTATACGCTGATTAAGCCGCAGTTCGAGGCGGGACGTGACCGCATCGGCAAGAAAGGCGTCATCCACGACCCGAAGGTGCATGAGGACGTGCTGCGGGAGATTGTGGAATTCGCGCCGAGCATCGGCTGGCAGGTGCAGCAGCTTGATTATTCGCCGATTAAGGGGCCGGAGGGGAACATTGAGTTCTTGGGCAAAATCACCGTCCGGACGCAGGAGACTGAGCCGATGGCGCCGGAAATCATCCACGAGCTGGTGAAAAAGGCGCATCAGGAGCTAAAGGGGTCTTCACACAAGTAATACGATTCCCTGTATTCACCTGCGCCATCTGCGTGCGCATTCTCATTTGGAAATGGTATCAAAATTTCTGTATATGCTTGCATGAATATTCATCTTGTGTTATAATGGGGATACTTCGGGTGCTGTTTGTGAAAAAAACGGCAGACTGAATCAGGATGGAGGGAACGGCGTGCGACTTGGCATCGTCATTCATGGTCATCGGCCGGATGCAATGGCAGCGGCGCATCATGCAGTGGCACAGCTTGCGTCCTGCGGCGCGCAGGTGCTGGTGGAAGATGAGGTGCTGGCAGCGTTTGCGTCGGGCAGTGTGACTTCGCTGAATGCGCCGGATGCGCGGGCGGACGTGATTCTGTCACTGGGCGGCGACGGCACGCTGCTTCGCGGCGCACAGTATGCGCTTTCGTGGGATGCGGCGCTGCTCGGCGTGAACCTGGGGCGCGTCGGATTTTTGGCGGAAGGCGAGGCAGACGCCTTGCCGAGGCTGTTGGACAAGGTCATCCGCGGCGACTACGAGACAGAGCGCCGCGCAGTGCTGTCCGTGCAGATGAATGGGCAAAGCTGGTACGCCATCAACGACGTGGTGATGAGCCGCGGCGGCTATGCGCGGCTGATTACGGTTACGGCGCTGGTGGATGGCGCACTCGCCGGGCATTACATTGCCGATGGGCTTGTTGTCGCCACGCCGACGGGGTCAACCGGCTATTCGCTCTCCGCTGGCGGTCCGATTATTTCCCCGAAAGTGGATTGCATGGTGCTCACGCCGATTTGTGCCCACAGTTTGCAGCATCGTCCGACCGTTGTGCAGGGCAGCGCACAGATTCGCCTGCTATTGGGGTCGGATGCGCCGCAGAGCGCCTGCCTGCAAGTCGATGGGCAGACGTACGCGCAGCTGGATGACGGTGCGGTGGTCGAAATCAGTCGTGCCGATCGAACGCTGCAGCTCATCCGCACGAGTGACCAGCCGTTCTTCAACCTTGTCCGCGAAAAGCTGACGGAATGGACCCGATAACACAAAATGTAAAGGCAGGTGCTGCGGAAATATGAAAACCGTTCGACAAGTGGCAATCCTCGATATCATCGAAAAACAGGAAATTGAAACGCAGGAGGAACTCGCCAGCGCCTTGAATGCGCGGGGCATCCGCGTGACGCAGGCGACTGTATCCCGCGACATTAAGGAATTGCGGCTGCTGAAAGTGCTGACCCCCTCCGGCAAGTACAAATACGCAACGGGCGATCAGGCGGACAACAATCTGACCGACCGTTTCATTCGGATGCTGGCGGAATCGCTGCTGTCTGTCTCGTCGGCGAACAACCTGATTGTGGTGAAAACCTTGTCGGGTTCGGCGAACGTCGCGGCGGAAGCGCTGGACAGTATGCACTGGCCGGAGGTGCTGGGGACGCTGGCAGGCGACAACACGGTGCTGCTGATTATCCGCTCGAACGAGGAGACGATCACCGTCACCAGCCGCATCCGGGAAATGATGAAATAACGGCAATGGTTATCCCCGGCACGGAAAAGGAGTATCCATCATGATTCTATCCATGCGAATGCGGAATATCGCGCTGATTGAGGAACTGAGTCTGGAATTCGGCGAAGGGCTGCACGTTATGACCGGCGAAACCGGCGCGGGCAAATCCATCGTCGTGGACGCGGTCAATCTGGTGCTGGGCGGACGCGCCGCGCGGGAACTCATCCGCACGGGAACGGACAAGGCGTGGGTCGAAGCGGTGTTCGATGCCAGCGGCAATGTGGAAGTCGCAAAATGGGCGCAGGCGCAGGAACTTGATGATTTTGACGGTACGGTAACGCTCTACCGCGAAATCACACGCTCCGGGCGCAACCTCTGCCGCGTCTGCGGGGTGGTGATGCCGCTGTCCGCGCTCAAAGACATCGCCGTACTGCTGATGGACGTGCATGGGCAGCACGAGGCGCAGTTCCTGATGAACTCGCAGTATCACCTGCTGTTTCTGGATGCTGCGGGCGGCGACGATTATCAGGCGCTGCTCAGCCGCGTGGACGCAGCCTATCAGGCGTTCATCACCAACCATCGGCAGTACGCGCGCTTGGTCAAGGAGAATGAGAAGAAGCAGTACCGCATGGAATCGCTGAAAAAGTCGCTGGAGGAATTGGAAAAAGCGCGGCTGAAGCTGGGCGAGGAAGAAACGCTGGCAGCGGAAAAAGAGCGTTTCCGGCATTCGGAGAAGATTGCGACAGCGGTTGCGGCGGCGCATCGGGCGATTTCAGCGAACGATGACAGCGAGACGGTACTTTCGCGCGTGAAGGAAGCGGCGGATGCGCTTCGGTCGCTGGCGGCGTTCGGCGAAAACTACGTCAGTCTGGCGCAGCGGTGCGATTCAGCGTACTATGAACTGGAGGAAATCGGCTACGAACTGGCGGATCTGACCGAAAAAGGGGAGTTCGACCCCGTTCGGGCGGAGAAAGTTGAGACGCGGCTGGATTTGATTCGGCGCATGGAACGCAAGTACGGCGAAACGGTGGCGGAAGTCCTTTCGCAGCAGCAGAAGATGCAGGAGGAATACGACAATTACGTTTCGCTGGATGAGCAGGTTGCCAAAACGGGCGCGGAACACAAGCGCTTGTTGGCGCAGTATCGGCAGCTCGCGCGTCAGCTGACGGAGGCGCGGCACGGGCTGGCGAATGAGTTTGAGAAGAACATGATGGCGCAGCTGAAAGACCTCGGCATGGGCAACACCATCTTCAAGGTGTCGTTCGCGATTCGCCCGGAAGGGAAGATTTTCATGCCGCAGTCGGTCGGCGACGACGTGATTGAGTTTATGATTTCCCCGAACCCCGGCGAACCGCTGAAGCCGCTGTCAAAAATCGCTTCCGGCGGCGAATTGTCGCGCCTGATGCTGGCGATTAAGAGCCTCGAAGCTGAAAAAGGCGGCGTCGGCACGATGGTGTTCGACGAAATCGACACGGGCATCAGCGGGCGGATGGCACAGGTCGTCGCGGAGAAGATGGCGCTGATCGCGCGCAAGCGGCAGGTTATTTGCGTGACGCACCTGCCGCAGATTGCAGCGATGGCGGCACACCAGTTTCTTGTGGAGAAGCGTGTGGAAGGGGAGCGGACGAATACGAGTGTTCGCCTGCTTTCACCCAAGGAACGAATCAGCGAAGTCGCGCGGATGCTCGGCGGCGCGGACGGCAGCGAGGGCAGTGCCATGAGTCATGCAGCGCACATGCTCTATGTGGCGGGAAATCTGCCGGAAGAAGATATTAGTCATAGCTAATGGTGAAATTGACTAAAAAACTTTGGCTGACATTTGTCAAACTTTTCACTGTACCAAATGCATTATTATATGATATAATAGATTTCGTGTGATTGTGTCCTGTTCAGACGGATTCCGTCTGAATATGTGTTTTCTGCTGTCACGGCAGGGGATGCAAAAGGATTTGGAAAGGGGTTTTCTCTGTGTTTGTCAAACACATGTTTCCCGGCGGAACGCATCCGCATGAGGGCGTAAACGGCAAGGCCGTCAACAGCGGCAACGCCATTCGTGAGCTGCCCGCGCCTGCGCGCGTGGTGATTCCGCTCTCGCAGCATATCGGTGCGCCCTGCAAGCCCATCGTGCAGAAGGGTGATTTGGTGCTGGCGGGTCAGAAGATTGGCGAAGCGGGCGGCTTTGTGTCCGCACCGGTGCATTCGTCCGTCTCCGGCAAGGTCGTCGGCATTGAGCCGGTCGAGCTGGCGAATGGTTCGACGGTGTCCGCCGTCGTCATCGAGAATGACTTCCAGAACAACTGGGTGGAGCTGCATCCGGCGGAGCATCCGGAAACGCTGACCGCGCAGGAATTGCAGACCATCGTCCGCGAAGCCGGCATCGTCGGCATGGGCGGCGCGACGTTCCCCACGCAGGTCAAGATTACGCCCCCGAAGGGCAAGACGATTGAGAAGCTTGTCATCAACGGCGCGGAGTGCGAACCGTACCTGACGGCTGACCATCGCCTGATGCTGGAAAAGCCCGCGGAGATCATCGACGGCATCCATCTGATGATGCTTGCGCTGGACGTGAAGGAAGCGCACGTCGGTGTGGAGAACAACAAGATGGACGCAGTGGAAGCGCTCCGTGCCGCGGCGAAGAACGTCGAAGGCATCACGATTCATGATTTGCCCGTCCGCTATCCGCAGGGCGGTGAAAAGCAGCTGGTTTATGCCCTGACGCGCCGCAAGGTGCCGACCGGCGGTCTGCCGCTGGATGTCGGCTGCGTGGTCAGCAACGTCGGCACAGTGTATGCCATTCAGCAGGCGATTCGCGAGGGTCGCCCGCTCGTGCAGCGCGTGACGACCGTTGGCGGGCTGGTCAACAACCCCGGCAACTTCCTCGTCAGCGTCGGTACGCCGATCGACACGCTGCTGGAAGCCTGCGGCGGAATGCAGTCCGGCGCACGGATGCTCATCAGCGGTGGCCCGATGATGGGTATGGCGATTACCCGCACGGATATCCCGGTCACGAAGGGCACCTCCGGCGTGCTTGTGTTGGGCGAAGAAGCCGTTGACCCGGTGGAATCCGCCTGCATCAACTGCGGCCGCTGCCTGCGCGCCTGCCCGATGCAGCTGATGCCGACGCTGCTTGACCGCTGCGTCCGCGCCGACCGCTATGACGAAGCCGAAAAGTACGGCATCATGAACTGTATCGAATGCGGTGCGTGCACCTTCGTCTGCCCCGCCAAGCGCCTGCTTACGCAGTCCTGCCGTCAGGGCAAAAAGGTGATTACGACCCGCAAGAAGGCGGAAGCCGCGAAGAAAGCCGCGGCAGAAGCTGCAAAGAAGGCTGCTGAAGAGCAGTCCAAGAAGGAGGCATAACACCATGCAGAATAATCTTGTGATGACCTCCTCGCCCCACCTGCGCGACCATAGCAGCACGCAGCGCATCATGCAGGAGGTTTGTCTGGCGCTGCTGCCGGCTGGCATTGCGGGCGTTATCATCTTCGGCTGGAGCGCGCTGATGCTCATCTGCGTGTCCGTGGCAACCTGTGTTCTATCTGAATTTGTGTGGGAAAAGCTGACGAAGCAGACGGTGACGATTGGCGACTGGAGCGCCGTCGTGACGGGTCTGCTGCTGGCGTACAACCTCCCGGCGAACGCGCCGTGGTGGCTGGCGGTGGTCGGCGGCGTGATTGCCATCGTCCTCGTCAAGCAAGTGTTCGGCGGCATCGGCAGCAACTTCATGAACCCGGCGCTGACCGCGCGCGCGATTCTGTTCGTCAGCTGGTCTGCGCTGATGAGCAGCTATCCGCAGTCCAACTTCGTCGTGGATGCGACGACCTCCGCAACGCCCCTCGGCTTGCTGAGCAAGGGCGTTTCCGGCGTGAACTTTATGGATCTGCTGCTGGGCAACTGCGGCGGTGTGCTGGGCGAAACCTGCAAGCTGGCGATTCTCGTCGGCGGCATTTACCTGTGCGTCCGCAAGATTGCTGACTGGCGCATCCCGGTGTCCTTCATCGCGACCGTGTTCCTCTGCTACCTGATTAAGGATGGCGCTGAAATGGCGATTTATCAGGTATTTGCGGGCGGCTTGATGCTCGGCGCGTTCTTCATGGCGACTGACTATGCGACCAGCCCGGTGACGGTGCCTGGCCGCGTGATCATGGGCATTGGCTGCGGTCTGCTGCTGTTCATCATCCGTGCCTACGCGAACTACCCCGAAGGCTGCTCCTTCGCGATTCTGTTCATGAACGTCTGCACGCCCCTGATTGACCGCTTCACCGCGCCGCATCCGTTTGGGGAGGTGAAAAAGCATGGCTAATCAGAAGAAAACCTTCATGAGTGTCCTGCTGAACGGCCTGATTTGGGAGAATCCGACGTTTGTGCTGATGCTGGGCATGTGCCCGACGCTGGCCATCACCACGTCCGGCATGAACGGCATCGGCATGGGCCTGGCGGTTACGGCTGTGCTGATTTTCTCGAATCTGTTCATCAGCCTGCTGCGCAACATCATCCCGGACAGCGTGCGCATTCCGGCGTACATCATCATCATCGCGTCCTTCGTGACGATGATTGACATGCTGCTTAAGGCATTCCTGCCGGATTTGTCGCAGGCGCTGGGCATGTTTATCCCGCTGATTGTTGTCAACTGCATCATCTTTGCCCGTGCGGAGTCCTTCGCGTCAAAGAATCCGCCGGTGCTGAGCATTGCGGACGGCCTGGGCATGGGGCTGGGCTTCACCTTCGCCATCACGCTGCTGTCCGTCATTCGTGAGCTGCTGGGCAACGGCACGTTCTTTGGTCTGCAGGTGATGCCCGCCAGCTATCAGCCGATGGGCATCATGACGCAGGTTCCCGGCGGCTTCATCACGCTGGGTCTGCTGCTGATTCTGGTCAATGCACTGTCGAATAAGTCGAAAAAGAAGGGGGCGGCAGCATGAGCAACATTTGGGCGAATCTGCTGACGATTCTTGTCGGCGGTCTGCTGGTCAATAACTTTGTCATGAACCGCTTCCTCGGCTGCTGCCCGTTCCTCGGCGTTTCCAAGCAGTACGACACGGCAAAGGGCATGTCGATGGCGGTCATCTTCGTGATGACGCTCGCCAGCTTCATTACTTGGTTCGTGCAGCACCTGATTCTGGTGCCGCTGCACCTGGAATACATGCAGACGATTGCGTTCATCCTCGTCATTGCCGTGCTGGTCGGCATTGTGGAAATGGCGCTGAAGAAAATTTCCCCCTCGCTGTATCAGTCGCTGGGTGTGTACCTGCCGCTCATCACCACTAACTGCGCTGTGCTGGGCGTGGCGATTCTGAACGTGGATAATGGCTACAACCTGCTCGAAAGCACGTTCAACGGCTTCTGCGCGGCGGCAGGCTTCGGTCTGGCGATGATTCTCTTCTCCTGCATCCGCGAGCGTCTGGCGCTGGTGAACATGCCCAAGTGGATGAACGGCTTCCCCGGCGCGCTGATTACGGCGGGTCTGATGGCGATTGCGTTCATGGGCTTCGGCGGCTTAATCGGCTGAGGAGGGAAGGCGGATGACGGTTGTGAATATCCTCATTGCGGCGGTTGTGCTGGGCCTGATGGGGTTGCTCTTCGGTCTGCTGCTGATGGGCACGGAGAAGGCCTTTGCCATTCCGGCGGATGAAAAGCGTGACGCTGTGCGCGCTGCGCTTCCGGGCGCGAACTGCGGTGCCTGCGGCTATCCCGGCTGCGACGGCTGTGCTGATGCGATTGCTTGCGGCAAAGCGCCCGTGAATGCCTGCCCGGTCGGCGGCAAGCCCGTTGCAGACAAGATTTCCGCGATTATGGGCAATGCGGAAGCAGCAGATGCCGTTCGCAAGGTCGCCAGCGTAATCTGCCAAGGTGATTCCGAGCATTGCAAGGAGAAGTTTGAGTACCGCGGCATTCAGGACTGCGTGGCTGCATCCGTCGTCAATGACGGCAACAAGGCTTGCAAGTTCGCGTGCCTTGGTCTGGGCACCTGCGCGCGCGTCTGTCCGTTCGACGCGATTCATGTTGACCCGGTGAAGAAGATTGCCGTGGTGGACGACGAGAAGTGTGTCGCGTGCGGCAAGTGCGTGGCGATTTGCCCTAAGGGTGTGCTGAGTCTGCGTCCGGTGACGGAGGATGTGACGGTTCGCTGCCGCAACACTGAGCCCGCCAAGAAGGTGCTGTCTGCCTGCTCGACTGGCTGTATTCACTGCGGCAAGTGCTTCCGCTCCTGCCCGCATGGTGCGATTACGATGACGAACGGTCTGCCGGTCATCGATCAGAGCAAGTGCCAGCACTGCATGGCGTGTGCGGACGCTTGCCCGACGAAGGCAATATGGGCGAACTTCGACAAGCGGAAGGTTTCCGTGTAATTTGAGATCAGAAAAGGACGTGCGGCTGTGAAAGGCTGGCACGTCCTTTTTGATGTGTTGCAATGCGCCTAAAGAGGGGATTGCAGGGGAGTGTGGCTATGGTTGCAAGCCCGGCTGGTCGGTCGCGCCCAATCAGCGCGACAATGTGAAGATGGTCGAGATTGCAGCTTGGGGGCGCTCCAGCGGGAGCGCAAAGTTACAACCGCTGCGCTGAAAGCGCTTCGCTGTTCAGCGTCGGGTGGCGGAGTTGACTTCGCTATCACAATTGATTTAACGGAGCAGCAGTTGGGGCGTTGCCCCAAGCCCCATAAGGGGCGCTGCCCCTTAACCCTGCAAGGGACATTGTCCCTTGACCCTTTCGCGCGATTGAGTTGACTTCGTTATCATACTTCTTCCGCGTGTTGCTCTTTTATTCACCACGCAAAATATTCGGAAGCGAAAGCGTCCATGCCGGCGTCCCATCCACCTCAAACAGCGCCTGATTTTCCCATGCGCATCCACCGAACCATGCACCCGCGTCCTGCGGGTCATACCCACCGGCATAGCTGCTCGCCCAGCCCGAACCGAACTGTTCCCACAGCTTACTCTGTTCTTCCCAGCTATTTCCCGGCACCGGAATCCACGCCGGTTCCCAGTAGCAGACGCCGAGTGCGCCCGCCTGAATCGCTGTTTCGACCGTTTCACGGAAATCCGCCGCCTGACCGTCGCGGGAAATATCCTGCTTCATGTCGCACCACTCATTCGGGACGCTGTTCGGGTGTGTATCGAGGTTATTCGTCGTAAACGGATAGGCTGTTTCGGCGATGAAGACGTCTTTACCGAAATTCTCGCGCACATCCGCCATCAGTTCTGACAAATTCTCCAGCGAACCGTGCCAATAGCTGTAATAACTGTATGCCATCACGTCGAAATCAACCGGCGTATCGCCCTCGCAGACCTCACGGATGTACTTCTTTGCGTCCGATTGACTGACGTTGGTGAAATGCACTGCCACCAACGCATCGGGCAGGGTTGCGCGGACAGCGGCGCTTCCGGCGTTCATCAGCTGATTGCGCCCATTTGTGCTCCATTCGCCCGCCATGCCGCCGTTAATCTCGTTGCCGACCTGCACCATCCAGATGTCCACGCCCGTTGCGGCAATCTGCGTCAGCGCATCCACCGTGAAGGCGTAGAGCGCGCTGCATTTCTGCGTCAAATCCATCGTGACCCACTCCTTCGGGGACATTTGCTTTGCAGGGTCAGCCCAGAAGTCGCTGTAATGGAAGTCAACGATGAGCGACAGTCCGGTTTCCTTGCATCGGCGGGCGATTTCCAGCGCGTTCGCCACGCCGCAGTTGCCGCCGCCGTAGCCTCTGTCGTCCTCGTCGAATGGGTCGTTCCAAACGCGGACGCGCACGGTGTCCCAGCCCGCTTCCTTCAGCAGGACGAACAAGTCTGTCGGCTCGCCGTCGCGGTTGCGGTACACAACGCCGCTGTTTTCCTCGCTCAGCACGGTGGAAACATCCGCGCCGAAGTGGAAAGATGCAGGGAAGGCATCATCCTCCGCGAACGCCAAATGTGGCAAAAGCAGGGAAACAGACAACAAACAAGCGAGTAGCCTCTTCACAATAACGCCTCCTTCTCACGAACAAAAACAGCAAATTCACGACGAAGTGATGCCTTCATTATATCAAAAAGGGTGTCTTGCGTCAAGAAAATAGAAAAACATTGATTTTTGAAAGCAGCATGTAAATACTATCATGCTCAAAAATGCCCAAATTCCCGCTGAAAATGTGAACAACATCTTGCAAAAAGCAACGAAAAATAGTATAATCAAATAGGATAGCCAGCAGAATGTGTTTGCGATGGAGGAAGGGCACGGTGTTTTCCGTGGCTAATTTCAGGCAAATGTTTTCTGCGCGGAAGTTTCTTCCGCAGTATGTAAAAAAGGAGTGTTTCCAATGGCGAAGAAGTATGTGTACCTCTTCAAGGAAGGCAACGCCAACATGCGTGAGCTGCTGGGCGGCAAGGGCGCGAACCTCGCTGAGATGACCAATCTCGGTATGCCCGTGCCTCAGGGCTTCACCGTCACCACCGAAGCCTGCACCCGGTATTATACCGACGGCAAGGTGATTGGTGACGATATCGTCGAGCAGATTTATGCTGCTCTGGCGGAGACCGAAAAGGTGGCCGGCAAGAAGTTCGGCGACGACAAGGATCCTTTCCTTGTTTCTGTCCGCTCCGGCGCTCGTGCCTCCATGCCCGGCATGATGGATACCATTCTGAATCTGGGCCTGACGGACGTGTCTGTTGTGGGTCTGGCGAACCTGACCAACAACCCGCATTTCGCGTATGACGCGTATCGCCGTTTCATCGCCATGTTCTCTGACGTGGTTATGGAAATCCCGAAGAACGAATTTGAAGCGGTTCTGGATGAATTCAAGGAGAAGAAGGGCGTCAAGTACGACCGCGACCTCTCCGCGGATGACCTGAAGGAAGTCGTCGTTCGTTTCAAGGAAATCTACAAGAAGCACATGGGCGTGGACTTCCCGCAGGACCCCAAGGTTCAGCTGATGGAAGCCGTCAAGGCCGTGTTCCGTTCTTGGGACAACCCGCGTGCCATCTACTATCGCCGTATGAACGATATTCCGGGCGACTGGGGCACTGCCGTCAACGTGCAGTCCATGGTCTTCGGCAACATGGGCGAAACCTCCGGCACGGGCGTTGCCTTCACGCGCAACCCCTCCACGGGCGAGAAGAAGCTGTACGGTGAGTACCTGCTGAACGCTCAGGGCGAGGACGTCGTGGCTGGTATCCGTACCCCCGAACCCATCTCCCACCTGCAGGAGCAGATGCCCGATGTGTACCAGCAGTTTGTGGATATCGCCACCAAGCTGGAAGCGCACTATCGCGACATGCAGGACATGGAATACACCATTGAACGCGGCAAGCTGTACATGCTGCAGACCCGTAACGGCAAGCGTACCGCGGCGGCTGCGCTGAAGATCGCTGTTGATCTGGTGGACGAAGGCGTGCTGAGCGAAGAAGAAGCCGTGCTGAAGGTGGAGCCCAAGCAGCTCGACACCCTGCTGCACCCGAACTTCGACGCTGCGGCAGTGAAGAAGGCGCCCGTCATTGCGAAGGGTCTGCCGGCTTCCCCTGGCGCTGCCACCGGCGGCATCTACTTCACCGCTGACGAAGCGGCTGAACACGGCAAGAACAAGGAAAAGGTTATCCTCGTTCGCCGCGAAACCACGCCTGAGGACATCGAAGGCATGGACTTCTCTCAGGGTATCCTGACCGTCTTCGGCGGCATGACCTCTCACGCGGCGGTTGTCGCTCGCGGCATGGGCCGCGCGGCTGTCGTCGGTTGCGGCGCGCTGAAGATTGACGAAGAAGCAAAGACCCTGACCGTTGGCGACAAGGTGTACCACGAGGGTGACTTCATCTCCCTCGACGGCTCTACCGGCAACGTCTACGATGGCCAGATTGCGACGGTTGAAGCGTCCATCTCCGGCGAGTTTGCTCGCTTCATGGGCTGGGCTGACGCTGCCCGCCGTCTGCGCGTCCGCACCAATGCGGATACCCCGCGCGACACCAAGCAGGCTGTCAAGTTCGGTGCGGAAGGTATCGGCCTGTGCCGTACCGAGCACATGTTCTTCGAGGCGGATCGTATCGCGGCTGTCCGTGAAATGATTCTGGCCGACACGAAGGAACAGCGCGAAAAGGCGCTGGCGAAGATTCTGCCGATGCAGCAGGGTGACTTCGAAGCGATGTACAAGGCGCTGGAAGGCAAGCCCATGACGGTTCGTTACCTCGATCCGCCGCTGCATGAGTTCGTGCCGCATGTTGACATGAAGGAAGAAATCGACGAGCTGGCCAAGAACCTTGGCATCACCTCCGAGGAAGTCATCCACAAGATCAACGCGCTGCATGAGTCCAACCCGATGATGGGTCACCGTGGCTGCCGTCTGGCCGTCACCTATCCGGAAATCGCGGAAATGCAGACCCGTGCGGTTCTGCAGGCGGCTATCGATGTGACCCGCGAATGCGGCTACAACATTGTGCCCGAAATCATGATTCCGCTGGTCGGTTCCAAGAAGGAACTGGCGTTTGTCAAGTCCATCGTCGACGAGACCGCCAAGAAGGTCTTTGAGGAACAGGGCATGACGCTGGAATACCACGTCGGCACCATGATCGAAATCCCGCGCGCGGCTGTCACCGCTGACGAGATTGCTGAAGAAGCGGAATTCTTCTCCTTCGGCACGAACGACCTGACCCAGATGACGTTCGGCTTCTCCCGTGACGACGCTGGCAAGTTCCTCGGCGCCTACTACGACAACAAGATCTTCGAGAGCGATCCCTTCGCTCGTCTGGACACGGACGGCGTTGGCAAGCTGGTGCAGATGGCTGCGAAGCTGGGCCGTCAGACCCGTCCGAACCTGAAGCTGGGCATCTGCGGCGAACACGGCGGCGATCCGAGCTCCGTGATGTTCTGCCACAAGGTTGGCCTGAACTACGTTTCCTGCTCGCCTTTCCGTGTGCCGATTGCGCGTCTGGCTGCTGCTCATGCCGCAATCCTCGAAAAGATGGGCAAGTAAGACGTTTGGCGCTGCAAAGCGCATAGCGGCTAACGAATATGTATCTCTGGTGGCTTCTGTCCCTGCAATATGGGACGGAAGCCACTTTTTTGCATATCAAAAAGCGCGCCGACAGCCTTTCGCTCCGACGCGCTTCAAAGTTGCTTATTCGTTTTCTATCATGTAGTCCACAAAGCTGGTGATGGTTGTCCAGTAGAGGTCGAACGCTGCGCCGTAGGTGTCATCATCGAAGCTATCCGCCGATGTGCCGCCAACTACCGTGATGGTGTAGCCGTACAGCACGCAGACGAAAATGCAGTACATATTGCCGTCTTCGCCTTGACCGCCTGCACAGAAGGGCGTCAGGACTGCATCGCCGTCGTTCTCGTCATACGCTACCAAACCCGGGTTGCCGCCTGTGTACATGGACTGATAGTAGTCAATCATCGCTTGCAGGTTTTCCTCCGGCAGCGTGATGGTCACATAATCCTCCAGCGATTCATCATAGGTAATCATCACGGCGTAGCTGACATCGTTCCGCCCGTTGTAGCCAAGCCGCAGGTCAATGCTCGTCTCACCGACCTCACAGCTCGTGACGTTCAGCGCTTCGGGCAGGTCAATCGTCATCCCTATGTTTTCGATGGTGTACGGGTTCGTCGCTTCGTATGCCTCCGCAACAGAGAGGGAAAAGAGCAGGCACAGCGCGCAGAGCAAGGAAATCAGTCGTTTCATGAAATGAACCTCCTTTTATAATTCAAAGTTGATGAAATCAGACAGTTGAATTTCACCGTAAATGTCGGTCAGGCAGAAGCAGTAGAGGTAGGTCGCGTCGCTGCCCTCGAGCGAGTAGAAACCGAAGTCGATGGAACCGTCTTTGCCTGCCACAATCGGGTCGCCATCCATTGTCATTTCCTGCAATTCGCCGTCCTCATCTTCATATAGCACGTTGTAAATCGGTGTCACCACGTCACCCTCGCTCAGGGGAGTGCTGCCGCGAACGGGGAGTCCGGCATCGTCGTACCCCTGCGTGAAGCCGACAATCGTCCAGCCACTGCTGTAGTTCCGCCGTATCACCAGCAGATACCCCTCGACATCGTTGCAGCGGACGGGAATCACACTTCGGCGCATTCCGCCATTGACAAGCTGGTCGTACATCATCACAATTTGGTCATCCAGCATCGGCCAAGTACCGTCGAATTGGCTGATGATTTCGCCGCTTTCCCAGTCAATGGCGGCGTTCTGCATTGCGCCCATTTCGATGTAGAACGTATCCTCGTCGTCGCTGCCATCCAAGTACAGTAAGCCCTCGACCATGCTCAAGTTGTTCAGCTCGTCCTGACTGAGCATCATGCTGCACATATAAGCGGAATCATCGTCCATGTCCAGCCAATCGTCCATGGCAGAATCGTCCGGTATGAGGCTGCCGGTGAAGAACGCGTCGTTCATGGATGTGAACGTTGGCACAACATCAGGTAAATCCACCGCATCTGCTTCCACCGCAAGAGGCGTTTCGCTTGTGGTGAACGTACTGGCGGGGGAGAAAAACGCGTCTGTCAGGTTGCCGGTGAACACGCTGCTGGTCATGACCTGCTGCGGAACCTGCGCGCTGAAGACGTAATTGCCGCCGCTGCGAAGCTCCGCATAGCCGCGCGTGAACTCCGTCATGCGCGGAATTGTCTCCTGACAGCCGTCGCCCTCATAGCTTCCGGACGGGAAATAGACGCTCATGCCCGTCAGGTAGTCGAATTTCCGCGTGCCGACGTTGTAGCGCACGACGCGCTCGTAGGCGGTTTGCAGGACGTCTGCAGTCTGCGGCGCAATGGTACGCGTGCCGTCAATCAGCGCCATCATATCTACCATGTCGGATGTTGCGCTGTCAAAATCGCCAAAGGCATACATGCGCTGGCGGGCACGGCTGAAGGTAGACAATTGCCCAGCGTCCAGCGCCTGCGAGAGATACGATGCGTATGTCTCCATTGTGCTGACCAGATAATCCATTGCCGGCAAGTAGAGGACGCTCATGCTGAGATAATCATCAGGGTTTTCGTCCATACAGGCTTCCATGTACGCATCCGCAATCGCAACGCCGATGCCCTGCGCGTCAAGCGCCGGATTTTCGCCCAGCGCATTCAGCCACGCATAATTCCAGCCGAGCGACGGCTCCAGTTCTTCGCTGGCGACCATGAAATCAGCGTAATACTGCATGTGCGCAGCCGCTTCGTAGGTTGCCATCAAGCAGGCGTCGAAGCCGATGAGATCCAGATGAAAATCGGGATTGGCTTCTGTAAAGTTGTACAGCACGTCGTTGATTTCGTGAATTGTCAACCCATCGTAATCCGCTGTTTCGTCGAAGCAGACGCCGCTCGTCGATCCGCCGCCGTGATTCCAGAAGATCAGCATGTAGCGATCGGCGGGGTAGGTGGAAGTCGCCCAAGTCAGGTAATCCTCCAGCGTGTTCTGCGCGCCCATGCTTTGCCATGCGCAGACTTCAACGTCGGAAAAATCGTAGTCCTCAATCGTAAAGCGGTTGATGTGGTTTGCACGCAGGCGGCTGTCGTCCCACTGGCTCGCGCCGCCTGCCTGCACGACGACTGTCACGTTGTCCG
>ULTH01016451.1_pt1 | contig 22098 bp, 28 predicted proteins | sample 1957421 | NCBI WGS metagenome assembly ULTH01 (sample SAMEA4835729, study PRJEB28245) | human gut metagenome | biome: gut microbiome; material: fecal sample | place: Denmark | collected 2008 | reverse complement strand
TTCTCTTCCTCCTTGATTATCTCTATTTCCTCCATCGGAACGGTCCTCACCATGCCCTTGTATTCGATCTCGGCCAGCTCGCCATTGAGCCCGAGCCTGCATATAACGCATCTTGTGCCGCACCACGTTCCGATAAGCTGTCTCGGCCATCGTCCCATGCCGTCACCTCAGTATGGCAGCGCCGCCGCATCGAGGATAAAGAATGCACCGTACTGCTCCGGCTCTGCGCCGGTCTCCTCCTCCAGCTCGCGCAGCTCGTCCTCATCCAGGTAGTTCTTGCCGAACTGCCTCACGAATTCGTCAACGCTCCAGCCCTGCTCGCGCATGACCTTCTTCTGCGCCCAGCGCTGAAGCTCCGCTCTCGTTTCGCTGCACTGGTGCGCGGCTCTCGGGCCGTATTCGTGGCACTCGTGGTGGCACAGGTCGACTACCAGGCCGTATTTCTCGCTCTTTTTCCGCAGACCGCCGCCGAAAATGTGGTGACGGTCCAGCGGATCGGAGCTTCCGTTTCTTCCGCAAAGGAAGCATTCTCTCATGTTTTCCTCTCCTTACTGCGCCTCCGGCTGTCCGTAGCGCGCATAGTATTCCTCGGGATGGTTTCTGTAGTAGTCGTTGACGGTCTGGGCGATCCGCTCTGTCCAGACCCTGCGGCAGTATGCCAGCTGCTCCGACGTCAGGCTCTCAAGCGGAACCGCCTCCGCGCCGTCTATCTCTACCATGCAGCAATATGTAAGCTCTTTTCTCTTTGCCATGTTTTCCTCCCTTCTTATTGCCTTCCCCTTGCGTAAGGGAAGTGATTAGATTGGCTCCCCTGCGTAAGGGGAGCTGTCAGCAAAGTTGACTGAGGGGTCGTTAGGACGCAGTTATTGTGCTGATTTAGTGCAAAATCTCGTCTGCACCCTTGCCTTCCCCTTGAGGGGAAGGTGTCAGCGAAGCCGACGGATGAGGTGATAAAAGTCTATTCCCCGCCCGGCAAGTCCTATGACGCCCTGCGTTCGATGATATCCTGCGCCATGACCATGCCGTCGCCGACGGCTATCCACAGCGCCCGCTGCTCGTCGTTCATTTTCCCGAACAGCTCAACGAGCTTGTTGTTCTGCTTATTTTCGTTTTCGTTCATAGCTTTTCTCCTTTCCTGCCAGTGGTTTCGGTAATTGCTATAATCTCCCCGAAAGGAGGTGTTTTCGTGTTTGATAATGAGCCCTGGCATCCCGACCAGCTTGAGGACTACAAGCGCCTGACCACCGATGCCGAGCGCCTGCGCTTCTTTGAGTGCAACGGCGTTGACCCCGATCACATGGCCGAATGGCGGCGCTTAATGTTTCCTCAGCCGCCGAAGCCGGAGCCTGAGCCACCTGCTTCTGCCGAGAAGCCAAAGCAGGAGCCCGTCTGGTATAAGTCTCCGGGCTTTTGGGTCGGCGTCATCGGCGCTGCCGCCGGCGTCATTGCCCTGTTCAGGTAAGTACAAGGCGCATTTTCGTTTTCTGTCGCCGACGTCGGCCTTGCGTATCATGCACACGATGCGCCCCGTCGGGATATATTCGCCATACTGCTCACCATACCCTTTGTTTTTCATGAACAGCTCCTTGTGCCTCGCGCAGGTCTCGCAGGCGCGGACGTGTGCAGCTCCGCAGGCCTTGTCCGAGTCCCAGACCGCGCCGCCGTATTTGCGGCACAGGCCTTGCCCGTAAAACCTCTTTCCGAAGTCCTTATCTCCGATCCTTGAGTCTACATATGCTTCTTCGTAATACAGGCAGTCTTTGCACAGCATCCCCTCACCTCCTCTCGCTTGCTAATGGTTTATTTACTTGATATAATCTCCTCGAAAGGAGGTGTTACCATGAAAAAGAAACCGCCAGAATACACATTATCTAATACCGATGTTCAGGCTATTATCGCAGCGCTGCCGCTTATCCTTCTTGTTGAAACAGACACAGAAGAGCAATATGAATTAAACGAAATATGCTGCGAATTGGCAGCCGCTAAGCTGATTGCCAAATCAACCGGCTTTACAGCTAACGAATTCCGAGTGATCTACTCTTCCGTTGCACTTGCAAATCAATATCTCGCCGGTAAATGGGACCTCGATGTTACGGCCGAAGAAAAGGAAGAACTGAAGAAGCACATGTTTACCTACATCAAGCTTGAAAAGGCTCTCGCTCCTCATTTTCCGCGCCTTTAAATTTCAGCTGCACCCACGCCTCTCTCTGCTCGCTCCAATTTTCGTTTATGAGCCGGGAGAGGTCTTTTGTCATCCGGTCTGTCTGCTTCATCCCCTCACCTCCTCTCACTCGCTAATGACTTTGCTCTCTCATCGAGTGACGAGCAACTCTCGTTGTGACTATATTATATCACATCGTGAGCTATGTCAAGAGTTTTTTATATATAAATATTGACGTTGTGAGTTTTTTGCGCTATAGTATACTGGAAAGGAGGAAAAGATGAATACTCGAATTAAAAATTTACGAAAGCAACTGGGATTGACCCAAAGCGAGTTTGGCGAAAAAATTGGGTTAAAGGGTAATACAATCACGAACTACGAGAATAATATCCGCACGCCCTCGGATGCTGTGATTTATTCAATTTGCCGCGAATTCAACGTCAACGAGCAGTGGCTGCGCTCCGGCGAGGGGGATATGTTCCTCAGGCTTTCCCGCAATGACGAGATTGCCGCCTATGTCGCCCGCGTCATGAAGGACGAAAGCGCATATTATCAGCAGAAAATGCTTCTCTTTTTCTCGCGTCTTTCCCCCGAAATGCTTAAAAAGCTTGAAGAAGTCGCCAAGGATATCCTTTCCGAGCCAAAAAAAGAGCAGAAAGATTAAACTTTCTGCTCTTTTTTGTTGCATATTGGAACATAATATGGTATTAATTTGTATATGCAATGGTGTTTTTTGTCGTTGAATATTATGGAGAGGTGTTATTTATGAAAGAGAAACTCGGTGCTTCCCTCGGAATGTTCGGAGTCATTCTGTGGGAGCTTGTGCTTTTCGTCATTTGCTTCATGCCGTTTATGATCCTCGGTTTCCCGTTTTGGCTTGCGGTCATCGTGGTCATTCTGATGAATGTCCTCCCTGTCCTCGGCGGCGCCGTCTCGCTCGGCCTGTACATTTGGGCGTTTATCGTTGCTTTGAAAATGCCCTCAAGTGCGCTTGTTATTGCATTTTACGTTTGCTTTGCGCTGTATGTTATCGTTGCAGTGTATAAGCTGTTGATAGTCAATCTCGGCAGATAAGGGGATTAATATGATAGACCTTGATGAGAAGCAGACCACGACCGGCATTATATATATTCACTGCCTTGATAAAATTAAAGAGCTCTCTGCCGATTATAGCCATGCCGACGCTCTGGACTACTGTGCCGCGGAAGCGTCCTGCGCTCTTTTCTGCTTGACCGATGCCGTTCTAAGCTTGGCCGGAGTAGATAGCCGCGTCACTTGCGAAACAATGTATTCTGTAATATCCAGATATCGTGATTATTTTGAGCTTGTATACAATAACGATTTTGACCGTGTTGTTTCCGAGCACCTGAACACTTACTCTGACTGTCTGCATGACCGCTATTCTCCGCCGTGCTTTTATAATAACGGCGTAGCCCACGACCCCTCCGAGCCGACCGCCGCATTACTTGATACTCTTGCCGATTATCTGCTGTTTGCGCTTTGGAATGATAGCACATTTCGCCGCGGCAGTTCCGCGCCGTCTGTGACGGCACTCGAAATGCACGGTTTTCGTGAGTTTTTTATGGGGAGAATTCAGCCGCTCGTAATGTGGTATTTTGATTTCCTGGTGCAGATATTCTCGGACGAGCTCTGCGCAGAGGCTGAAGGCAACGGCAATAAACCCAACCCCGCTCCCGTTCCGCCTGCCGCCGCAGCGAGCAAACGGCCGAATAAACCGAAGCGTAAGATAAAGCTATTCCCGAGACTGTCCAAGCTGCTCGTAAAGATCGACGATCCCGGCATAGTCGTTTTTGGCGTACTTGCGGCGTTGGTTTTGATATTCGTTTTTGTGCAGATCATTTCCGGCGGTGCCGGAAACGATCGAGCTCAACCCGCACCTACCGCAGAGATCACGCAGCCGCCACGAGAAACACTCACGCCAGTGTATATATTCAACGGTAAGATGCTGAAAAGCCCAATGTACGAAAGCCTTTGCCCGCTAACCGTTTCTGTGCGTGGAGATGAGGGATACTATGTTTATCTCGATTATCAATATGCTCCCGCTGATTCGCGTACTGAAAGAAGAAAGCTCCCTACCGCAACAAAAACTAACCCTGATGTGGGCTTTTATGTTGCACCCGGCAGCTCTGTGAGTATTGATGTACCGATAGGCGTTTACAAGCTTTATTACGCCTGCGGTGAAACATGGTACGGGCCGCGGGATTTATTTGGTGAAGATACGACTTACTCGTCCTCTTCCGAGCTTTTAAAGTTTTACGATGATGGAACTTATTACATGGGGCATACTTTGGAGCTTTGGAGGCAAAGCGGAGGAAACTTTAGTACATATTCCGTCGATGAATCGGACTTTCCCGGCTGATGTAAAAGGAGCTCTTGCTATGGATAACGAAACTATGGATAAGATACGCGAGCGCATTATCAGGTATGTCGATGAGTACGGCTGGAACTGGGTCACGGTCAGGAAGCAGATAAATGCTTACTTCGGAACGGCTCTGTCCGCAGAACAGCTCCGCAAATTATATAAGCTTAGCAAAGCGGCGAGGGAATGAACCCTCGCCGCTTTTTCATTGGTCTATGAGCCAGCCGTAATCCTGCCGGCAGTCGATCACATATTCGATGTAAACCGTATCGTCCTTGATCTGAAAGATAAGCATGTACCGCTTTTCGAAAACAAGCTGTCTGTATGCGCAGCGCGGGAGGTATTCCCCGCTCAGCCATTGGCAGCGCTGCGGCATCGTCTCAAGCGAGTCTGCCGCTTTCCTGAACCCGGCCGCAAGCCTCTCGGCGGCGGGGCGGCTCACCCTCGCAAGGAAAGCGGCATGCGTCACCAGCTGCTTTTTCGCCTGCTCGGAAATGACGACCTTATATTTCTCCATCGGCGGCCCTCCCGATGGCGTCGAGCATAAGCCTCTCGACCTCGTCCGCGGAGTATCCCGCGGCTCCGTTGAGTCTGTCCTCCTCAACGCGCAGCAGCTCCTCGCGCAGCAGGAGCATTTTCTCTCGCCGGTTATACGTTTCCATGTCCATAACAACAAGGTCTCCCTCGCCGTTTTTGGTCAAAAACACCGGCTGAGCCGTTTTCCTGCACATTTCCGCTATCTCGTTATAGTTTTGCCTTATGGCGGCCGACGGTTTTATGTTCATTGTCTCTTACCTCCATAGTATTATTATGATTATATTATACTATCATGTGCCTACATTGTCAACGGTAGGGGCTTTAATCCCTGCCGCTTTTTCATTCCCGGCAGTGCAGCGCGAATATGTATATTGTCTGCACATCCTCCGGCGGCATAGTCTCAAGCATGCCGCATATTAATTTTATCAGCTCTTCCCTTTCCATCGTCATTCCTCCCAGTAAAACAATGTTTCAACGTTCACATTCAGTGCCTTCGATAATTGCATGACCGTGTAAATGCTCGGCATCCTCCTTTCCGTCTCAATGTCCGATATGGTCTGCTGTGAAGCTCCGGCCAGCTCCGCAAGCTGCTGCTGGTTTAAGTGTCTCTTTTGCCGTATTTCTCTTAGCCTGTTCCTTAGTGTCAAATCCTGTACCTCTTGTTTCTATTATGTAATAATTCCAGCTTTTTGGATAGCCTTTACTGCTATCTCGGTAAAAAATTATTGCCCATATTACATTATGACGGTAGACAAGCGCCCAAATGCATGGTATCTTTGCCCAAGAGGTGGTTTTTATGAAAATAGCAGCAGCGTATCTGCGTGTCTCCACTGAGGAGCAGGACGAGTATTCGCTTGACAGTCAGTTGAAGCTCATCCGCGAGTATGCCAATAAGAACGACTATATCGTTCCCGACGAGCTCGTTTTTGTTGACGATGGCATTTCCGGCCGGACTGTCAGAAAGCGCACGGCGTTTCAGACTATGATAGCCAGGGCAAAGGAAAAGGACCGCCAGTTTGAGGCGATCCTTTTGTGGAAGTTCTCTCGCTTTGCCCGTAATCAGGAGGAGAGCATTGTGTATAAAACAGCTCTGCGCAAGCTCGGCGTGTCCGTCGTGTCCATCTCCGAGCCGCTCCCGGAGGGGCCGTTTGCGTCGCTGATCGAACGGATAATTGAGTGGATGGATGAATTTTATTCTATTCGCCTCTCCGGCGAGGTCAAGCGCGGCATGCTCGAAAAGGCCTCGCGCGGCGAGCCCGTGTCCATAGCGCCCTTCGGCTATTGCCTTGAGGACGGGAAGCTGCTCCCCTCTGCCGACTCCGCCGTTGTGCAGGGCGTGTTTGCCGATTATGCCGCCGGCACTCCCATGCGCGTCATTGCCGGGCAGCTTGCCGACCGGGGAATACGCACCCGGCGCGGCAATGCTCCCGATAACCGTTTTGTGGAGTACATGCTCAATAATCCGGCCTACATCGGCAAGATACGCTGGTCGAAGGACGGCCGCGCCGCCTCCCTGCGCGATTACGATAACGAGAATATCTTGATCTACGACGGCAACCACGAGCCGATAATCGATCTTGAGCTATGGAACACTGTGCAGAAGCGGCTTGAGGAGACCAAAAAGAAATACAGGCGCTACGCCCGTAAAAACGAGCAAGTGTCTTATATGCTCAAGGGGCTTGTGAGATGCTCGTCCTGCGGCTCGACCCTTGTCATGCAGTCCACGGCATGTCCATCCTTGCAGTGTCACAGCTATGCCCGCGGCGTGTGCAAAACGTCTCATTCCATTTCGGTCGCAAAGGCAAACAATGCCGTCATTGCCGCGCTTGAAAACGCCGTGGAGACTCAAAGCTTCAATATCGAAGCTCCCGCTCGTATGACGGCCGCTCGCGGCACGGATTACGATAAGCTCATCCGCGCAGAGCAAAGGAAGCTCGAGCGCGTGAAGGAGGCTTATGAAAACGGGATAGACACTCTCGCCGAATACGCCGAGAAAAAGCGCAAGGTTCTCGCCGCCATAGCCCGTCTCGAGTCCGAGGCGGCCGGGGAGCAGCCCGCTCCGGTCTTCGATGCCGCAGCCTACGCAAAGCGCGTTGCAAATGTGCTCGTCCAGGTCAGGGATCCGAGCCTGTCCGAGCAGTCAAAGAACGATGTTCTCCGCTCAATACTGTCGAAAATCGTCTATGACAAAGCATCTCAGCGCCTGGTCCTCTATTTTTATGCCTGATTTTCTTAGCTTATTCTTATCATCGGTTTTCGCCGTTTAGTCCGCCATATTGACTAATTATGAATTTTGCCAATGCCGGATTAGGGCGAGATATCTTAACGGGATATTGCAGCTTTTTCTGATAAATAAACATGCTCAGCCCTCCGTTTTTACGCAGTAATCCCATGGCCAGGGGTTCTTAAGCCAAGTGTAGCTCTGAGCCTGAAGAAGATCGCTGTGCGTCAGCGGACCATAGAGCTTCACATACTTTTCCTTTGCCGTCTTTGATAGGGCAAGAATGCTTTTATATAATTCAAAGGCTTCTTCATCGGCACTGTGCGTATCTAGATATAGCGCAAGTTCCTGCGCAACGAAATCCAGAGCCATTACCTCGCCTAACGGTGTGCCGGTCAGATCGCCGGTGTTGACCATATTCATAAACGGAAGATCAAGGCCGGGAAACAGTGTTCCCCTGCTCAGAGCCTCCGCATTGCTGTATACAGGCTTTACCGACTGCTGCATCGGCACATATGCCATAGCAAGCGGCGCGCAATCCGGAAGCGTTCCTTCCTTGCAGCCGCAGTTTTTGTTATCATCCATTGGTGCAGTCCTCCTTTGCAACCACATTATATGGAGACACTGCCGGCAATGTTAACAAAAAAGCGCACCGGGAATATACCCGGTGCGCTGATTGCTGCTTTGGCTATTTGATCATTTCGTTAAACTGATCTTCGTTTATAATATTAATTCCGAGATCCGTCGCTTTTTTCAGCTTACTGCCGGCATTTTCACCGGCAAGAACATACGTCGTTTTCTTTGAAACCGACGAGGATGCTTTGCCGCCGTAGCTTTCTATTATTGCCGCAGCCTCATCGCGTTTGTAGCCGCTCAGCTCGCCTGTGAGCACAAAAGTCATGCCGGTAAATCGGCTGTCCTTAACGGCATCTGTGTTGTCGAATGACACGCCTGCTTCGCGCAGCAGCTTTATCTGATGCTGCGATTGAGGAAGCGAGAACCATTCAACGATAAAATCGGCCGTGATCTCGCCGATATCCGGAACGTTTGTAAGCTCCTGCTGCGTGGCCTGCATAAGCTTATCGAGAGATCCGAAATGCATGGCAAGAGTCTTTGCGGCCTTCTGCCCGACCTGCCTTATGCCGAATGCGCACATCAGCCGCGCAAGGCCGGCACTCTTGCTGTTTTCGATGGCATTAATAAGGTTCTCGGCCGATTTTTCGCCCATACGGTCGAGCTGGGCAACAGACTGCACGTCAAGCGAATACAGCTCGGCAGGGCTAACGGCTAGACCACTGTTTATAAGCGCCTGACAGACCGAGATACCGAGACCTTCAATGTCCATTGCCTCACGCGATGCAAAGTGAGCGAGATTGCGAAGACGTTGAGCCGGGCACTCAGGGCTTGTACATCTGAGTGCAACTCCGTCCGGGTCACGCATGACAGGTGCGCCGCATTCGGGGCAAAAGTCCGGCATTTTAAATGGTTCGGTTCCGTCGGGGCGCTTATCTTTGCTGACCGCAAGCACTTCGGGGATGATCTCTCCGGCTTTCTGAACAAGAACGGTATCACCGATCCTTATGTCAAGCCGGTCAATATTATCCTGATTGTGCAGCGTTGCATTGCTGACCGTAGTTCCGGCAAGGCGCACCGGCTCAATGACGGCTTTTGGTGTTAAAACGCCGGTTCTGCCGACCTGAACGACGATATCAATAACGCGGCTTTCCTTTTTCTCGGGCGGATATTTGTAGGCTACTGCCCAGCGTGGGAATTTTGCCGTGCTGCCGAGAGAGGCACGCTGCGCAAGTGAGTCGATCTTTATAACGGCTCCGTCGATATCATACGCAAATTCGCCGCGCGATTGACCGATCCAATCGATTCTCTCGCAGCATTCTTCGATCGTGCTGCACAGCTTATACGGCACGACAGGAAAGCCCATGTGCTTCATTGCGTCAAGCGTTTCGGCGTGTGTGCCGTACGGCTCGCCGTCTGTAAACTGCATATTAAAGCAGACTATATCGAGCTTGCGAGACGCCGCAACCTTCGGGTCGAGCTGGCGGATCGAGCCGGCAGCCGCATTGCGCGGATTTGCAAGCAACGCCTCTCCGTTCAGCTCTCTTTCGGCGTTAAGCTCATTGAACACGGCTTTAGACATATAAACCTCGCCGCGGACAATCAGGTGCTCCGGTGCATCGACTAAATGCATAGGAAGGCTGCGAACCGTGCGGAGGTTTTCCGTAACGTCCTCGCCGGTAACGCCGTCGCCGCGTGTTGCGCCGCGGACAAAATATCCGTTTTCATACTCAAGTGACATCGACAAACCGTCAATTTTCGGTTCCACGCAGAATTCTCTGTTCTTGCCGAGCGCCTGATCCATGCGTTCTCCGAAAGCAGCGAGTTCATCGAACGAGAACACATCGCTCAGGCTTTCAAGCGGCACCTGATGGTGCACAGGCGTAAACTGTGAAAGAGCCTTCCCGCCTACCCTCTGCGTGGGAGATGTGGGGGTTATAAGCTCCGGGTGCTCCTCTTCAAGCTTTGTAAGCCTCACCATGAGCATGTCGTAATCATAATCGGATATGACAGGCGCATCGTTAACGTAGTACAGCCTATTGTGATATTCAATTTCCTCGCGGAGCTTTTCAATCTCTTTTTTTGCGTCCATGCTCAGTTCTCCATGTTTAAATATGTATTCGGTACCTTGCCTACTATAACGGTATCGGCAACTATTACCTCGGTGACGGTTGTTGCGCTTTCTGTTCCCCACGGGATCAGCACGTCGATATCTATCGTGACTTCAAGCACAAGCTGATATTTTGCCTGATTAATGCCGCATGAAACGACCTCGTTGCGAAAATCGACCCGAGATGAGGTAAGCATTATTATCTGCACATTTACATCAGGGCCTTTGTTCAGTAAAAGATTAAGCCCCGTGAGATTGCCGAACGGAATTCCGACATTGATTACCCCATTGTCGGTGGATTCGATAACGGAGTTAAGTATATCCGTTGACAGCGTGTTTATGTGCGCCATGTTGCTTGTTATCGCGGTAACGCTGCCGTCGGAGTCCTTATCGAGATTTACAAAGTAGTCAAACCCGTATATTCCCTGCCCTATGACCTCGTTTATCGAGTCGTTGACGGCCTTGGTAACGATATCGGTTGCATCGGATACGGCTATCTGCGTTGAGAGCTTCCCAAGAAACCAACTGACGGCTACACACATAGCTAAAACAGCGACGGCAAAAGCAACTACTCCGGCAGACCTGTGCCGGCGCTGCCTTGCGTGCATCTGATTGCGATACCGGCGAAAATACATGAGACCACCCCATGTATTATATGCACTTTTCAGCTCAGCATTTCATTTACGGCCATCATAATACCGAGCTTGCCGGATTCATATGTTATGCCGCCCTGAACATACAGAGTGTACGGCTCACGCATGGGGCCGTCTGCCGATAATTCTATGGACGAGCCCTGTACAAACGCGCCTGCCGCCATTATGACGGGCACATTGTATCCGGGCATCTGCCACGGCTCGGGCGTAACATATGAGTCTACGGGCGCGCCTGCCTGAACTCCGCGGCAGAATTTTTTCATATTCTCGCCGTTTTTGAGCGTTACCATTTGAATTATATCGTTTCTCGCCTCGTCGGGAGCCGGAGACGATTCAAACCCGATCTTTTTCATCATGGCGGAGCAGAATGTAACCGTCTTGATTGCCTGAGCCACTATATGCGGCGCCATTAAAAAGCCCTGGAAAAGAAGCCTGTTGTTGCCGAGCGAGGCTCCGCATTCGCCGCCTATTCCGGGCGTTGTCAACCGCATAGCGGCATTTTCAACAAGATCCTTTCGGCCAACAATATATCCGCCGGTCGGCGCAAGTCCGCCGCCGGGGTTTTTGATGAGCGAACCGGCCATGATGTCCACGCCGTATTCGGTAGGTTCATGCTCACCGGTGAACTCACCGTAGCAGTTATCAACCATAACGGTGACATTCGGTGCAACGCTTTTGACTGCGCTGCATATCTCACCTATCTCCTCTGCCGATAGCGCTTTGCGGTTTTCATAGCCTCTTGAGCGCTGAATGAGCACCGCCGAGATCGAGCGGTCGGCAAGCGCGGCTTTTATTGCCTCGAGATCGGCTTCTCCGTCCTTGAGATCGACCTGCTTATAGTTAATGCCGTAGAATTTTAGTGAGCCGTGGCAATCGCCCTCAATTCCGATGGCGTTTCTGAGCGTATCATACGGAAGCCCCGTGACGGAAAGCAGCGTATCGCCCGGCTTTAGTATTCCAAAAAGAGCTGCTGAGAGGGCGTGCGTTCCGTTTACAAATCCAATGCGCACAAGGGCTGCTTCCGTGCAGAACACCTGGGCATATACCTTATCAAGCACTTCCCTGCCCAGATCGTCATATCCGTAGCCGGTTGTTCCGGCAAAGCAGGAGTCGGATACCTTGTTGTCCTGAAAAGCGGTCATCACCTTGCGTGTGTTGAGCATGGCGATGCGGTCAATGCGCTCAAACTGCGGCCGGATCTCCTCTTCTGCCTGACGAGCAAGCTCGTATACTTCGGGTTTTATATCGTTTACGTTCATTTTAAAGCTCCATAACTATCTGTTTAAAGTATTTCCCGCGCTCCATAAAGTTTTTGAACTTATCAAAAGCGGCACATGCCGGCGAGAGCAGGACTATATCTCCGTCACGTGCAGAATTAGCAGCTGCAAGAACAGTGTCTTTAAAATTATCAATTTTTTCGATCGGCAAGCTTCCGTCAAAATACTTTGACTTTGTGACGGCATCATAGATCTTTTCGGTCGTAGCACCGGTGAGATACAGCTTTTTAACATGCAGGCATATCTCGTCGCCAAGCTCGTCAAAAGGTATATGCTTATCATATCCTCCGGCTATGAGTATCGGCTTTTGCTTGAGTGCGTGAAGTCCTGCCGCGGTGCGTGTGGGGCTTGTTCCGATGGAGTCGTTTATAAAAGTAACTCCGTTGAGTACCCTCACCTGCTCGAGGCGGTGCTCGACGCCGGAAAAGCTCTTTGCTACGGATATGCAGGTGTCATCGTCAACATATCCGTCCGTCGCGGCAAAAGCAGCCATATAGTTTTCAAGATTATGCGTTCCAGGCAGCTTAATATCGTCGGCAGCCATGAGCTTCTGAGATGACCTATCATGAACGCGGTAGATATTGCCATCAGTGCAGTAAACGCCGCTATCCGGCTTCATTGCGCGGCTGAAATATGAGATGCTCGACTTTGCCTTACCGGCATAGTAAGCGGAAAACTCGTTCTCATGATTGAGAACAAGGCGGTCATGCTCGTCCTGATATGCAAATATCGAGCTTTTTGCATCAATATAGTCCTGATAATCCTTGTGCTTATCGAGATGGTTAGGAGATATGTTAGTAATAACGGCAACATCAGGCTTGCACACCATGCTGTGCAGCTGAAACGAGCTGAGCTCAAGAACGGCAACATCGGTTTCGTTCATGTTGTCAACATCGCAAAGCAGCGGCCTGCCTATATTGCCGCCGAGGTGTACAGTGTAGCCCTGAGCCTTTAACAGCTCGGATATTATTGTTGTCGTTGTTGTTTTTCCGTCGCTGCCGCTCACGGCAAAAATTTTGCACGGACAGAGCTTCATGAAAAGCTCCATCTCTGATGTCAGCTCAGCTCCGCGCTCAACGGCTTTTTGAAGATGCCCGTCAAACGGCATAAGCCCCGGAGTACGAAAGATAATGTCGAAGTCAAGATGCTCAAGATAATCCTCGCCGAGGCAAAACTTTGCGCCGAGCTTTGAAAGCGCCGTGTGCTCCTGACCCAACTGCTCGGCAGTGCGCTTATCGCAAGCCGTCACGTCGCAGCCCGAAGCAAGCAGCTTCTTTATAAGCGGCGTGTTGCTAACACCAATACCGACAACGCAAATGCGCTTATGTTTTATGCTGTCTATATATTCATTTAAAGTCATGCTTATAGCCTCCTATTAACCAATATATTATACGGCGGCAAACGTTTAAAGACAAGAATTTTCTATTGACGAAAGCGTGAATAATGGGTAAAATAATCAAATGAGTGGGCCGAACGACCGCGGGTGCATTCCGAAAGGAAGTACATGAGGAAAGTCCGGGCTCCATAGGGCAAGGATAGCGGGTAACGCCCGCCAGGGGTGACCCTCGGACAAGTGCAACAGAAATATACCGCCGAGCAATCGGTAAGGGTGGAAAAGTGAGGTAAGAGCTCACTCGTCGCATGGAGACATGTTGATGCTGTAAACTCTATCCGGAGCAACGCCGTGGGAGGACATGCGATTGGCCCGATCGTCCTCGGGAGGCGGCTTGAGCCTGCCGGCAACGACAGGATTAGATAGATGGTCGTTTAAGACAGAACCCGGCTTACAGACTCGCTCAATATACGGAAAAAACCGCCGTGTCAGGCGGTTTTTTCTTATTCCCATTTAGCCCAGATATCCGGCGCGTAGCCGACAGTCGCCTGCTTGCCGTTGCGGACGATCGGCGTTTTGATGAGCCATGGGCATTCGAAGAGCTTTTCAAGCTTTGCGTCGTTTGATGCAAGGTATTTAATAAGCGGATAGTCAACGTCGTTTTCATTGATCATATTATCAAGACCGACGGCATTTTTCACAGAATTCAGCTCTCCCCTGCTCATGCCGAATTTCATGATATCAACAAACTGATATTTTATTCTGCGCTCTTTAAAATAACGCTCGGCCTTTTTTGTGTCAAAGCATTTGCTTTTGCCGAAGATTTGAATATTCACAGCGCCTTCTCCATAACTTTAAGAATATTATTCCTGAAAATATCACAAACAAGCTGCTCGGAATAGTTGTGCCTGAGCAGCGTTTCGTATATTCTGCCAAGATCCTGAACGCCGCTTATGCCGCGCGGCATTTCTCCAATACCGTCAAGGTCACAGCCGAGGAAAACAGATTTTTCCCCACCAAGGGACATAAAGTGCTCAATATGCGCAAAAACAGCGTCAATATTGCGTCCGAGGCCGAGAAATTCGGGATAGAGGTTTATTCCGGCTCCGCCGCCCTGACGAACCAATGCCAAAAACTGCTCATCGCTGAGATTGCGAGGAACGTTGCAGACTGCTTTTGAGTTTGAGTGTCCGGCAATAACGGGGCGCGTGCTTATCTCGAGCGTATCCCAGAATCCGCGTTCGGATATATGAGACATATCGAGCATTATCCCAAGCTCCTGCGCTCGCATAACAAACTGCCGGCCTTTATTCGTAAGCCCGGTACCGCCGTCCATGGCAGCGCCGCAGAGCAAATTGTCGTGATTCCATGTTAGGTGTGCTATTCGCACGCCGCGAGCATATGCGGAGTCTATATCCTCTATCTGCTCTGCACCTTCAATAGATAGCACAGCCGCGATCTTCCCCTCATTCTCCGTCGCGACTATATCCTGAAAATTCAGACATAGCTTTGCCATGTCTGAATTTTCTTCTATCTGGCGCAGGAAAAACGCAATCGACCTGTCTGCAAAGGCGACGGGATCAGGATCGTCAACAGCGCAGATCGCGAATACCTGACCAGAAGGAGCGTATGCTGCGAGCCGTTCAAGATCAAGATGCATTTTATTGCGGCGCAATACCTCGCCCTTTTCAAGTGCGTGCGTAGCTGTATCGCAGTGACAATCAAAAAGCGGAATGCTCATTATACCTCGGAAATAAGCGGCAGAATCATGGGACTGCGCTTGGTCGTCTTATACAGATAAGATGAAACATTGCTCTTTATCCGGCTTTTTATTGCAGACCAATCTTTAACTCCGCTCTCTTCACATGCAAGAACGGTTTCCTTTGTAACGCGCTTGAGCTCCTCAAGCATATCTTCGGCTTCCTTAACGTAAACGAAGCCGCGCGTGAGTATCTCAGGATCGGACAGCATTGCATTATCCCAGGAGGAAAGCGTGACAACGATGACGACCATGCCGTCCTCGGCAAGTCTGTGCCTGTCGCGCATTACGACGCTGCCGACGTCGCCAACACCCATACCGTCAACCATAACAGCACCGGACTGGACCGAGCCGTTGAGCTTAACGCTTTTCTTTGAAATTTCAATTATCTTGCCGTTTTCGGCAATGACAACATTTTTCGGATCAACGCCCATAAGGCGACCAAGCTCAGCATGCTTTACGAGCATGCGGTACTCGCCGTGAACGGGGATGAAAAATTTGGGGCGAACCAGCGCCAGCATCATCTTCTGCTCCTCCTGAGAGGCGTGACCGGAAACGTGAAGTGCGGTGTTGCGGTCATAAATGACCTCGGCACCCTTGTGGAACAGCTCGTCGATAACCTTGCTGATCATGTTTTCATTGCCCGGAATTGCGGATGCGGATATTATGACTCTGTCACCGGGGGCAATGTTTATCTGCCTGTGCTCCGAAAACGCCATGCGATACAGAGCGGACATGGTCTCGCCCTGCGAGCCGGTCGAAATTATTACGACCTTATCCTTGGGCAGCTTATTGATCTGAGCAAGGTCAACAAGCACGTTTTCCGGCGCGTTGAGATATCCCAAAACTGTTGCGACACGAAGAATGTTTTCCATACTGCGCCCGGTGATCGCAACCTTGCGCTTATATTTTGCGGCAACGTCGATTATTTGCTGCAATCTGTGAACATTAGACGCAAATGTCGTTATGATAATACGCTGATCGCAGTTTTTAAACAGCTTATCGAAAGTTTCGCCGACCTTGCGCTCGGATGCGGACAGACCCGGCTTTTCCACGTTTGTAGAGTCACTAAGCAGTGCGAGTACACCCTCGTTTCCAAGCTGGCCGAAGCGTGGCAGATCGATAACCTTGCCCTGAACCGGCGTAAGGTCTATCTTAAAGTCGCCAGTGTGCACGATCGTTCCGATAGGCGTTTTTATCGCAAGAGCAACAGCGTCTGCAATGCTGTGGTTAACTGCAATAAACTCAACGCTGAAGCAGCCAAGGCGGAATATATCGCCGGCTTTTTTGGTGAATATCTGCGTATTGTACAGCAGATCGTGCTCTTCGAGCTTGAGCTCAATAAGCGCCGCAGTGAGCGGAGTCGCGTATATGGGAACGTTCAGGTCATGAATAACGTAAGGCACTGCGCCGATGTGATCCTCGTGCCCGTGGGTTATAACAATGCCGCGCACCTTTTCGGCGTTGGCTTTGAGATAAGAAATGTCGGGAATAACAATATCAATGCCGTACATATCCTCGTCCGGGAAGCCGAGTCCGCAGTCAACAACGATTATATCCGTGCCAAATTCAATGGCTGTCATATTCTTGCCGATCTCTCCGAGACCGCCAAGGGGAATGATTTTAAGCTTATGAGTCATATATTAACCTCCATTTGAGTGATAATTTCCGAAAACGCAAAGTAAAGGGACCCTCACGACAACTGCCCCGATACGCAGCGTGCCGTGAAGCTTTCCCCCTCTAATATTCGGTATGTAGTAATTTTTATCGTACAGGAATTATAACCTGTTTATCACATTTCAATTCTGCCTTCGAGAGCGCGAAGAAGTGTAGCATCATCGGCAAACTCAAGGTTTGACCCGACAGGAATGCCGTATGCAAGACGTGTCACCTTAACGTCAAAGGGCTTTAAGAGTCTTGATATATACATGGCAGTAGCCTCACCCTCAGTATCCGGGTTTGTTGCCATGATGATCTCTTTGATCTCACTGTCGTCGGCAGCAACGCGATGTATAAGCTCGCTTATGCGAATGTCGTCGGGACCGACATGACTTATGGGCGAAAGAACACCGTGCAGAACATGATACACACCATTATACTCATGGCTGCGCTCGATTGACAATACGTCGCGAGGCTCGGAAACAACGCATACGATGCTTTTATCGCGCTTGGTGCTTGCACAAACCGAACACACCTCACCCTCGGTGAGGTTCTGGCATATTTTGCAGCAGCATACGTTCTTCCTCGCTTCCAAAATTGCGTTCGCAAAGCTTTCACCCTCGCCCTCCGGCAGTGAAAGAACGTGGAACGCAAGTCTCTGTGCGCTTTTGCGGCCGATACCGGGGAGAGATGCAAATTTATCTATCAGGTTTTCAAGTGAAGCAGGGAAAAACGGCATTTATATTATCTCCAATAAGTGTTTATGCGTTTCTAATCGCATCAATTTGTGCTTTTCTGTCAGGCCTTCCAAATACGGCGCTTCCGGCAACAAGAACGGTGGCTCCGGCATCTTTCACGAGCTTTGCCGTTACAGGATCAACGCCGCCGTCAACCTCCAGCTCGCAGGCAAGACCTCTTTTGTCGATCTCGTGCCTGAGCTCGGCTATCTTAGGCAGCTGACCGTGCATAAAGCTCTGGCCGCCGAAGCCGGGCTCTACCGTCATGACCAGAGCCATGTCGAGGCGATCTATAAACGGGTACAGTACGCTTGCAGGAGTCCTCGGCTTGAGCGCAAGGCCGACCTTCTTCCCGTTTTCCTTAACGATATCAATAGCGTCCGATATGTTCTGATAAGAGTCCGCCTCGACATGGAACATAACAAGATCGGCACCGGCATCGCAAAATGCTTTTGCGTATCTGACTGGCTTATCGATCATCAGGTGAACATCAAGGAACATCTCGGTCATTTTCCGCACAGACTTCAAAACGGGAATGCCGATCGAGATATTGGGAACGAAAAATCCGTCCATAACGTCAAAATGAACATATTCCGCACCGGCAGAACGTATATCTTCAATCTCGGCGCCGAGTTTCGTAAAATCGGCAGAGAGGATCGAGGGAGCTATCTTAATCATATCAATAACCTCGGAAAAGCAGGCGGCATAAAATGTTGCAGCGGTAAAGTGCGCACAGCCGCTTTTATATAGGGGGGCGCTGCGGCGCCCCCGGTCTGCGCACAATTATAAACATTATACAGCAGTTTTGTATGAATTACAAGAGTTACAAAGTAAAATAGCAGAGGGAAACCGTGATTTCCTTCTGCTATTAATTATTTGTTATTCGGGGAGCTTACAGACATCGATCCACTCGATGGCATTTGAGTATTTATACAGCTCATCAAGATTAAGCTCAATTGCGCTGTTTGCGCTGCCGACCGCCGGGAACACGGTTTCAAAGCGCTTGAGGCTTTCGTCAAGATAAACGTCGATACCGTCGTTTATGCCGAAAGGACACACGCCGCCAACCGGATGGCCGACTATACTAAGAACCTCTTCGGGTGCGAGCATTTTGGCCTTCATGTGGAATTTATCCTTGAACTTGTGGTTGTCGATCCTTGCGTCGCCTGCTGCGAGGATTAGGATACAGCTATCATCCTTTTTGAAAGAGAGGGTTTTGGCTATCCGCGCGCCGTCAACGCCGAGTGCGAGGGCTGCAAGCTCGACCGTTGCGCTCGAAACGTCAAATTCGCGCACTCTGTCTTCCATACCAAACTGTCTGAAATATGCTCTGCCTTTTTCTATGGACATGCCGATCCACCTTACTTGAGAATAATTTTGTTGAAGTTTTTCTTGCCGCGCTTGAGAACCACGCCGGCTTTGAGCTCGTCTGCCGTGAAACTGCGGCCGATATCGCTTACCTTCTCGTCATTTGCGGAAATGCCGCCCTGCTGGATATTGCGGCGAGCTTCCGACTTTGAGGAGCAAAGGCCGGTGAGAACGAGTGCGCTCATGATGTCAATAACGCCGTCTGTAAGATCTGATTCCGAAAGCTCGGTCGTCGGCATTTCGCCGGATGCGCCGCCGCCGAACAGAACCTTGGCCGAAGCTTCCGCCTTCTTTGCCTCCTCTTCGCCGTGAACGAGCGAGGTAAGCTCAAATGCAAGTATCTCCTTTGCCTTGTTAAGCTGAGAGCCTTCCCAGCTGTCCATCTCGTTGATCTGCTCAAGCGGAAGGAAGGTCAGCATACGCAGGCACTTGAGAACGTCGGCATCGTCAACATTGCGCCAGTACTGGTAGAAGTCGTAGGGCGAGGTCTTGTTCGGGTCAAGCCAAACAGCTCCGGCAGCAGTCTTGCCCATCTTTTTACCCTCGGAGTTGAGCAGAAGCGTAATTGTCATTGCGTGTGCATCTTTGCCGAGCTTGCGGCGAATAAGCTCTGTGCCGCCGAGCATATTCGACCACTGATCGTTGCCGCCAAACTGCATATTGCAGCCGTAGTGCTGGAACATGTAGTAGAAGTCGTAGCTCTGCATGATCATGTAGTTGAACTCCAGGAAGCTCAGACCCTTCTCCATGCGCTGCTTGTAGCACTCGGCGCGAAGCATGTTGTTTACCGAGAAGCATGCACCGACCTCACGAAGAAGCTCAATGTAGTTAAGCGGCTTGAGCCATTCGGAGTTGCGAAGCATGATAGCCTTGCCTTCGGAGAAGTCGATGAACTTTTCCATCTGTTTTTTAAAGCATTCGGCATTGTGCGCTATCGTCTCCTCGGTGAGCATCTGGCGCATATCGGTTCTGCCGGAGGGGTCGCCGATGAGCGTGGTGCCGTCGCCGATGAGGGCGATGGGGCGGTTTCCGGCCATCTGCAGACGCTTCATAAGGCACAGTGCCATGAAGTGGCCGACATGCAGAGAGTCGGCGGTGCAGTCAAAGCCAATGTAGAAGGTGGCCTTGCCGTTATTAATCATTTCTTTTATCTGATCTTCATTGGTTACCTGCGCGATAAGGCCTCTTTCGACCAATTCTTCGTAAATATCCATTAGTTTTTCTCCTTTTTCATTATATCTTCGGCCGTTTTGGCCATAAATGCGATTATTTCGCTGCAATCGATATTGCCCTTAAGATCTGCGCAGCGCACATAGCCGTACTTTTCGCGCGCAATGTTGACACACTGCTTTGCGATAGAGGCGATCTTATCCTTTGCTTCGGTATCCTGGCCGTCGTTAAACGGGAAAACGAGTCCTTCGGCCATTATGGCGCCTGTAACCGCTCCGCAAAGCTCGCCGCTTCTCGCGCCGCCGCCAAAGCCTGCTGAAAGTGCAAGCGCTGTTTTCTCGTCCATACCGGTATATTCGCAGCACGCGGCAAAAACCGACTGTGCGCAATTATAACCGCTTTTGTGGTAATCAAATGCTCTTTGTCCAATATCCATAGCTGCCTCCTGTAAAAAAAGCCCCCTGTCCTAAGACAGAGGGCGTTGTAAACGCGGTACCACCTCTATATGCCTCATTCTCGCGAATAAAGCCTCGGTGAGTGCATGACTCAAGCGCTGTATCGGGCGCACCCGTCATCGCCTACTTAAGCATTTCAGCGAGCCGCTCCAAGCCGTATTCATTCATCCTCGCTCTCCCCTTTTCAGCATACAGGGTCTCTCTGTGCAGCAAAAAATGAATTACTTCTGCTTTTCATCGCGTTTTCGTGTGAGATTATACTAAACTAATCGTTTCTTGTCAACTTATATTTATCCGCCGCCGCAAGCTGCTCCTCGGCTCCGGCGAGGGTCGTTTCCGTGATAACGTCGCCGCCGTAGAGCCTTGCAAGCTCCATGCGTCTGCCCTGACGGTCAAGCTCTTTTACGACAGTGAATGTTTTTCCGTCCTTTTCGGCCTTTTCGATCTTATCGTGACTGTCGGCCAATGCGGCAATCTGCGGCAGATGCGTTATGCACAAAACCTGCTTGCCGCGCGAAAGATCGCTCATTTTTTCGCCTACGCGCTGAGCGGCAACACCGGAAACACCGGTGTCAATTTCGTCAAACACCATTGTTTCAATCGGGTCGTTATCGGAAAATGCGGTTTTCATTGCAAGCATTATTCGGCTAAGCTCGCCGCCGGATGCGATCTTCGATATTCTGCCAAGCTCCATGCCGGCGTTTGCGGAGATAAGAAAGCGCACATCGTCGGCTCCCGTTTTGTCAAAGCCGAGGGCCGATTCCATTGGCTCAACGGATACCTTGAACCTCACAGACGGCATACTGAGATCGCGAAGCTCGCTGCAAATGCGTGCTTCAAGCTTTTCTGCGGCCGCTTTGCGGCACGCCGTGAGCAAAGATGCCTTTTTGACGCAGTTAGCCTTATGTTCAGCAAGCTTTTTTTCGAGTTTTTTGAGCATATCGTCGGAATATTCAAGCATGGCAAGCTCTTTCCTGCTGTCGTCAAGAATTTTGAGCATCCCCTCTTCGTCGGCGTTATACTTTCGGCCAAGGCGCTTGAGTTGGTTTGTGCGCGTTTCAATTCGATCATACTCATCGGGCGAAAATTCAAGACCGTCGCGAAAATCGCGTATACGCTCGGCGGCATCGTAAATAAGAGAAGATGCATTACCAATGATATCTGCCGTTTCGCGCAGCTCATCTGATATCAGTGCAGCCTTGCTTATGAGTGCCGACGCTTCATCGACAAGCGCACCGGCGTTTTCATCGCATGCGTACAATGCGCTGTATGCTCCGTCGAGCGCTTCCGTAAGCTTTTCGGAATTTCTCAGCAGATCGCGTCGGGCAATGAGCTCATCCTCCTCGCCTACTTTAAGCTGAGCATTTTCAAGCTCTTCTATTTTATAACGCAAGCTGTCTGCCAAACGCTCTTTTTCCGCTTCGTCCATGGACAGCTTGTCAATCTCGCGCTTGCAGGCTGTATATTCTCTGTAAGCCTCGACAAATGCCGCAAGCTCGTCCGATGTCTTGCCGAATCCGTCAAGGTAAGCAAGATGCGAATCTTCGTCCATAAGCTGCCGGCCGTCATTCTGTCCGTGAATATCCAAAAGAAGTGAGCCGAGCTGCCTCAGCTGCGAAACGGTAACCGGGTTTCCGCATACGCGGCAGTTGTTTTTGCCGTCTGCGGAGATCTTGCGGCGTATGATGACCTCGTCCTCCGGCTC
>ULTH01000836.1_pt1 | contig 22905 bp, 19 predicted proteins | sample 1957421 | NCBI WGS metagenome assembly ULTH01 (sample SAMEA4835729, study PRJEB28245) | human gut metagenome | biome: gut microbiome; material: fecal sample | place: Denmark | collected 2008 | reverse complement strand
CCGCCCGTCAAGAGGTTTTTTGAAGGTTTTTGCGGTTTTTTGCGTTCTTTTAGGATTTCCGAACGATAAGCACGTTCAGTCGGCATCATCGTTCGCCATTTAACGAACCTTCGTCGCTGTTTCCTTTTAGTTTATTCGTCCGCATCATCCGCCGCCATCTTTCTGCCTGCTTTCACCGTCAGCGCACTCAAAAAAGCCCCTTCCCGATTGAGGAAGGAGCTTTTTTATGTAATCTGGAAATTACACAGTCGCCTTGGCGAGCTGCTTGGCCAGACGAGCCTTCTTACGATTGGCAGCATTCTTGTGCATAACGCCCTTCGACGCGGCCTTATCAATCGCGGAGGTGGTCACAACCAGCTGTGCATTCGCAGTCTGGGGATCAGCAGCAATCGCGGCCTCCAGCTTCTTGACAGAAGTGCGGACAGCGCTCTTGATCATACGGTTGCGCAGATTCTTCTTTTCGCTCACCTTGACGCGCTTCTTAGCGGACTTAATATTCGGCAACTTCGTTCACCTCCCGGTTCATACTGTTAATCGGCGGTTCACACCGCTCAATCTTAGGGTTCGAGTACGGCAGAAAACCGTGCGAAAACCAGCGCTGTTTATTGTAGCATGGTTTCCTGAAAAAATCAAGGCTTTTCAGAAAAAAATCTCTGTTTCTCGCACATTTTCTGCGGAAAGGCGGCGCATCCCGCATTTCGTTTGCTGCGGAGACGCCGTTTCTTCCATTATTATTTCATTTTCATCGCGCGCATGGCATTGAGAATCGCCAGCATTGCCACGCCGACATCCGCAAAGACCGCCAGCCACATGTTCGCAAAGCCGCAGATACCCAGCACCATCACCAGCAGTTTCACTGCAAGAGCAAAAATGATATTTTGATGCACAATCCGCATCGTCCGGCGCGCGTGGCGGACACCCTGCGCAATCTTCGCCGGATCGTCGTCCATCAGAACAATATCCGCCGCCTCGATTGCGGCATCCGCGCCGACGCCGCCCATCGCAATGCCGATATCCGCGCGGCGCAGCACAGGCGCATCGTTGATACCATCGCCCGTGAACGCCACGGTGTGGCCGTCGCCCAGCAAGCCTTCGAGCGCGCTTACTTTGTCCTCCGGCAGCAGCTCCGCGCGGTAGTCGGTCAGGCCGACCTTCTTGGCGATGTCCGCCGCGACTTCCTTGCGGTCGCCGGTCAGCATGACCAGCCGCTTCACACCCGCGGACTTCAAGGCTTCCATCGCGGATGCGCTGTTTTCCTTGATGACGTCGCTGATGACGAGCGCGCCGAGGTACTGCCCGCCGCGCGCAACATGCACCACCGTGCCGATTTCCGCCGGTTCAGCCGCCTTCACACCGATGGATTCCATCAGGCGCGCGTTGCCCGCGTACACCTGCTGGCCGTCCACCTTCGCCTGTACGCCGTGGCCCGCCGCTTCAGAAGCATCGCTGACGCGGTTCATGTCCACCGCGCGCCCCAGCGCCTCCTTAATTGAAATCGCAATCGGGTGATCGCTGAACGCCTCGGCATGAGCCGCAACGTCGAGCAGTTCGTCTTTCGTGACGCCTTTTGCCGGATGCACGCCCGTGACGGAGAACGTGCCCTTCGTCAGCGTACCTGTCTTGTCGAACACGACCGTATCCAGCCCCGCGAGGGTTTCCAGATACGTCGCGCCCTTGATGAGGATGCCCTTCTTCGACGCGCCGCCGATGCCGGAGAAGAACGTCAGCGGCACGGAGATAACCAGCGCGCACGGGCAGGAGATAACAAGGAAGGTCAGGGCGGTGTAAATCCACTTCGTCCAGTTGCCGTCAAACAGGCTCGGAATAATCGCCAGCGCCAGCGCGAAGAAGCACACGGCAGGCGTGTAAATCCGGCTGAACTTGGTGATGAAGCGTTCCGTCTTTGCCTTCGCGTCGCCGGAGGATTCGACAAGCGCCAGAATCTTCGCGACGGTGGATTCGCCGTAACCGACCGTGACCTTGACTTTCAACACGCCGGACAGGTTGACGCAGCCGCTGAGGACTTGGTCGCCCTCCTTCACGTCACGCGGGAGCGATTCGCCGGTCAGCGCCGTGGTATTCAGGCTCGAATTGCCCTCGATGACCACGCCGTCCAGCGGAATCTTCTCACCGGGCTTGACTAGGATGATGTCGCCCACGCGCACCTGTTCAGGGCTGACGCGGCGGCTGTCGTTGCCGTCCACCAGATTCGCGTAGTCTGGGCGAATGTCCATCAGCTTCGTGATGGATTCGCGGCTCTTGTCAACCGCCTTATCTTGGAAGTATTCGCCAATCTGGTACAGTACCATGACCGCGACGCCTTCCGCATATTCCGCAACGCACATTGCGCCGACGGACGCAACCGTCATCAGGAAGTTCTCGTCGAACACTTCGCCGCGGCGGATGTTGGAGATGGCGCGCCACAGCACGTCGTAGCCCGCGACCAGATACGCCGCGATGAACACGACAATCGTCGCCCAGTGCGTTTCGCCCAGATTCGTCTTGCTGACCAGCCCCAGCGCCAGCAGCGCGACCGCAGTCGCAACGCGAATCATCAGTTTCTTGCCCTTGTTCGCGCCGCCGTGTTCGTGACCATGTTCATGCGAGTGCTCGTGATGCTCGTGGTCGTCATCGTCATTATCATCATGATGATCGTGACCGCAGCCGCATTCGCTGTCGTGATGATGCTGGTGATGCTCATGCTCGTCTTCATCATCGTCCTCGTGATGATGCCCGCTGCACGGGCAGACCGTTCCGGACGGCTGTTCCGCTTCATCGAAGAAAATCTCCGCGTCGGGTTCAATTTCCTTCATCTTCGCGTATGCCGCCTTGCGCACTTCCTCGAAGCGGTCGGCAGGCGCTTCCAGTGTGATTTTCTTCTGCACATAATTCACCGACGCACCCACCACACCGGGCAGCTTTTGCAGTGCGCGTTCCACCTTTGCCGCGCAGTTCGGGCAGTCAATGTCCAGCTTCCACGACTGCTTGATGTTCCCCTGTGCCTCCGCAGGCGCTTCATCGAAGAAAATCTCCGCGTCGGGTTCGATTTCCTTCATCTTCGCGTATGCCGCCTTGCGAACCTCCTCGAAGCGTTCGTCCGCCGCTTCCAGTGTGATTTTCTTCTGCACATAATTCACCGACGCACCCACCACACCGGGTAGCTTTTGCAGTGCGCGTTCCACCTTTGCCGCGCAGTTCGGGCAGTCAATGTCGATTTTCCACGTTTTCTTCATGGTTTCCGGCGACCTTTCCGCTATTTATTCCGAATCACGCTGTTCGCCGGATGGCATTGTCCAGAGAACAAACATGTGAGCATTCGTTCATATGTGATAATACTCCTCTTCATGCCCATTGTCAAGAGGAAAAAGAAAATATTTTCCCCGAAAATGCGGAAAAGCGGCACCTGCTTTGCACAGATGCCGCTCGTGGGGGAATTGCTACTACTATAATACTATTTTCAAATGAGAATGTGCCGAGATGCGCCGCGAATTTTTCACGCTGACTAACGCGAGTGAAATGCAGCGTAGCAGCGCTACGCTAAATGGAACGAGCGGACGTCAGCGGGGAAAAGGCGCAAGCAGATGGCGCAGGCGAATGCAGAAAGTAGTATCATTACACCTTGAAGTTGACCGCCTGATCGCCCTGTTCGCTCTTGCCGAAGACATAGTCGTTGCCCGGCAGCACCGCGTTCAGCAGGATGCCGACCAGAGACGCCACCGCCAGACCAGACAGGCTGATGGTCACCTGACCAACGGTGAACACAATCGCGCCCGCGTTGGAGAAGTTGATGCCCAGCGCAAGGGACATAATCACCGCCGCGATGATGACGTTGCGGCTCTTCGCGAAGTCCACCTGATTTTCAACCACATTGCGCACGCCGACCGCGGAAATCATGCCGTAGAGAATCAGCGACACGCCGCCGATGGTCGCCGCGGGCATGCAGTGAATCAGCTCCGCAAACTTCGGGCAGAAAGAGAATACGACCGCCAGCACTGCTGCCATGCGGACAACCGCCGGGTTATAGACGCGGGTCAGCGCCAGCACGCCGGTGTTCTCGCCGTAAGTGGTGTTCGCCGGAGCGCCGAAGAGCGCCGCCATCGTCGTCGCCAGACCATCGCCCAGCAGAGAACGGTGCAGACCCGGATCTGCGATGAAATTCTTGCCGACCGTCGAGGAGATAGCGGACATATCGCCAATGTGCTCCATCATCGTCGCCAGCGCAATCGGGGCAACGGTGATGATGCAGTTCAGCAGCAGCGTGCCGTCACAGCCGCCAAAGAGGGAGAACGCGGTATCCTTCCACTGGAAGGGCAGACCCAGCCAAGCTGCTTCCTTGACAGGGGTGAAGTCCACCTGACCCGTCACCGCCGCGACGGCGTAAGAACCGACCACGCCCAGCAGAATCGGGATAATCTTGAACATGCCCTTGCCCCAGATGTTGAACGCCACCACGATGACCACCGCCAGAATCGCGATGAGCCAGTTATTGGAGCAGTTGTTGATGGCGGAGTTCGCCAGAATCATGCCGATGCAGATGATGATGGGGCCGGTGACAATCGGCGGGAAGAAGCGCATGACCTTCTGCGCGCCGAAGATCTTGAACAGACCCGCGACAACGACGTAAATCAGACCCGCGACCGCCACGCCCACGCCGGCGTAGGGAATCCAGTTCATCGTGCCGTCCGCGAACTGCGGCATTGCCTTCACCGCCGCATAGCCGCCGAGGAACGCGAAGCTCGAACCGAGGAACGCAGGGACTTTGCCGCCCGTGATGAGGTGGAACAACAGCGTGCCCAGACCCGCAAAGAGCAGGGTTGCGCTGACAGACAGACCTGTCAAGGTCGGCACAAGTACAGTTGCGCCGAACATGGCGAACATGTGCTGGAAACCCAGCAGAGTGAACTTCGCCGGGGAAAGTTTCTGATTGGTCATGTGATTCCGTCCTTCCTCCATATATGCTGTTGTCAACCGCTTTCAAATGAAGGCGATTATTGCAAATCCGCTTGTGCGGAGTACAATCAAATTATCGGATCCCCACGTTCCCCCAATAAACACGCGGACAAAGTATGCAGATGTCACCAACTGAATCGCGCGAAAGGGTCAAGGGAGGAACTCCCTTGCAGGGTCAAGGGGCAGCGCCCCTTGGGTTCCCCCAATAAACACGCGAAAACAGCGTGAGAGCGTCACCGATTCAATCGCGCGAAAGGGTCAAGGGAGGAACTCCCTTGCGGGGTCAAGGGGCAGCGCCCCTTGGGTCACCTATTCATCCGCCCGTCGTAGAGGGCAACGCCGTCGCCGCCGTCGATTTCTTCCATTTGGACGCCGATCTGCTCGTTGTTCGAGGTCGGGACGTTCTTGCCGACGAAGTCCGCGCGGATGGGCAGCTCGCGATGACCGCGGTCAATCAGCACCGCCAGGCAGATGCGTGCGGCACGGCCTTGGTCAAGAATCGCATCCATGGCGGCGCGAACCGTGCGCCCCGTGTGCAGCACGTCGTCCACCAGCACAACCACCTTGCCCGTCACGTCCACCGGCAGGTGCTTTTCCTGCACCTCGACGTTCAGCTGCGCCGGATCACGGTCGTCGCGGTACATGGCAATATCCACTTCGCCCACCGGAATGCGCACATGCTCGTACTTCTCGATGATGTCCGACAAGCGCTGCGCCAGCGGCACCCCGCGGCGGCGAATGCCCACCAGCACCACGTTTTCCAGCGGCATCAGCTGCTCCATCATCTCGTGCGCCATACGCGTCAGGGCGCGGTTCATGGCGTCGCCCGCCATCAGCTGGGCTTTCGGAATGCCTGCCTGCATGTTCATCATCGTCGGAATCCTCCTCTTTTTTCCTCTGCTGATTTTCCCCGCGTGCTTTGGGGCAAATCAGCGGTATTTTGCCAAAAAGAAAGCGCCTTTCCCGTCGGATGCCGCAGGAAAAGGCGCAATGTTTCGCATATTCAGTCTGACCGCGCGGTCGGGCGCAGGCAGCTCTGTTTCTGTCGGTTCGCTGCGTGCCTTTCCAGCCTCTCGTGCTGGGATTAAAGGATTGCTTTGAGTACCGCGGGACAGTATAGCACACTTTGCCGTGCTTGTAAAGCGGAAATCTCGCACTTTCCATCACTTTTCCGCAAAAAATACGTTTTCTCTGTCTGCTGATGATGTCTGCTTTCGTTCACGCGCCATGATTTCCCGTGTCAAGCTGCGCAGGAGCGCAATTCGCCCTCTTGCAATTTGTATTGAATAGCTGTATAATATAGATGCAGAAAGCATATTATTATATTGACTATCAATGCAATTTAGGAGGTACTCTTATGGCAGAGCAAGTATTGGTTCAGGTGCGTGTCGATAAAAAGCTGAAGGAGGAAGTTTCGGAGATCTACGAAATGCTGGGTCTGGATTTGCCCACGGCGATTCGGATGTTCCTCGTCCGCAGCAAGCTGGAGCGCGGACTGCCGTTCACTACGAGGCTGCCCAAAGAAACCGTCACCCGCCCGGAAGCACTGGATGCTTTGGACGCACTGTTCCAGCAGGCGTCTGGTGCGCCGGACATGACCCCGGACGAAATCAACGCAGAAATCGCAGCGGTTCGCGCCGCTCGGAAGGCGGTTAAGCAGTGAAATGTTATGCCGTTGTAGATACGAACGTCATCGTGTCCGCCTTGATTACGAAGAACCCAGATTCCCCGACGCGACAGGTGTTTCGCGCCATGCTGACGGGCGACATCGTCCCGCTGTATCATCCCGATATTCTGGCAGAGTATGAGGAAGTGCTGTGTCGGAAAAAGTTCCATTTGCAGGTGGAAACCGTGCGGACAGTGGTGGATGCTATCCGTCAGTTCGGCATCGAGGTGCAGCCAAAACCGACGGGCGAAATCCTGATTGACATGGACGACCTTGTGTTCTATGAAGTCGTCATGGAGAAGCGGGACGACGGTGCTTATCTCGTCACAGGCAATCAGAAGCACTACCCCGTCCGGCATTTCATCGTCACCCCCGCCGAAATGGTGGAAATTCTGAAGAAGTAATCCCATTTCGCCCAAACGATGGGCAAAAAATCTCGCTCCCCAAAGGCGCGAAAGCTGAAAAAGTCCCCGGCAAAGCCTTGACAAAGCGAAGAAAATCCGATATACTGTAAAGGCTGTATTGTAGCACCCCGGCGGATGTCTGTCCTCCGGTTACGAAATTTGATTTGTAAGGAGTGTTGAACATGTTCCGTACCTACCAGCCCAAGAAGCGTCAGCGCAGCAAAGTGCACGGCTTCCGCGCGCGTATGGCCACCAAGAACGGTCGCCGCGTGCTCTCCGCCCGTCGTCGTCGCGGCCGCAAGTCCCTGACCGTCTGATTGAGAGAATTTTCTTTCAGGCTTATTCAGAGACGCTGAATGTGCCAGACGCCACAGGACAGCAGGATTGTCCAATGACAATCCGCGCTCCATTCGTGGATGAAGCGCGCCCGATGTACCCGCGAGGTACGCTTCCGGGCGCGCTTTTCCTTTACTTCGGGTTCATACTGTTTCCGGATTCACCTGTGCCATCTGCTTGCGCATTCGCATCCAGGAATAGCATCATACGCCCATCATTCAATCGAGAACAGAGGACTGTAACCCAATGGAAAGACGCTATCGGCTGCAAAAAAACAAGGCGTTCCAATATGTCTACCACCGTGGACGGAGCGCCGCTTGTCGGGATTTGGTCATGCTCGTCGCCAAAGGTCGGGGCATGAAGGTCGGCTTTTCCGTCAGCAAGAAGGTTGGCAACGCTGTGACCCGCAATAAGGTCAAGCGCCGCCTGCGCGAATGCTTCCGGCCCTATCTGGGGGATGTGAAAAGCGGCCTGTACGTCGTCGTCGCCAGACCCTCAGCCGCTACTGCCAGCTTTTCCTCGCTGCAGAAGGACGTGCGCTACCTGCTGAAAAAGCACGGTGCTCTTCCAACACAGCCGAAAAGCCCAGATGCGCCATGAAACGCGCCTTGCTCTGGGGGATTCAGTTCTACCGCAGCGCCATCAGCCCCTATAAGGGCGGCCCGCGCTGCCGCTATACGCCCACTTGCAGCCAGTACGCGCAAACCGCCATCGAGCGCTACGGGGCTGTCAAGGGTGCGCGGCTGGCGGCATGGCGCGTCCTGCGCTGCAATCCGTTCTCCAAAGGCGGCTATGATCCCGTTCCCGAAGACCCCTGTACCACATTAAGAAAGGAATGAACTCATGGGCATCAACGAATTTCTGAAGACCATACTGGAATGGATTTACAGCTTCGTGGGCAACTACGGCTGGGCGGTCGTGCTGTTCACGCTGCTGGTGCGTCTGATTGTCATGCCGTTCGACTACAAGAGCCGTGTCGGGATGCGCAAGATGCAGAAGATTGCCCCCATGCAGGCAAAACTCCAGAAGAAGTACGAAAAAGACCCGGACAAGATGAACAAAAAGCTGCAGGAGCTCTACCGCGAGCAGCGCGTCAATCCCCTGTCCTCCTGCCTGCCGATGCTGATCAGCCTCCCGATCCTCTTCGCGATGTTCACCGCCATGAGAATGGTCGCCAACGAGCATCTGGCACAGCAGGCGTTCGACATCATCGCCTCGGGCAATCCGGCGCTGGATTCGTGGCTGTGGGTCAAGAACGTGTGGATGCCGGACTCCCCCTTCGCGGCGGCCTGGCCGAATCTTGATTCTCTGCGTCAAATCGCCACAAACGAATGGCTTGCCGTGTTCAGCAAGCTGCCGCAGGAGACGCTCGCTCTGCTGGCGGATAAGGGCCTTGCGCTGACGGCTGAATCCTTTACCGGCGATGCGCTGAACACAACGATTCAGACCATCTACACTACCATGGAGCAGCTGCCCGCTTATATGGAGCACGTCAAGTACTACAGCGACTTGGCCATTCCGCTGTTCAACCTCCACATTTTCGTGAACTACAACGGCTATTTCATCCTGCCGATTCTCGCTGCCGGCGGTCAGTTCCTGATGACAAAGCTCACCGGCACGGCGCAGACCCCCGCCGCGGATGACGCGCAGGCCCAGCAGGCGCAGAACAGCATGAAGTTCATGAACTACTTCTTCCCCATCTTCACGCTGATTCTGTGCTTCAACTACAACGCGATTTTTGCCCTCTACTGGGTCGCCTCGAACGTGATTGCCATCGTGCAGACCAAGGGCATCAACATGTACCTTGACCGCAAGGAAGCCCTCGAAGCCGCCAACCCCAACAAGAATACCGGTTCGCTGAAGTAATACCTGTTCGTTGAAGTGATAGGAGAGCAATCATGAAAACCTACGAAGCTACTGGCAAAAACTATGAAGAGGCCCTGCAGAACGGCTTGAACGCCCTGCATGCCACCATTTCCGATGTCACCGTGGAAACGCTGGAAGAAGGCAGCAAAGGGCTGTTCGGGCTCTTCGGCTCAAAGCCCTGCAAGCTCCGCCTGACGCTCCATGAGGTGGAAGAGGAAGTCGAAGAAGACGATCCGCTGGCGGATTTGCTGTCCTCCGTGAAGGTGGAAGCACCCAAGCTCGCTGCCCAGCCGAAACCGCAGCCCAAGCCCGTGCAGCCCAAGCCGCAGCCGAAGCCCGCACAGCCCAAGCCGGCGCAGGAAAAGCCCGCCGAGGTGAAGGTGGAAGCGAAGATCGAAGCCCCGGTGGAAGCGCCCGCTGTGGAAGCTGCTCCCGCTGTGACGGATGCCGCCCCTGCTGCTGATGCCGCCGAGCGTCCCGCGCCCGTGCAGCGCAAGCGCAGCGACCGCCCGAAGAAGGACAAGCCGCGTCAGCCCAAGGCAGAGGGCGAATCCGCCCCGAAGCCGGAGCGCAAGCCCCTTCCCCCGAAGGCACCCGCTGCCCCGCTGGAAAAGCCCGTCGTCACCATGATTCCCGACGAGCAGATTGACCCCGCCTCCCCCGTCGGTCAGGCGCAGAGCTTCCTCAAGGAGCTGACCAACCTGATGGGCGTTGACGTGACCGTCGCGATGGGTACGGACGCGGAGAACAACATCTTCGCGCAGATGACGGGCGACACGCTGGGCATCCTGATTGGCCGCCGCGGCGAGACGCTCGACGCCCTGCAATACCTGACGAGCCTGCGCATCAACAAGGGGCAGGATCACTACACCCGCGTCACGCTGGACACGGAGAACTACCGCGCCAAGCGCGAAGACACGCTGATTCGTCTGGCGAACCGCATGGCGAACCGCGCCGTCAAGACGGGCCGCAAGGTTTCTCTGGAGCCCATGAACCCCTACGAGCGCCGCGTGATTCACTCCGCGCTCCAGCCCAACGAGCTGGTGGACACCCACTCCGAGGGCGAAGAACCCAAGCGCCACATCGTCATCACCCTGCGGAAGTAATTCCTACGGACTGTCCTGCAAAACGGGGCAGTCCTTTTTCTTTGCGCTTGCACCCGAAAATTTTCCTCCGGTGCGCAAAACCGCTTGCAAAACCGCCGATTTTATGCTATACTATTTTGTGCTTGCCGGAATGGCGGAATGGCAGACGCGACGGACTCAAAATCCGTTGGCAGCGATGTCGTGTGGGTTCAAGTCCCACTTCCGGCACGACATGAAGAATCCGAATCTGACTTTCCAATTGGAAGCGGGTTCGGATTTTTTCTTGCCTTTCCATCTGGAAATACAGTCATCATCAGGAGGTCAATATGCTGACGCTGTATGAGCCAAAATATGAGGACTTGTGGTTTCGGCAAATGATGCTGGCGGATGAAGATACCATGTCTTACAATCACGCATGGGGCGGGACAATTCCCTTTGGGGAAGATAAATGGCGTGGCTGGTACGATTGCTGGATTGCTGACCCTGATGGCAAGCGGTATTACAGGTATCTCAAAAACGAAGATGGTCAGTTTGTTGGCGAAATTGCCTATCACTATGATGCCGAAATGCAGCAGGAAATAGCCAACGTCATGATTTATGCGAAATACAGAAGAAGAGGCTATGGCGGCGAAGCATTGGATTTGCTGTGTTCCGCGGCGAAAAGCAACGGCGTTTCCGTTCTGTACGATGATATTGCCATCGACAATCCGGCTGTCAGCCTTTTTCTGAAACACGGATTTGTGGAAGAATCCCGAACAGAAGAGATAATTCTCCTCAAAAAGGAACTGTGATTGGGTGTGTGCTTCCAGTCGCTCCATACAAAAGAGCCTTGCAGCGTGTGATGCTCCTGCAAGGCTCTTTTTGTTTTTTGGGGGATTTTCCGCTTATTTCCCCCTATGTTCCTCTTTCCACCTGATAATCTCCTCCAGCCGCTGCTTATACCGTCCCTCGTTCCCCTGCTCCGTCGGCTGATAGTAGCGCTTCCCCTGCAGCGAATCCGGCAGGCACGTCATCGCGGACAGCTTCTCCTGCGTGTCATGCGCGTACACGTAGCCCTTGCCATAGCCGAGGTTCTTCATCAAGCTGGTTTGCGCATTCCGGATTTGCAGCGGAACAGGCTCCGCGATTTGCTCCTGCGCATCCTTTTTCGCCGTCTCATACGCCACATACAGCGCGTTCGATTTCGGCGCCATCGCCATGTACACCACCGCCTGCGTCAGATGCACCGTGCATTCCGGCATCCCCAGAAAGTGACACGCCTGATACGCCGCGACTGCCGTTTCCAGCGCGCGCGAATCCGCCAGCCCGATGTCCTCGCTCGCGAACCGCACGACGCGCCGCGCGATATACAGCGGGTCTTCGCCGCTTTCCAGCATCCGTGCCAGCCAATAGACCGCCGCGTCCGGGTCGGAATTGCGCATGGACTTGTGCAGCGCGCTGATGAGGTCATAGTGCCCATCGCCCTTCTTATCGTAGAGCAGCGACCGCCGCGACGTACACTGCGCGACCGTCTCCGGCGTCACATGCGCAAGACCGTTTTCGTCCAAGTCGGCATTGAGGATGACCATTTCGAGCGTCGAAAGGGCGGTGCGCGCGTCGCCATTGGAAAAGACGGCAATCGCGCGCAGCAAATCCTCCGCCATGTCGATTTTCTGCCCGCCGAAGCCGCGTTCGTCCTGCAAGGCGCGGTGGAGCAGCCCCAGCACGTTCTCCTCCGTCAGCGCGTGCAGCACGAACACGCGGCAGCGCGACAGCAGGGCACTGTTGACTTCGAAGGACGGGTTTTCGGTCGTCGCGCCGATGAGGATGATGCTCCCCTTCTCGACGTAGGGCAGGAAAGCATCCTGCTGCGCCTTATTGAAGCGGTGGATTTCGTCCACGAACACAATCGTGCGGATGCCAAAATGCCGGTCGCTTTCCGCCTGCTCCATCACCTGCCGGATTTCCTTGATGCCGCTGGTGACGGCAGAGAAGTTGATGAAGTGGCTCTTCGTTTGATGGGCGATAATCTGCGCGAGCGTGGTTTTCCCCACGCCCGGCGGCCCCCAGAAAATCATGGAGGACACCAAATCGCCCTCAATCATGCGGCGCAGGACTTTGCCCTTGCCGATCAAGTGCTCCTGTCCGGCAAACTCATCGAGGTTCTGCGGGCGAAGGCGCTCCGCCAGCGGCGCGGGGGGATTCGCGGCGGTCAGGAAGGTTTCCTGCGGCATTGCTCATCACTTTCCTTTTGGGTTTTCTGTGTTGATTTCTCTTTTGCAGCGGTGTTACCTTAAATTTTATTGTTGCAGAGGGTTTCGCCTCTGCGGAGGCGACAAGGGGGCTTTGCGGTCGCCCCCTTGACCCCTTCGCAGCACACTCCCATGTTTCTTGGTTATTTATGTTGCAGGGAGATTCGCACGCAGCGCGACTGATGCGCTCATTCGCCCCGTTTCGGCAGCAGAATCCAAACTTTCGGCATCAGCAGCACCAGCACGAACAGTACCTTGCAGAGCAATCCATAGGCGCCGCTTGCCTGCGCAATCGCAGGAACGCCCAGAATCGGCAGAAAGGCAAGCGCGAACAACACATCCCAGACAATTCCTGCAAGTTTCAGATTACCGTCATAGCCCGTGCGGAATTTCAGTATCGTCAGCACGGCAAAGGCAAGCAGCAGCACGCAGACGGGAATGCAGTACAGCGCGTCTGTATAGACCACGCCGTGTTCCGTGCTGAAATCCATGAAAATCAGAGCCGCCGCAGAGACGCAGAAGCACAGCAAGCCCACAATCGTCATCATCAGCTTATCAAGTGTTTTCATGTTTTTCTCCCTTCTTCTGCTTTTTCAGCATCGTCTCAATATTCTCGTTGAGCTTTCCCAGCACCTTCACCGCTTCGGACAGCATCGCGTATTCGCCCAGCGTCGGGTCAACCAGCAGCAGCACATCCGGGGCGGTGGTCGAGGGCATCAGGCGCTTGTCCGTCATCGCCATCGCGGGGATGAACGCCGCTTGGTCGGGCATGTACTCTGCGTTCAGCTTCATCACGAGGAAGCCGCCGCGCTTGTAGGTCACCAGCGACACACCAAGCTGATTCGCCAGCACGCGCACCTGCGCAACGTCCAGCAGCGTCTCCACCACCGGCGGCACTTCGCCGAAGCGGTCAAGCAGCTCGTCGGTGATGTCCTCGCGGTCTGCCTGCGTCGTCAGGCTCGCAATCCGCTTGTACATCTCCATCCGCTGCCGGTCGTCGTGTACATAGTCGTCCGGCAGATACGCATCCACCTTGATGTCCACGCGCGTTTCGAGGTGCGGTTTCGCGGGCGGCAGACCCTCCTGCTCCGCGCGCGCCTCCTGAAGCGTCTCCTCCATCAGCTTGCAGTACATGTCGTAGCCGACGGTCGCCAAATGCCCATGCTGTTCCGGCCCCAGAATATTGCCCGCGCCGCGGATTTCGAGATCGCGCATGGCGATACGGAAGCCAGCGCCGAACTCCGTGAACTCCCTGATGGCTTCGAGGCGCTTCTCCGCCGTCTCAGACAGACTCCGTTCCGGGCGGATGGTGAAGTACGCATACGCCTGCCGGTTGCTCCGCCCGACGCGCCCGCGCAGCTGATAGAGCTGGCTCAGCCCGAAGCGATCCGCGTCAAAGACAATCAGCGTATTCGCCGTCGGCACGTCCAAGCCGCTTTCGATGATGGTCGTGCAGAGCAGCACGTCGTAGCTGCCGCCGTAGAAGTCCATCATCACGTCCTCCAAGCCGTGTTCGCGCATCTGCCCGTGCGCCACGCCGATGCGCGCTTCCGGCACAAGCTGCTTCAAGCGTTCATAGAACGCGCCGATGGTCTGTACAGAGTTATAGAGGAAGTACACCTGCCCCCCGCGCGACACCTCGCGCAGAATCGCGTCGCGAATCACGCCGTCGTTGTAGTCAATCACGCGCGTCTGCACCGGCAGTCGTTCCTCCGGCGGCGTTTCCAGCACAGACATATCGCGGATGCCGACCATCGACATGTGCAGCGTGCGCGGAATCGGCGTGGCGGAGAGCGTCAGCACATCCACCTGATGCTTCATATTCTTGATGATTTCCTTGTGCTGCACGCCAAATCGCTGCTCCTCGTCCACAATCAGCAGACCGAGGTTCTTGAACTGCACGTCTTTGCCCAGAATGCGGTGCGTACCGACAAGGATGTCGATTTCGCCCTCCTTCACGCGGCGCAGAACGTCCTTGGTTTCCTTCGCCGTGCGGAAGCGGCTCAGCACGTCCACTTTGACCGGGAAGCCCTTGAAGCGCTTCAAGACCGTGTTGTAGTGCTGCTGCGCCAGAATCGTCGTCGGCGCCAGAATCGCAACCTGCTTGGAGTCCATCAGCGCCTTGAACGCTGCACGCAGGCTGACCTCCGTCTTGCCGTAGCCGACGTCGCCGCACAGCAGCCTGTCCATGTTGCGCGGCGACTCCATGTCCGCCGTAATTTCCTTCACGCTCTGCTCTTGATCCGGGGTCAGCTCGTAGGGGAACATGTCCTCAAACTCGCGCTGCCATGGCGTATCCGCGCTGAACGCAAAGCCCGTCTCCTGCGACCGCCGCGCGTAGAGTTTCACAAGGTCAAACGCCATCTTTTTCAGGCCCTCTTTGACCTTCGCCTTCTGCTTCTGCCAGTCGCCGCCGCCGAGCTTGTTCAGCTTCGGGGGATTCGCCGGATTGCCGATGTAGCGCTGCACGCGGCTGAGCGCCTCAATCGGCACATAGAGCTTGTCGCTCCCCTGATATTGGATTTGCAGATAATCCCGGCGCGTGCCGCCGTTTTTCATCTGCGCTGTGCCAAGATAAATGCCGACGCCGTGTTCCTCATGCACCACAAAGTCGCCGGGCTTCAGGTCAGTGAACGCGGCAATCTTCTCGCCCGCCGCCTGCCGCTTCTTCGCCTTGCGGTAGCCCGTACCGTACACGTCCGTGTCGCTGACGACAATCAGGCGCGCTTCTTCCCAGATGAAGCCGTGCGTCAGCGTGCCTGGCAGCACCTGCACACATTCCTCCGGCAACTTGTCGATTTTCTCCGCGAACGACGCGGCGACATCGTGTTCTTCCAGCGCCGCCGCCAGACGCTGACCGCGCGCCACGCCGCCGCACAGTACCGCCACGCGGTAGCCCTCGCGCAGCCAGCCGTCGCAGTCCTCCGCCAGCGGGCGAATCTGCGACGAATACCCTGCCACGCGCTGCACGCCAAGATCAGCGGCATCCTTGACCGCCACGCCTGCCATGCCTTCCAGAAACTCCGTCACAGCGACCGTCGCGTACCCCTGCACATGTCGCAGCAGCTCGTTCCAGTCCATCAGCAGCGTTTCCTGCTCCTTGACGGCTTCGTCGCGGCTTATCGCGCCTTCGAGATCCTCCGCGAAGCCCGCCCGGCGTTCTTCCGCGCGCTTCCTGAGCAGATTCGGGTCGCTCAGCACCACAATGTCCGGCTCAAACCAGTCCAGCACCGTGTAAGTATCGTCCGTCAGCACGGTCAGCCACGCCCGAATGCGCTTGAACGGCAGCCCCTCCGCCAGCATGTCCGCGTCCGCCATCAGTTGGGCGCGGCGGCGTTCCAGTTCCGCCTTGCGCGCGGCGGTCTGCTGCTTTTCGCGAATCTTCGGGGTGATGTTCTTGTCGAAGAAGTCCGGCGCGTCCGCGTCGTCCTCCGGCAGCGGCGGCAAATCCGAAAAGAGCGTCGAACTTGCGGGCGTCAGGTCGCCCCCCTGCCGCTCGATGGCGTCCCGCATCCGCCGCGCTGCCTTTTCCGCATCCACCGGTGGAAGCAATACCTCCGTCGCGGGCGTGAGCGTGCATTTCTCCACCGAATCAAGGCTGCGCTGGCTGATGCAGTCAAATTCGCGGATGGAGTCCACCTCGTCGTCGAAGAACTCAATGCGCAAACTCTGGCTGCACGCAGGCGGATACACGTCGATAATGCCGCCGCGCAGGGCGCACTGCCCCTTGCCCTCCACCATGCTGACGCGCTCGTAGCCCATGGCGGTCAGGCGGCGAATGAGGTCATTCAGGTCGATTCGGTCGCCGGGAGCAAGGCGAATCGTCTCTTCGCGGAAGCGGTCGGCGCTGCCCATGCGCTGCAAGGCGGCGTCCATACTCGTGCAGAGCAGGCGGATATCCCCCTCCTGCGCCCTTGCCAGCGCTTCCAGCCGCCGCCACGCGCTTTCGTGGCTCGACGCGCCGCGCGTGAGGTCGATTTCGCCGCCCGGCAGACACGCCACACCCGATTCCAGCAGCTGCTGACCGTCCTCGGCGTCGTGCGCCGCCTTGAGGTCGTTGCCGGAAATCAGCAGGACTTTCCTGCCCGTATCGGCGCAGAGTTTTGACGCGATATACGCCGCCATTGTGTCCGGCAGCCCCGTCACGGCGATGGGCTGTTTGCTTTCCGTTGCTTTCAGCAGCTTGTCATACGCTTTCGACGCAATGCCGGATAATAATGCCTGATTCATATGCGCTCCTTGGGATGAGTCGTGGTACGAAAAATACGCCTGTGCTTACACAGTCTTATTGTATTCCTGCATGGCATGGTCAATACCGTTTTTGACCCAGTCCTCCACGCAGTCCGCCGCGCGCTCGAACGCCTGCTGCATGGCGATTTGCTCTTCGCGGATGGTGTACTTGCTCAACACCCAGTCCGCCAAGTCCCAGCCATCGGGCTTTGCGCCCACGCCAATCCGCACGCGCGGGAAATTCTGCCCCGGCGTATGGGCGATGATGGAGCGCATTCCGTTATGCGTCCCGGCACTGCCGGATTTGCGAACGCGCAGGCGGCTGGCGGGCAAATCAATATCATCATAGATGATAAGCAGATTTTCCAGCGGCACTTTATACCAATTGAGCAGTTCGCTGACGCACTCACCGGAGAGGTTCATGAACGTCTGCGGGGCGCAGAGGACGACACGCTTGCCGTCCACGGTCGTTTCGGTCAGCAGTCCCTTGCACTTGCTCTTGTTCAGTGTCACGCCCCACTTGCGGCAGAGCATTTCCAGCGTATCGAACCCCGCGTTATGGCGGGTATGGGCGTACTGCGTGCCCGGATTCCCCAGCCCAACGACGATCAGTGTTTCCTTTTCCATGGTGATTCCTCCAAAACAGGTCTTGGCGGAGAGGATATACACCCCCTCCGCTGAGATTGCAAGGAGCAATTGCCCCTTGACTCTTTCGCGCGATTGAATTGCTCGCATCTTCATGCTGGTTTCGCTTGCTGCGCAAGGATTTCGCCTCTGCGGAGGCGGCCAAAGGGCATGAAAATAGACGAAGTCTGCGATTGCCCTTTGGAAACCTTCGGTGCACTCCCATGCAGCTTGTGCTTTATCGGAACACTATAGTTAGTGTACCTTAGGCTTTCAGTCTCTCCACTTCTTCCCGCACCATATCCTTCGTGCAGAAGTTCAGCGGGGAGAAGCGCCCGTCCAGCGCCTTTTCCAGCTTTGCAATCGCCGCTGCCTTGTCACCCGCTTCCAAATCGTAGCGCGACAGGAACCACAGCGTGTCAATCTGCGAATCCTTCTCCGCGTGTGCCTTCTCGAACCATTCCTTCGCCTTGTCCTTCTCGCCCGTCACGCGGTAATATGCCTGACCCAAGTTGTCCAGGCACACCGGGTCTTCGTCGTCATAGTCCACCGACTCCTGAATGAAGGCGAACATTTTGTCGATGCCCTCCTGCCATTCGCGGTCAATGTCCTCCTGCGTTTTGACCTTCGGCTGCTCGGCGGCTTCTTCGGCGGATGCTTCCTTTTCCGGCGCTTCGGGCATTTCCGGCGCTTCGGCGGCTTTCTCCGGTACAGCTTCCGCAACCGGCTTTGCGCCCGAATACTTCTCGACGTACATGTATCCCAGCGTCTGATAGGTCAGACCAATCGGCGCGCGGTTGTGCTGCTTTTCCAGCAGGTGAATCGCCTTGTCCAGCTCGCCCTTCTTCATCAGGCACGCCGCATAATCCACAAAAAGCTGACTCTTCTGGTCGGACGTGAGGTCAGGACACTTCTGCGCCTTGATGAGCAGGGGCATCGCCTTGTCGTAGCTGCCCTCGCGAATCAGCAGAATCGCATAGCCCAGCATCGGGCGCGCGGACATCAGCCCCTTGTCAATAGCTTCCTCATAGAGCTTCTTTGCCTGTTCCAGATCGCCTTTTCCGTGCGCGCGCATGGCCTGCTGCGCCTTGATGGTCGCCATGAATCCCATTGTCGTTTCTCCTTCAGCGGTTTTTGGCTGCCTTCTTTTTCAGGCGGTCATACCGATATTGTAGCGCATTTTGCTCCTCTTGTACAGAGGGCGGATCGAATAATGACGGTTCGGCGGACAGCGCCATCGCCCGCCGCGTCATGTCCAGCGCGGACTCGTAGTCCCGCTCGTAATGCTCGTAGTGCTTCGCCAGCTCGATGTAGGGCTTCGTTCCGCCTTCGTGCCGCGCAATCATTCCCAGCCAGACCTTTACCGCCTCGTCTCGCTCGCCGCCCCGGCGATAGCTCTGCGCAAGACGCTCCTGCCCCTGCGCATGAAGATTGCCGCTCGTCAGCTGATAGCACTTCCGCGCTTCCGGCACATGCTGAAAGCGTTCCAGCGCCACGCCCATTGAGAACACATCCTCGTCGTGCCGCACGTTTTCCGGCGCGCGGTACATTTCCACCATCGCCGTCAGCAGTACGCAGAGGCTCGCCACGTCCTGGGCGTTGTGTTCCAGCACGTCCGTCAGCAGGTCAAAATTTCCCGTCTTGAGGTAGTCGAAGAAGCGCTGCGGCACCTGCGCGCCCGGCAAATCATCGAAGCGTGGAATGCCCAGCACCGCTTCTTCCAGCTTGCCCAGATTGCACCGCTGCAGGCGCAGTTTGAACACCCGCCGCGCAATGTGCAATAGATCAATGTGCGGTTTGTCAAGGCACGAATCATCCATACGGTTCATTAGGAAGCGATCGCGCAGCAGCGGCACGTCGAATGTCCGTCCGTTGAAGGTGCAGATTGCGTCGTAGCCCATCAGCGTATCCGCAATGGATTGCAGCAGAAACTTTTCCTCCGGATAATCGCGCATCACCAGCTGATGAATCTGGAATCCCGAATCCGTCAGGCAGCCCATGCCGACCTCGAACGCGACAGTCCCCGCGCCCATAAACCCGGTGGTTTCGGTGTCCAGATAGAGGATGTTCCGCGAGTCGAGATCGTCCGGCAGCGTTTCCTGCGTCATCAGGCGAAGGGCGGACAGGTCAAGGTCAAACGCGCCGGGAAATTCGGATAACTCGCGCATTTCCCGCCCGTGGTAGCAGTCCGTGAACTGCTTTTCCGACGCTTTCGGGGGCGATTTCGGCTTTTCAATCGCCTTGAGTTTGTCTCGCAGATTCATTCCGTCAGCGCCTCCAAGAGGGCGATGGCGGTCGCTTTGCCGTCCTCGCCGATTTCACCCACCGGCCCGACGCACCCCGGACAGCCCTGACGGCACGCGCAGTCCCGCACAACTTGCAGCGCCTGCTCCAGCAGGAGCTTCCGCATCGCATACGCCTTCTGCGCCAGCCCGATGCCGCCGGGGATGTTGTCGTACAGCAGCAGCGTCGGCTTGTCCGTCAGCGGGCTTTTCACCTGATAGACGATTGCAATGTCCTGCGGCGCACACATCAGCGACAGCGGCGCAACAATCCGCAGCAGATTCGCCACGCCCATCATGCCGTTTTTCAGCGTGTCGCTCTCGAACCGTGCCGCCAGCGTATCCGGCAGCGTCCACCACATGGCGGTTGTGTGCATTTCCGTCTCCGGCAGCCGCACATGCCCGAACCCCAGGGTTTCGTGCGTATCGAGCCTAATCTTCTTGAACATCGTCACCAAGGTCGATACGCGGATTTCGCCCAGCGCCGTCAGCCCGCCGTCCTGCTCTTCCTCTTTTTCCTTGTCCAGCAGGGAGAGCGTCACATTCAAGTCCGCATCGGTGTAGTACCCCACGTCCACGCGGCGGATGAACGCTTTGCAGGCGTCGAAATCCAGCTTTTCCACCTGATACTGCTGCGCCTCGTGCATGTAAATTGCGTTTTCGTGCAGCAGCATCGGCACGGTGTAACGGTCCATTTCGCCGATGACGCGGTGGTTCGCCGGATCGGTCGTGTCGATGATGACGAAATTCTCCTCCGCCCGCGCCGACCGCAGGGAAATCTCGCTTGCCGGGAAATCCTCCGCCGACCAGTGATACCGCCCGCCGACGTGCCGCAGGATCCCCGCCTCATCGAGGTATTCCAGCAGTTCCGGCGCTCCGGGCGCATTCCCCAAGCCCTCGCCGTCCTCAAACGGCAGCTCAAACGCCGCGCACTTAAAGTGGTTGAGCAGAATATACAAATTATCCGGATTCAGCAGCGCGTTCTCCGGCGAGCGCTTCATCAGATAATCCGGGTGGGATACGATGTACTGGTCAAGCGCCGCCGAGGACGCGACGTAGAACACGATGGACGTTCCCTTTCGCCGCCCAGCACGCCCCGCCTGCTGCCATGCACTCGCGATTGTTCCCGGATAGCCGCACAGCACGCACGCATCCAGCGCGCCGATGTCGATGCCCAGCTCCAGCGCGTTCGTGGACACCACCGCGTCCACCCGTCCCGCGCGAAGCCCGCGTTCAATCTCTCGCCGCTCTGTCGGCAGATACCCGCCGCGATAGCCGCGCACCCGCCCGGCGTTCCCCAGCGGGTCGCGCACCATGTCCTTCAGGTACTTCGTCAGCACCTCAACCGCCAGCCGCGACCGCGCGAACGTAATCGCCTGAATCCCATTCTGCAGCAGCAGCCCCGCAATCCGCCGCGTTTCCTGCAGCACGCCCTTGCGGATGCCCAGCTGCCGATTGACCACCGGCGGATTGTAGAACACGAAGTGCCGCACGCCCATCGGCGCGCCGTTATCATCCACCAGGCTGACCTCGCGCCCCGTCAGCGTTTCCGCCAGTTCCTTCGGGTTCGCAATCGTCGCGCTGCACAGGATGAACTGCGGATGACTGCCGTAGAAATCGCACAAGCGCAGCAGCCGCCGCAGCACGTTCGCCAAATTCGACCCAAACACGCCGCGATAGGTATGAATTTCATCAATCACGATATACCGCAGGTTCTCAAACAGCTTGACCCACTTCGTGTGGTGCGGCAGAATCCCGCTGTGCAGCATATCCGGGTTCGTCACGACGATATGCCCCGCCTGCCGAACCGCCTTTCGCGCCGCGCCGGGCGTATCGCCGTCATAGGTATACGTCTTGATATCAACGCCCATCGCCTCAATCAGCTCATACAGCTCGCTGACCTGATCAGCAGACAGCGCTTTCGTCGGGAAGAGGTACAATGCTCGTGCGTCATCATTCTGCAAAATGGCAGACAGCACCGGCAGGTTATAGCACATCGTTTTGCCGGAGGCCGTCGGCGTGACAACCACAACATCCCGCCCCGCCAGCACCTCACGGATTGCGTGCGCCTGATGGCGATACAGCTGATGCACCCCGCGTTTTTCCAGCACAGGAAGCAGCCGCGGATCAAGAGAATCCGGGAACGGCTCATACACCGCCGGACGCGCCGGAAGGACATCCCAGCGGACAACGTTTTGCATAAACATAGGGTCACTGCGGAGGGATTCCGCCAGCTGGTCAACATTCATAGGAAGCACCTCCCGACAAGGATTGCATTTCCCCCTCATGATAGCAGATTTCTGTTCGCTTGTAAAGGCGAACAGGGGGAGGGCGAATAGTGGAAAAGAAAAAAGGATAAACACGCGGGCAAAGCAGGGGAAAAGCGACCAACTCAATCGCGCGGAGGGGTCAAGGGGCAATTGCCCCTTGCAGGGTGCAGGGACAGCGTCCCTGCTGGGGCTTGGGGCAACGCCCCAACTGTTACACCGTTAAACCTACTCAAAGAGAAAAGTCAAGCATGGCACCTTGGTCGCAGGCAGCGAAGCGTCCCTGCGCACAAACTCCCGCTCCCGCAGGAGCGGAATCCCCCAGCAACACAAAAAATCGACTATGAAAATGTGCATCCGAAGCAATCCAGAGGGCGACCGCAGACTTCGTCTGTTCTCACTGCCCTCTGGTCGCCTCCGCAGAGGCGAAACCCTCTGCAACACAAAAATCAACTTGCTTAAGCAAACATCATTGCCTTTTGCCCCCAAGGAGGATTTTCCCCATGCAAAAAATCCCCCGCCTGTCGCACAACAGACGGAGGAAATTGATGCAAACTCTACTTGAGAAGTGACGGAATCACCCTTGCGGACGATTACGCTTCCTCGTGGGTCTTGGGGAGCGCACGCATCACATTGCCGCTGCGCAGGCAGCGGGTGCAAACGTTCATACGCTTCGCAGAACCGTTGACCACCACGCGGACACTCTGCACGTTGGGCGCCCAGGTACGGTGGGTCTTACGGTTGGAGTGGCTGACGTTGTTGCCGTTCAGCGTACCCTTTTCGCAGATCTCGCAAAACTTACCCATGGAAATCCACCTCCTTGTTGGAGTATGCACACATCAAGCCTTGACAGTATATCATACTCTGCGGCAAAAAGCAAGGGGTTTCCTCAAAAATTCAGCATTTGGAAATCTGTGAGCATGGGATGGTGATTATCGGAGGAATGCGGGCAGAGCGGCCATGT
>ULTH01037939.1_pt1 | contig 24599 bp, 16 predicted proteins | sample 1957421 | NCBI WGS metagenome assembly ULTH01 (sample SAMEA4835729, study PRJEB28245) | human gut metagenome | biome: gut microbiome; material: fecal sample | place: Denmark | collected 2008 | reverse complement strand
TCTTCATACTGCGCAGTGCGACGATATAATACAAAAACTCCCCGACGGAGCGGACACGGTTATTGGTACGAAGGGAGTATTTCTTTCGGGCGGCGAGAGGCAGCGAATAGCAATAGCACGCGCCGTATTGAAAAACGCGCCCGTTATTATTCTCGACGAAGCGACGGCTTTTGCCGACCCCGATAACGAAGCCAAAGTGCAGAAAGCGTTTTCCGAACTTTCAAAGGGTAAAACGGTTATTATGATTGCTCATAGGCTTTCGACTGTGGCTAACGCCGATTGTATATACGTAATAAAAGACGGTCTTATAGCGGAAAGCGGCAGGCGCGACGAACTTCTCGAAAAGAACGGGGTGTTTGCCGAAATGTGGAAAGAATATGCCGCGTCGGTAGAATGGAAAGTGGCAAAGGAGGGTGAAAGCAATGTCGCTCGTTAAAACGATACAAAAAAAGACGGCTTCTTCAAAGCAGGGAGCAAAGGGGATTATTAAAGGAATAATCGCCTGCGCGTTTCAGAATATGGCGTTTATGTTGCCGACCACGCTTTTATACTTTCTCGTTTCCGATATGCTTGGCGGCGGAGTGCAAGGTGGAAGAATAACTTTTTACGTCGTCGGATGCGTGATATGCTTTGCGCTTATCTTTTTAACCACATGGTTCCAGTATAACAACACGTATTTTACCACTTACGAAGAAAGCGGAAAAAGAAGACTTAGTTTAGCCGAAAGACTTCGTAAACTTCCTCTATCGTTCTTCGGCAAAAGAGATCTTGCCGACCTGACGAGTACGATTATGTCCGACTGCGAAGTGATAGAAAAGAGTACTTCGCATTTTATCCCGGGACTGTTCGGCTCGTTGATTTCAACTATTCTTATCGCCGCAGGGCTTTTCGTTTTCGATTGGCGAATGGCTCTTGCCGCGCTTTGGGTTATTCCCGTTTCGGTTCTTATCGTCATTTTAAGTTATAAGGTACAGGATAAAGTGCTTGTTAAATTTATGACGGCAAAAATGTCGTGCGCGGACGGTATACAGGAATATATCGAAACGGTACGCGATCTTAAAGCAAACAACGCCGAAGGAAACTACCTTTCTGGATTAAAGAATAAGATTAAGGGCGTTGAAAAGAGTAACATAAAAGCGGAACTCACTACCGCCGTGTTCGTAACGGGCGCGGGAATGGTTTTAAAACTCGGCATAGCCACCGTGGCTTTGGTTGGTTCGGCTCTGCTCGTAAACGGAACGCTCGGAGTTTTAACCTTCTTTATGTTTTTGCTTGTCGCTTCCCGTCTTTACGATCCGATGCAGGCGGCGCTTCAGAATCTTGCGGCAATCATCGCAATGCGAACAAACGTTGCGCGTATGAACGAAATTCTGGAATATCCCGTTCAGACCGGAAACGACACGCTTACGAATAACGGTTACGATGTCGTTTTCGATCACGTCGGCTTTGCGTATAACGACGGCGAAGTTGTATTAAAAGATGTTTCATTCACCGCAAAGCAAGGTGAGGTCACCGCGCTCGTCGGACCTTCGGGCGGCGGAAAAACAACCGTTTCAAGGCTTGCCGCGAGGTTTTGGGATAGTCGGAAAGGTAAAATTACCGTCGGCGGAATGGACGTAAAAGAAATCGACCCCGAAAAATTGATGAGTCTTTATTCTATCGTTTTTCAGGACGTAACTTTGTTTGATAACACGATTATGGAAAATATTCGTCTCGGCAAAAGGGGCGCGACGGACGAAGAGGTTATGTCGGCGGCTCGGCTTGCCAACGTTGACGAGTTTGCCGAAAAATTTCCTGACAAATGGAATACGAATATCGGCGAAAACGGTTGTGAACTTTCAGGCGGCGAGAGACAGCGTATTTCTATTGCACGTGCGTTTTTGAAAGACGCGCCTATAATTCTGCTTGATGAGGCAACCGCAAGTCTGGACGTTGAAAACGAAACGATGATTCAAACCGCTCTTTCCCGTCTTATAAAAGATAAAACCGTGCTTATCATAGCGCACAGGATGAGAACGGTTGCGGGAGCGGATAAAATCGTGGTTTTGGCGGACGGCGTCGTGGCGGAGCAGGGAACTCCCGACGAGTTGTATAAGAAAAACGGTATTTACGCCCGCATGGTCGATTTGCAATCGGCAAGCGGAAAGTGGAAAATTAAATAACCGCAGTGCGTTCCGAAGAAAAAGTCGACTTAAAGTCCGGACGGGATTTTCAATTGCTTTTTTCAAAGTAACGTGATATAATACATAAAAAGCGTAAGAGGGCAACATGGTAGACAACGAATCGCAGGAAATGTATCTCGAAACGATACTTAGATTAAAAAATAAAAAGGGTAGTGTGCGAGCAATAGACGTAGCCGAAGAACTCGGTTATTCCAAGCCGAGCGTTTCCCGCGCCGTGGGAATAATGAAAAAAGACGGTTTTATAGTCGTGCGCGCAGACGGACTTATAGACCTTACCGAAACAGGCAAGGAAAAAGCCGAAAACATTTTTGCCCGGCATAAATCGCTGACTCAAGCCCTTGTAGTGATGGGGCTTTCGCCCGAGGCGGCGGAAGAAAACGCCTGCCGCGTGGAACACGTTATCACCGAAGAAGCGTTCGAGGCTATCAAAAAATATTTTAACGTGTAAATACAAAAATAATTTTAGTCAACCGCTAACTTTCGGTTGACTTTTTTCTATATATGAGTATAATTAAAAATGGCTTTGGAAAAAGGTCGTTAATTTTTGCGCAAGAGTTAGTCTCAACTAACCGCTTCTGTGTAAGCATGGCGCAAAATTTTTTCAGGAATGGTTAGCGTGGGCTAACCAAATAAAACGGATGGTGAGTTACATATGAGTTCGTCGGAATTAAGGTATCTGATAGCGGCAAACAACCTTGCCAAAGAGCTGCAGTCGGTTAAACAGACCGATATAGCAAACACTCTTCACGTAACAAAGGTGAGTGCGTATAACGCGATTGAAAGGTTGCGGGAAAAAGAATATATCGAGAAGAATGATAGGAAAATCGTTCTTACGGATCGCGGAAGGGAAGTTCTGAACGAGTATATGACGATTATACGTTTTATGTCGGCGCATTTGTCGTTACATTGCGGAACGACTGAAAATCAGGCTTATGAAGACGCTCTTAACGCCACCTGCGCGTTTTCGGACGTAACCCGTAACGGAGTGGCAAATTTTATAAAGTCAGAAATGAAGGGCGCGCAGCAAGCACTGATTGATTAAGACAAGGAGCAAACAAATGATAGACAAAGAACTATTTAAACTCATCGGCGGAAATAAGAAGTACATATTTATCGCCGTATTGTTGCAGGCGATAGGTTTAATCGCGAACGTTACGATAACGGGGAGCGTCTGCTATGCCGTGTACCTGTTGACGCAGAACGCCGAATGGATACAATTTATTTATCCGCTTATCGGCGCGGTTATCGGTATTATCGTAAGATATAGCTGTTCACGAGCTACGGGCGATATAAAGGACAAGCTTGGCAGAAGCGTTAAAAAAGATTTACGCGAAAGAGTATACAATAAAATCGTAAAACTCGGCGTTAAGACTACCGACGGGATGAGTATGGCGGGCTTGACGCAGGTTTCGGTAGAAGGCGTAGAACAACTCGACCTTTACTATTCGTCATATCTGCCGCAGTTCTTTTTTGCGATGATCGCGCCCGTAATATTGTTCTTGATATGCGTATGGATCGATTGGAGAACGGCTCTCGTTCTTATCGCCTGCGTTCCGCTTATCCCTGTATCTATTGTAGCGGTAAGTAAGTATGCGAAGAAGATTTTCGCAAAATATTGGGGCAAATACACTTCGATGGGCGATAAGTTCCTCGACAGCGTGCAGGGACTGAAAGAACTCAAAATCTTTCAGGCAGACGCGGCTCAACACGTTAAGATCAACGAAAGCGCGGAAGAATTCAGAGTCATCACAATGAAGGTTCTTGTCATGCAACTTGCAAGCACCACGATCATGGACTTGGTTGCATACGGCGGCGCGGGCGTGGGTATCGCGCTTGCAATCAGTGGCGCGGCGTTTTGGGGACTGAACCCGATTGCTGCATTGTTCCTGTGCCTTGTGGCGGTTGAATTTTTCCTGCCGCTTCGGGCGTTCGGTTCGGCATTCCACGTTGCGATGAACGGCGCAAGCGCGGGTAAAAAGATTATTTCGCTGCTAAACGCACCCGACCCCGAATGGGGAACGGAAACCGTTGACGGCAAAGAGATTAAACTCGAAAACGTTACGTTCTCTTACGACGGCAAACGCGACGTTCTGAAAAACGTGAATATGACCTTCCCCGAAAAGGGAATGACGGCTATCGTCGGAGAGAGCGGTTGCGGAAAATCTACGGTCGTCAATATGCTGATCGGCGCGTTCCGTCCGCAAAAGGGCGAAGTGACCGTCGGCGGCAAACAGCTTGAAAAGCTGTCGCGCGAGAATTGGTATTCGCACCTTTCGGCGGTCAGTTACAATACCTATATCTTCAACGAAAGCGTGAGAGATAACTTTAAGATGGCGAAAGAAAACGTTTCGGACGAAGAAATCTTCGCCGCACTCGAAAAGGTGAACCTGAAAGAGTTTATCGAAGAAAACGGCGGGTTGGATAAGGTTATCACAGAGGACGCGAACAACATTTCGGGCGGACAAAAACAACGCCTTGCGCTTGCGATCGCGCTTGTATCGGGTAAAGATATTTACGTTTTCGACGAAGCAACGAGCAATATCGACATCGAAAGCGAAGCCGTTATTATGAAGAATATCAAGGCGATTTCGGAAAGCAAAAGCGTTATCGTTATTTCGCACCGCTTAGCAAACGTCGTTCCCGCAGACAATATCTATTATATGGAAGAGGGCGAGATAAAGGAAAGCGGTTCGCACGAAAAGCTTATGGCGGCACGGCAAGGATACGCGCGCCTTTATACCGCGCAGAAAACGCTTGAACAGGCTTATGCGGAGGTGGTAGAATGAGTACGCAGAAAAAGACTTTGAGAAGAAGCGGCGCGAAAATAATGGCAAGTCTAATACTTCTTCTCGGTAGTTTGTCTTACATAATGATTTTAGCCGTTATAAACGGAAGCGTGGGTTTCGTCTGCGCGATGGGCGTAACGGTATTCGGCGCGGTAGGAGTTGCGAAGGCACTCGGAGAAGCAATTGCGCTTTCCTATGGGTGGATTATCGGGCTTACGATAGGTTGCGGAGTTCTTCGCGGTCTGCTTCGCTATTTCGAGCAGTACAGCAATCACTATATCGCGTTCAGACTTCTTGCGGTTTTGAGAGATAAAATCTTCGGCGCATTACGCGTTCTTTGCCCCGCAAAACTTGAAAGCAAACAAAAGGGCAGTATTATCGCAATGATCACCTCGGACATCGAAACGCTTGAAGTTTTCTATGCGCATACCATTTCGCCCATCTGTATTGCCGTGCTTGTATCTACGGCTGTGTTCCTGTTCGTAGGGTTCGTTTCGAGTTGGTATCTTGCGCTCGTGGCTCTCGCAGGTTTCCTTACAATCGGCATTGTAGTTCCACTTATCTCGTCGGGAAAACTCAAGGAAAGCGGCGTAAAATACCGCGCGGAATTTGCTTCGTTCTCGGCATATTTCCTTGACAGTATCAAGGGTATCAAAGATATTGTTTTAAACAATGCGGGCGAGGAAAGAGAAAAGGAAGTAAACAGGCGTTCGGACGGACTGCTAAAAGAGACCAAAAAGATGAAGCACAACATTACCTGCGCGGGTTCGGCAATCGAACTTACGGTGTCCGTGTTCGTGCTGATCACGCTTGCGGTGGGAATTTTGCTTGTCAAAAAAGATATGCTGTCCTTAGGCAGAATGATTATCGGTATGGTAACGGTGTTCTCGTCGTTCGGTCCGGTAATCGCGGTCGGTTCGCTTCCCGGCAACCTGACGCAGACTTTCGCGAGCGGCGACAGAGTGCTTAATCTTCTTGCCGAAAAACCTGCTGTCGAAGCGGTTACGAACGGTAAAAACTTTGATTACGAAAATCTCGACGTAAAAGATCTTTCGTTCAGTTACGACGGACAGACCGAGGTGCTGAAAGATGTTAAAATGCACGCCGAAAAGGGCGAGATTATCGGCATCGTGGGCGAAAGCGGTTGCGGCAAGTCAACGTTTTTGAAACTTCTTTTGAGATTCTGGGAGAGAAGCGGCGGCGAAATCAACTACGACGATATCGATATCGATAAAATCGACACAAATTCGCTGCTTAAAAACGTAACGATGGTTTCGCAAAGCACCTATTTGTTTGAAGAAACGATAGAGGATAACTTGCGTATCGCGAAGCCAGACGCCACTCGGGAAGAAATCGAAAACGCTTGTAAAATGGCTTCGATTCACGACTTTATAATGACTTTACCCGACGGATATAAAACGCAGGTCGGCGCACTCGGAGATAATCTATCCGCGGGCGAAAAACAGCGTATCGGGCTTGCCCGCGCGTTCCTTCGCGGCAGCGAACTTATTCTTCTCGACGAGCCTACGAGCAACGTAGACAGTATCAACGAAGGTATTATCCTAAAGGCGTTAAAAGAACAGAAAAATAAAAAAAGTATTATTCTCGTATCGCACAGAGAATCAACCATGGCGATTGCCGACAGGATCTATAAGGTTGACGGCGGCGTTATGACGGAGGAAGCGTAAAATGGACGAACAAAAGAAATTGAGTGACATAGAAGAAGCGGCGGCGGCTCTTATTGCAAATTCCGAAGATGAAAACCCCGCCTATAAGTCGATAAACAAGCAAAAATCGGCGACAACGGAAGAGGAATACGACAAAAAGATATTCAAGAAATACAAAATTAAAGACATCGTATTTCTTGCGATAATCACGGCTTGCACGCTGATTACGGGCGCGGTTATGCCGTTACTTGTAAACGTGCCGCTCTTTGGTATCGTGCAACTTGGTCTGGGACTTCAATTTTCGATTTTTCCCGTAATCGGGATGATGAAAGTAAGAAAGCCGGGCGCGCTACTGTTTCAGTCGATATTCATATCGGTATTCCTGATTTTTATGTTCCCGCCGATGGCGCTTATCATAGTATGTGCGCTTGTAGCGGAAACGCTTGCGCTTCTGATCTTTCGCGGATATAAGAACGATTGGGCGTGCGTATTTGCGGGAACGCTTTATATGCCGCTCACCCTTCCTTTGATGTGGCTTTATTACAACGCGTTTTACACGGTTACGGGCGAAGAAAAAGCGGCTACGAGTATGTTTCTCGGCGGAGCGAACCCCGGCGTGGTTGTCGGCATTTCGATTGCCGTCGTCGCGCTCTGTTTCGTCGGCTCGGTGGTCGGTATGCTTATCGCAAGGGAGCTCAAAAAAGCCGGAGTTCTGAAAAAATGAGATTTTGGTCTTTCAAAAAGAAGATATATCCCATATTCGTATTTCTTGCGAGCCTGTTTTTGATTATATTCGGATTGTGCATGGCAAGGAACGTCAAATGTTCTTACTTTCTGGCGGGATGTTTCGTGTGGCTTATGCTGTTCGGATGCCGAAAAGGTTGCTTTCGGGTGCTTCCTGTATATATTGTGGTCGGCGGACTGTTTGTCGTAATCTCATACTTTGCTTACGGAAAGGACGGAAATGCGGCTATGGCAATGGCTAACCGTTTCGCTTCCGTATTTCTTGCCGCCGCGCTCGGTATGAGCGTAGAACCTGCGGATATGACGAGAAATCTTTCCACGCTCAAAACGCCGAGGGGCGTAACGCTCGGTATGCTGATTGCAACGTCTTTTCCGCCCGTACTCGGCGCGGAGATAAAAAGGGTGAGAGAGGCGATGAAAACGCGCGGCGCGGGCAGCGTGTTCAACCCGAAGATTTTTTACAGGGCTTTTCTGGTGCCGCTTGTAATGCGGCTTGTGAACATTTCGGATACATTGTCGCTTTCCGTGGAAACGCGCGGATTTTCGCTGGAAAAAACGCCGTATACGGTGTATAAAAAAGAGACCGTATGCATATCGGACGTGCTGTTTATTTTAGGGATAGCCGCGGGCGCGGTTTGTACGGTGGTGTTATGAACGCGATAGAACTTAAAAACGTTAATTTTTCCTACGACGGAAAAACGCAGATTCTCGGAAACGTAAATCTCACGCTTTCTTACGGCGAAGTGAATCTTATTGCCGGGCATTCGGGCGAAGGGAAAAGCACGCTTCTGTACATTATAAGTGGCATTATTCCGAATATCACGGACGGAAAACTTGCGGGAGAAGTGCTGATAAACGGCGAAAATATTCAAGGGAAACGACTCGGGGAAATATGCCGCAAAGTGGGCGTCGTTTTACAAAATGCCGACGAACAAATTATACAAAAAACGGTAGAGGATGAAATCGCTTTCGGATGCGAAAATCTTGCGTTTTCACCCGAAAAAATAAGCAAACAGATAGACACGGTTTGTCGCCTTATGAAGCTCGATAAGTCGTGGCAAAGCCGCAAACTTTCGGGCGGACAGAAGCAAAGACTGATAACGGCTTCCACGCTTGCGATGGGGCAGAAGATAGTAATTTTGGACGAACCGCTTGCAAATCTCGACACGGCGGGCGCGGAAATGCTGATGTCCACATTAAAATCTCTTGCGAAAGCGGGATATTGTATTATTGTAATAGAACACAGGCTCGACGTCGTTCTGCCGTTCGTGGATAAGGTATTTCACGTCGGAAACAGAAACGTAAACGAGATAACCGACAGAGAAAATTACCTGAAAGAGCAGTCAACCGAAATAGAAGATACCTGTTCGACTTTCAGCGGCACGTTACCCGCGTTTTCGCTTGCGGACGTAGCGTTTGCGGTGAAAGAGCGAGACATATTGAACGGAGTTACTTTCGATATATTAAAAGGCTCACGAACGGTTTTACTCGGCGAAAACGGTTGCGGCAAAACAACCCTTTTAAGACTTATTTCCCGTCTTGAAAAGCCTACTCGCGGCGTGATTTTGCAGAATATAGACGACAAATTCGGACAAAAGAGTAAACAGAGCAAAAAGTGGTATAAAAAGGTGGGCGTGGTTTATCAGAACCCAGACTATCAACTTTTTATGCAGACGGTCGAAAAGGAGATCAAATTTGGCGCGAAGTCGGACGAATATGCCGACGAAATAGCCGAAAAATTCGGGATAAAGCATTTATACGCCCGTCATCCGCAGTCGCTGTCGGAAGGACAAAAAAGAAGAGTTTCCATCGCGGCGGTAGTAGCAACAGATCCCGAAGTTCTCATATTGGATGAGCCGACGGTGGGACAGGACTACAAAGGCTTATGCGAAATGGTTGAAGTTCTTAATAAACTTCACGAAGAAGCGCATAACACGATGATAACCGTTACGCACGACAAGCGTTGCGCCGCCGCTTTATGCGATAAATCCGTGTGGATAAAGAACGGAAAGACCTATAAAACCGGCGGAAAAGAGCTTGTCGATGAGTTTTTCATTCAAATCGGAGTTAATTAAAAATTTTAGCCTACGCTAATTTTCTTGATTTCAGCGTTGTTCTATTGACTTAAAATGGAATATATGCTATAATAATGGCGCACTTGGGAAAAGCGACATAACGAGTAAAGAAATTGAATCCAAGCGAGGCAAAAGGCGTACGCCTTTTGCTGTATTCTGACGAATACAGCAAACAATACCTAATTGTACACAACCGCTCGAAAGAGCGGTTATAAAATGGAATTTAGTTAGCCTTGGCTAACCAAATAAAGAGGCATTAAACAAGGAGCAAAAACATTGCTGTTACGACTTAAAAACATAGGAAAAATATATGACAGCAACGATATTCTGACGATCGGTATACGCGGAATCAACCTTGATTTCGACTATAACGAATTCGTAACGATCGAGGGCGAGAGCGGAAGTGGTAAATCTACGCTTCTGAACGTCATCGGCGCGAACGACAGTTACGAAGAGGGCGAGCTGTATATAAACGGCGAGGAAACGTCGCATTACGGCGCGACGGAATGGGAAAAATACCGCGAAAAGTATATTGCAACCGTCTTTCAGGATTTCAACATTATAGAAAACCTTACGGTGCTTGAAAACGTCGAGCTTGCGTTGCTTCGTTTTGACGATAAAAAAACTCGCCGCGAAAAGGCAAGAGAACTCATCGAAAAGGTTGGGCTTATCAAGCAAATCAACCAACGCGGCAGTAAACTTTCGGGCGGCGAAAAACAGCGTACGGTCATAGCTCGTGCTTTGGCAAAAGACGCACCGATTATTTTGGCGGACGAGCCTACGGGGAATTTGGACGTTAAATCTTCGAGAGAAATCGCAAAACTATTAAAAGACGTTTCCAAAGACAAACTCGTCATCGTGGTTACGCACAATCCCGAATTTTTCGTAGAATACGCAACGAGAAGAATTACCATTTTCGACGGCTCTGTCAAAGAAGATAAAGTAATCGAAAAGCCGACGGAAACGAAAAACGTTGAAATCCCCGAAGTTAAGCAAAGCAGAAAGAAAAATATTAAAGATATCTTACATATCGGTGTTCTGAATTACAAAAGCAGACCGAAATTCACGGCGATGATGAGTTTTGCTTTGCTTGTATGCGCGGTAACGCTGTTTGTTGTGTTGTCGGTATTCGGAGTATCGCTCATTAAACCCGTTACGAATTCGCTCGATACCGTGGGCGTGAACGGAAAGGTAATCGTTTCGAGCGAAAAGGGAAACCTTACAAACGACGATCTTGACGAAGCGGCAGGGAAAACAAACGCAGGCTTCTATCTTTTGGATAAGGAATTTTCCGAATTTACGGTAAACGTTCCCAAGAGAAGCGGTATGCTTTCGGCTTACAGCGTCACTTGTCTGTATGCGCCTTATCAATATAACTTAAAGAGAAGCGAAGCGGTTTTGGTGCTGCCGAAATCTGCGGAAAAAGATAAAAACGCAATCGTCGAAACGTTTGTAAACGCAAATGCGGGAATAGAGAGTGTAAGCGTTAAAACGACGCTTTCTTCCGGCAACGTTCTTCTTTACTTATCCCACGCGGATGCGGAAGAAAACGGAGTCAAAATCAAGGCGATCAATACGACGATGAAACTCGGCGAAACAGTCGTTACGGTTAATGCCTTTGAAAAGGACGAAGCGGTTGAAAGCGGAAAAATAAACCTTGTAAATTCCAATACCTATCAGGCAACGAAATATTCTGCGGTTTTCTCGGTAAAATCAAATCGGTCTTACGAAGTTGCGACCGACGGTGAAAAAGACGAAACGAGAAGCGGAAAACTGATCGTTAAAATGAATCCCGACGACTACGCCGCGATTTTCGAAACCGAACAAACAGATGCAAGCCAATCGGCGCTGTATTATGCCGACGATCAGGCGGCAGAAAACGCGCTCGGAAAATTCCCGGACGGCATGATGGGTATGCTTTCCACGAGCAAAGTATACGTCCAAAGCGCGGGCGACGTTTACGCGATGAACGTAATCTACTATATCGCGCTGATTGCGGTTTGCCTTTTGTTTGCCGCTCTCATATCTGTGATTTTCGGAAGAAGCGTAAAGGTTTTTCAAACCGACTTCGCGGTTTACAGAACGCTCGGTATTTCAAGCAAAATTTCGTCGCGTTCGCTTTATATTCAGATGGCGCTCATATTCCTGCCGACAATCGTATTTTTGCCGCTCGTAAGTTTAATCGCGGCGGTGATACCGGGAGGCGGAATCGCATTTATTTCGGCGGGCAATTACTTCTTTATAGAAATCATGCTGCTCTTAATCGTCGAGTTCGTAGCGTTCGGCTTCAACCGTGCGATAGCGGGGCAGAGTATCAGAAAATCTTTGAGAAGGGGGTCGAAAGGTTAATATGTCAAAAATCAAAGTAGAAAACATCGTAAAAACGTTTAACCGACACTCCCGCAACGCAAACAAGGTTTTAAAAGGCGTTTCGTTCGAACTTCCCGAAAAAGGCTTGACGTGCATTTTCGGTAAATCGGGAAGCGGTAAAACAACCCTTCTCAATATTATCGGCGGACTTGAAAAAGCCGATAGCGGTAAGGTTTATATCGACGGCGAATGTACGAGCGGTAAAACCGATAAGATCAGAAACGCAAAAATCGGCTTCATTTTCCAGAACTACTATCTTGAAAAAGGCTACACGATAGCGGAAATCCTCAGAAATCAGATGATTATCGCGGGGTTCAAGGACGAAAAGGAAATCGCCCGTCGCACCGAAGAAGCGTTGAAGCTCGTCGATATGGAGCGTTTCAAAAACAAACTCGGCGACGCGCTTTCGGGCGGACAGCAACAAAGAGTCGCAATCGCCCGTGCAATCGTAAAAGGCAGCGACGTTATCCTTGCCGACGAACCGACGGGCAATCTTGACGCGGAAAACACGATGAAGGTCATGGATATATTAAAGGAAATATCCAAAACTCAACTTGTGGTTATCGTAACGCACGAGGTTTCGCTTATCAAAAAGTATGCCGACAGCCATATAAAAATCGTGGACGGCGAGCTTGTAGAGGACGGCGAAATAGAAGAAACCGACCTTGCGCCCGCAACTTACGACAACATAAAAGAGGGGAACGAAACGCACAGCGTTCTGACCACCTTTACCAAAAGTACGGCGAAGCGAAATGGCAGACTGTTTACCTTAAAGACAATTTTCAAGCGTAATAACGCGGGCGGCGAAAAAGCGTATTCGGTCGGCAACGTATTCAAGCAAATATTTATTCTCGCGCTTGCCGTGGTAATGACGTTTTTCTCGTTCTCGGCGTTCGAGGCGCTTTCGGCGGTTACCGAAAACAAAACGCTCGGAAAAAATACCGTTTATACAAATCTGAACTCTTATTCGGTACTCAGGAAAACGGACGAAAGCCACTACAAGAGTATTGATTTCTTCGATACGGAAATGAGAACGGGAAGTTTCTCATACGGCGGGCTTGCGAGTCTTTCGGGTATAGAAGTCAAATATACGCCGAAGGCAATCGAAGAAGGCGATGAAATTGCCGTAGAATACGGCAGACTTCCCCAAAAAGGAGAAGCGATTGTTTCCCGCAAAATGGCGGAAGAACTCAAAAGAGAATTCCGTATGAAAGAATTGAATACGGATAAAGCAATCACGCTGATGACCTTTGACGGCGAATATCCGATTACAGGTATCACGGGCGGCGACGATAAAATCATTTATCTGAACAAAGAAGATTACGTCAATTTCCTCGGCGTGTATAACAAAATCGGTTTCTCGGACGGGGAAGAGATCTTCTTCAAAGATACTTACGGTTCGGCTTCGTTTACGGCGGAGATTCTGCTGTACGACGGCGAGATCGCAAACGATAAAGTCAGAGTGGAAATCAACAGAAATTCGCTCTACAAAATGATGACCGATACCACGCAGGCAGACTTTGAAGTCAACAAAACGAACTCCCGTTTGAAAAATACGCCTTACGCAATACAGGTAACGGGCAGTAAAGTTTATGTTGAGCAGTTCGAAATCACGCGCGATGTCATGGACACAGACATTCGGGTTTACGTCAACAAAAACGTTCTTCATAATATTTTCGTTTACATATCGCCAAACCTCGACGCGCTTTCGTCTACGGGTTCACAGTATTATTTCGAGATAACTACGGAAAGTCCGGAGCAACTTGCTTCGCTGAAATCCGATTTAAGGGATTTGGGCGTAACGGCAGTAAACGTCGGCGCGGCGTATGAACAGGAAAACGAAGAAGAAAAACAAGACGCGGCAAGCGGGTTGTATCTCTATCTTCTCGTGATCGTCCTGCTTCTCATCATCTATTTCTTCATAGAGAAGTCGGCAAGTATCAAAAACAGTAAAGAGTACGGAATTTACCGTGCAATCGGCGTCAACAAAGGCAATCTTTTGTTCAAAGAGTGCGTCACGGCGGTCGTTCATAACGTTTTTAGTTTCTTTGTGTTCTCGGCGATCACGGTTGCGCTCGTTGCGGTAAGATACGCGATTATGAACGTAGCGTTCGCGGGCTTTATAGGTCTTGCGGCGGCAAGTTTTGCCGTAGGCGCAGCGGCAATGACTTGCATATCGCTTATTCCGTATTTGTTCGTTCTCACACAGTCTCCGTCGGAGATTTTGGCGAGATACGATATTTAATCAGATGTTTTTCCCGCGAAAGCGAGTGAACATACAATACAAAAATTTTTTTAGGAGGTCATTCAAAATGACAAAATTCAGAAAGAACGTCATCGGTGCTATTATGTGTCTTGTGATGCTTCTTGTCGGTGTCTGCGCGTTTACAGCGTGCGGAAGCAAGGATCTGTCGGTTACGTTTACCGTTGAAGGCAAAACGCAAACGGTGGACGTGGTGAACGGTAAGGTGACTATGCCTGCCGATCCGGAAAAGGAATTTTATGAATTCCGCGGTTGGTATACAACTTCGACCTTCGACGAGGGTTCAGAATTTACCAAAGATACCGAAGTGAAAGAAAATCTTACGGTATACGCGTATTTTGCGCCTGTTCACGTCGGCATTTCCGTTAACGGTGAAGCCGCTACCGATATAAAGCTCGAAGAACTTGCGGGAAAGACAACAGAATACACGGAGGACGCGACAAGCAAAAACCTTACGTTCGACGGTTGGTATATCGATGCCGCTTACGGAACGAAGTACAACACGCAGGATGCGGACAACCTTTACGCTCGCTACTGCGCTACGGTTACGTTCGATAACGGTTATGAAACCTTAAAGAGCGTTCAGGTCGGAATCAATTCGACTATGAAAGCCCCCGATAAGGAATATGAAGATTTCGTTCCTTATTATATGGATAAAGAAGATTTGTCTTATGTGGACGAGAACGGAAACGCCGTTGACTTTTCCTCGCTTGTAATTACGAAAAATACGGCTATCAAGGTTATGTGGAAATCACCCTATCTTGCATATCAGAAGATTGAAGGTACGGCAAACGATTATGCGGTCGTCGGTTTCGATTATAAGTCGAGCAATTCGGAAGAGTTTCAGAATATCAAGAGATTTCCTGCAATTTCTTTCCTGTCCAAAAACGTAACGATTGACGGCGTTAAAGATTGCAACGTGGTTACGGCGGACTTCTCCGTTTCGGCGGGAATGTATACGGCAACCGTCGATCAGTGCGATTCTGCGGTCTATGCGTATTTTGCAGACGGCATTCAATATATCAACAGATTTCAGGCTTGCACGAAACTCGAAACCGTCAAATTGCCCGCGAGCCTTAAAGTGCTTGAAAAGTCGTTCTGGAATATGAGAAATCTTAAATCTCTCGAACTTCCCGAAGGGCTTGAGATCATTATCGATTCGCTTTGGGGCGATTATATGGAAGGAATGGTCGGTTATTACAGAGGAGTGAGCGCGTTCCCGTTTACCGTAAACATTCCCGCTAGCGTTAATACGCTCGTAACCGTTCCGTCCAATCTCAAATTTGCGGAAGGTAGCGAATATTATTACGAGGAAGGCGAACTTTTTAGAAACCGTACTGTCGGCGGCGTAACTTATAAAACGCTTGTTTGTACTTATCAGGATAAAGTTGCCAATGAAACCCTCACCGTTGCGGAAGGCGCTGAAGCCGTATCCGTCGGAGCATTTAAAGGTTTGACCGTTAAATATATTTCTCTTCCGTCCACGTTTAAGAAAATTTCTTATACATCGGACGAAAACAACGCAACGTACGAACTTTCGTATTATACGGGTTCTATGCTTACCGATATGCAGAGAGTACAAGCCCCCGACGAAAAATCGGCGATCGATTCTTATTCCGTGTTCAGCGGGCTTACGTCGAACGATTTCGGATACGTTTATCTGAACGTCGCTTCTATGCCGGAAGGAATCAGCGAATATGCTTTCACGCAGGGCAAAACGCCGTATACCGAACTTACCGAAAGCGACGGAACTACTCTCGAAAAGGTTGTTTGCATAGGCGCGGTTAAGAAAAGAAAAGCAGTTATCATTCACATAGTGGGTGAGGATACAAGAGATTCCTCGACGAAGAGGACTTATTCCATAACGGGTAAAAAGTCGGCAGGAACTTTAACGATTGATGAAATTCTTAACGCTATCGGAATCAACGACGGAAGCTATTCTTATGAAATTACCGAACTCGGCAAGCCTTACACCCCCGGTACGCTGGATCACAACCTGTATCTCAGAGTAACCTATACAAGAAATATTCTTGGCGTAACTTACACGAAAGACGATGCGACAAAAACGATTACCGTAACGGGATTCGATAAAGATACGGCGTTCGATCTCGGCGGAGTTTACAGAATTTGTATCAGTTTTGACGATGAGGCATTAAAGACCTACAAGGTCGTTATTGCAGACAATGCTTTCAAAGACAATAACTATATTTCGGAAGTTTACGTTGGTTCTCAGGTGGTAAGTATCGGCGAAAAGGCGTTTGCAAACACGTCTAACCTTACGAAATTCATCGTTTCGGACGGCGGGCTTGAAGAGATTAAAACAAGAGCGTTTGAAAATGCGGGATGCGTTGTAAACGGAGAAACGATTACCGTAAATGAAAACATCAAAAAGAACGGAATCAAATTCGTATTGCCGCTTGCAAAAATGAAGAATATCGAACCTTATGCGTTCAAAACGAAGGGTATCTTTGTATTTACCGCAACGGAATCGGAAGGTAACGAGGATAATCCGAGAAAGCTGACGGCAGCTGCGAAAGCCGGTGAGTATTTCTTCGTGGAAAGTATGTCGGGTGATTATTACGGTATTATGCAGTATGTAAAAAATACCGACACGAAAACGATGAAAGACAACGTAGGAAACGATGATTTGATTACGATTTACGACGTTCGTTATGTGGCGACAGCGGGCGGATTCAATGACGCAAGCGGACATATGGGAATCGGTTATTCGCTTCGCGGTAAAGCATACGAATGGGGAGCATGGAGTGAGGATTTCGCGGCAAAACAGCATTACGTTTATCGTTACGAAGTGATGGAAGGCTCGGTATACTATCTCGGAAACGCTTTCAATTATATCTCTTTCGGTATCTTCTCAAAGATTCACAAGAATGCTTTTACCGATATGGAAGAAACGCATTATGCCATATACAATAACTGCGCATTTGATATCTGGATGGACGCGGATAAAGTCAAGAATCAGGATTCTTCCCTCTTTGAAGAAGGCTGGTTCAACGGCAGAGCGAACTCCGAAAATACATTTATGAGTAGGCTTCAAGATCACGAAGATTTTTACCTGTAAGAGACAAAAGGAACGGTATACGCCCGCAAAATCGGGCGTATACGATTCCGCTTTATAGAGGGTGCAATGAAAAAGTTTTTTTCTGAAGTTGTTATATTTATATTGTGCGTCGCATGTCTCGCCGCATTTTCCGCTTGCGGTAAAACCGACGTAAAGACGCCGCAGGACGTTATTAAAGAAGCGTACGGCGATACGGAATATAAAATCTCTTTTTCGTCCGAAGGGCTTGACGAACCTTTGGAAGATTTGACGTACACGGCAAAAAGCATCCCCGTTTTACCTTCGCCGCAGAAAGTCGGCTATGTTTTCGGCGGCTGGTTTTTTGATAAGGAATATCATACGCAATATCAGGATAATCTGCTACTTATGACAATGAGCGACGTAACGCTTTATGCAAAGTGGCTTAAAGAAGATATGACCGTAAGCGGAACGTACGATATAGATTTTGAAGCCGAAATTCTCGAAGATACGATAAAAAAAGGGCAGACCGCGGATGAATTCGGCGGTTATAAAAAATTCCCCGAAAACATTTCGGTTGAAAATACATACATTGAAAAATCGGATAACGATTTATTGCTTAAAATCGAATACGACTGCATTGATCCGGAGCCTTACGGCGCGCTTGCCGATTCCTATAAAGTAACGGTAAACGCGACTAAAAATCCGTCAAGCGTTTATATAAAAGAAAGCGTGAATTCGCTTTCGGATACGGTGAAAACGATATATATCCGCATAACGGATACGGACTTATCAAACCCCGTATATCTCGATATCGAAACGACTAACTGGAATGCGGAAGGGCTTTCCGATGAAGAAAGATACGGTACGACCACAACTTATACCGTCGAATTCAGAATAACAAGGCTGATAGGATTTAAGACGCCTTACGTCGATACAAGCGTTCCGCTTGAGGACGGATATTATCTTGTAAGAAGTTATAATAAGACGATAGAAAATAAATCGTCTATGGGTGACGGCTTCAATTCGGTTTTTTCTTATCTGAAAGCGGAAAACGGGAAATATAAACTGATTAAGCCTTTTACGCCTTATGCGGGGCTTGTTAAGTTTACGCTCGGAAAACTCGAAGAACCTTATTATCAAAATCTGTTTTACAGAATGATGTCTTTTATGCCCAATCAGTATTGTTTCGAGCTTGACACGACGGGCTTTGACGGAGAAGTCGAATCGAATTATTATCCCGAAACTTACAAAGCGAAGAAATACGTGGATTATTCGGTGGAATTTCATACGGACGACTATAAGGTATATTCGGTTATCGATCTCGGAACAAACTTCAAGCGCGAATTCGGAATTATGTATTCCGTTTCGGGCTTTATGGAGGTTGCAGGCGGTATGGGATCGGGCGTGCAGATTTTGTATATGGATTACGACCATATCATAAAACTATCCGACGAAAACGTCGATTATAAAGAACTTTCGGGCGATAGTTATTCTTTTGAAACGTCGGGAAGTTTTTATCCCGGAAACTATTCCGATCTTAACGATAAAAACTTGACTTATGACGAAACGCTGAAAAACGGTTTGTCAACAAGGATGATCAACTTCTGGTATTCGGCAACCGACGTAAACGCACCGTATGCCGCGAGAAGAGTGTATAACAGTAAAATAACGTTCAGACCTACCGACGAAACAAACTCGAAAAACGTATCCGAAGCAAGATATGAGATAGCCCATTTCGATATTCAGACAAATATATACGGGTATGACGCCGAAAAAAGCAGAAAGAACGGAGAAGAATTATACTACGATTCCATGTCCGTGCAGACGTTCGGCGCGAACGGAATGCGTGAATCGTCGAATTTCAGGATAGGAAAAACCGTCAATCGGGGCGATGTTTTAAGGCTCGAAGATATTTACCGCGAAAAAGTATCCGAAGACACCGATTTTTCGACGGTTCGATACAAAGGGTTTGCTTTAAGCGGTGATAAAATCGATTTTTCAAAAGAAATCACGGTAAATAAGGCTTTTGCGTTTTCTTCCGATTGTGCAATAGTGTTTACCTTTACGGATGACGACGGTATCACAAAAACGGCGATCGTCGAACTCGTCGAAAAAAGCAATCCGGATTATCGAATAACCGACGAAAATCACGCTTGGAAATGGTCGGAAGAAGATAATGCCTACGTTTCCGATACGATAGATAAAGAAGGTGCATCGGTGGAGTTGCCGGCACTTACTTACTCGTGGACGGGCGTGAAAAACGTGCGATTCAGAAATAATTGGTACGACGACGAATCGTGCATAAATCCGCTTCACGTCGGCATTTTCACGAATATGAACGGCGTTTATTCTTTGACGTATATCGGGCATCAGAAAAAAGATTTTACGGCGTCCGCGTATGAAACTTACGTGTGCTACGAACTCGTAAACGTGTACGGGGAAACGGAATTTATTCGGTTCAAATACGTTACTTCGCAAAAGGAAACGTACCGTATCGAGTCCGATAACGGTGAAATAATGGACGAAGGCGACGTTAAATACGACGAGTACGGAAAAATAAAAGACGTCAAAGCAAGCGAGTCGGTATATCTGACTAAGGATAACTGCGACGAAAAACTTTCGAGATCCTTCAGTATGATGATCGGCGACGACGCGCCTTCTCGTATGAGTCTGACAGGATTTTCTGCCTTTTTGGTGGATAAAAACAATCGTAGTACGACGATTTCTCGTGATATCGGAAGCGGCGATATAGATTCCGTAATGAAAGAAATAAAAGGCTATACGGAAAAATATTCCTGGTTTACCGTATCGCTTGAATTTTCGTATTTTGGAAATAAATTCAACAGTAATTATATTTATGGCGTAGGATTTTCCGGTGAAAAAACTACGGATATGCTGAAATATAATTCGTATTTTGCAAACACTTTGTATACGATGAACATTCCGCGCCTTTACAGCGACGACGGCAATGAAATCGCAAAGTCGTACGTAAGCGTTAAACACAGAATCGGCGGTAAAACCGACAACAGTTTTTACGCAAACAGGACTTATACGCTTAATAAAGGCGAATACGAATATTCCTTGAAGTTTAACGAGGCGGGTGAGTTTTACGTCGGTTTCGGTTTTTCGATAAACGGAACGTCTTATTCGTTCGGGCAGATCGTCAACGTTTTATCGGATAACTGCGACGTTACGATCACGTTTGTTACGGATAAGGATCATCCTTTTTCCGACGGGCTTTTAGAGCGGACGGTAACATACAATCTGAGCAACAACATCAACGCGCTTAACGAAAAGGAATTTGCGGGAAACGATATTCTGTTCGGTTGGACGCAATATATCGGCAAGGACGCAACGTCCAAAGACGTCGTTAAAAACGGCATAGACAATTTTATAAGCAGGTATAATTCGCAGAACGTAACGTTGTATGCAATATGGGACGGCGGTATTTCCGTTACCGCAAAATCGGAAGGAAACGACGATAGAGTAAAACATTATTTCAGGGATTCTTCAAGCGGATATTATGTTATCGATTTGTCCGTGTATAAAGTTTATGCGCCTGCCGGAACTGTTCTCGCCGGTTGGACGGGCGGTTTCTTGGGCGATGGCGTTAAAAACGGAAAAATTTATCTGAACGAAGTTACCGATGATAGCGATTATTTTACGATTAACGCCGTATACAAAAAAATGCTTACCGTAAAATATTCAATCAATGCGACATATTCCGCTTCTGTTATAAGAAACGATTCCGTAATTGAAGGAAACGGTCTTGAGTCGAACAGAACGGTCGTTGCAAAAACGGGTTATACGTTTAAGGGTTGGTTTGTTCAGGGCGATGAAAGCAGGACTATAATTGACTTATCGACCTATAAGTTCACTAAAGATACCGTTCTTGTCGCGGTGTTTACAGGCAGCGAGGGAAATGAAGTATGGTAAAATTCAAAAAAATCTTTGCTGTAAGTATAGCGGTATTTGCACTGATCCTTTGCGGATTGTTTCAATCGGTTTCAATTAGCTATGCCGCAAGCGAGCAGGTGATAAGCGGCGGTGACGGAACGTATACCGTTCCCGTAAACCTTGATTTGAAGATGGGTGCGGATAATTTTACAAATCCCGTTACCGTGGAGAAATTCGGCGGCAAGTATTATATGACGTTCGGGTTCTCTTCGTCGATAGGCTATCTGAACCTGAACCTTGACGGGAAAGAAGTCGGTAAAACAAGCGAAAAGAAAGACGGTTGGACGTATTATACCTATACGCTTTCCGAAAACAATCTGAAAAGCAAACTTTCGTTTTCGGCGTACATAAACGCGATGTCGCGTGAGATGAGTTTTACGGCAACGCTAAATTTATCTTCGTCGGAAAAAACTTCCGAAACCGTTCGCGATTTAGGCGAACGGCCTGCGGAATTTGTTCCCGTTATTTCAACGAAAGCGGCGGCTGAATATTCTTTGAAAGTCGGCACGGTTTTCCAGATTCCCGAAGCGACGGCAAACTTGGGCGACGATGATTGCCCGGTCACGACCTCGGCGTATTACGGCGACGAGGCGGTCGATGTGTCGGGTGAAAAACTTGTTCTCGGCAAAGTCGGAACGTATAAGTTGGTCTATAAGGCGATTAACTCGCAATATAAGACATCATCGGGTAACGATTCGTTCTCGGAATACGTTGTTACGATTCGTTCCGCGGCGGGCGAAAACGATATTGTTAAATTCAGAGATGCAAATAACGTTTTGCCCGAAAAAGCGGGAATCGTCGCGGGAAAACTTGCGGTCGGCTCGGAAATTTACGAAAAAGCGGCTTCCGCAATGAAAAAGAATGCGGACAATTTCGAGGTTTATTCTGCTGAATTTCTGAGTGAAGACGGCGAAGTCATAACCTTGAGCGGTAAAGTTGAACTGTTGTTCCGCGCGGACGATTATTTTGACCGCACGAAAGCCGAAGTTTACTATATGGACGACAACGGCAGTTTGACAAAACTTTCCGCGAGCGGATACGGAAGATACGTTGTTACCGCAACGGATAAAACGGGAACGTTTATCGTCTGTATTCCGGGCGTGGCGTTTCATATGCCGATGTGGGGATACGCTTTGATTTTGGTCGGAGCGGTAGTTATTCTTGCAGGAGTAGTTGTGACTATTATAGTTGTAGTGAAACGCAAGAAGAGAATGATGAATTCATAAGGAAAGGAAAATGCTTGAAAACACAGAATCGCAAGAAATGTATTTGACGACGATTTATGCGTTGCAAAAGAAAAACGGGATGGTACGTTCTGTTGATGTCGCAGATGAACGTGGATATAGTAAAGTGAGCGTTCATAATGCAATGAAACGTCTTGAAGAGTTTGGCTATGTAACATTTCATCAAGGGAAAATAACATTGACGAAGTGCGGTATTGAAAAAGTTAAGAACATAGAGCAGAAACATCAGACGATTGCGAGTGCGCTGAAACTTATAGGCGCGAGCAATGATATTGCGGAAGAAAATGCTTGTCGTAGAAAGCGAGCCTATTCTTGAAAAGGACGAGTTTAAGAATTTCGATTCGGAAACGTATAGGAAACAAGTATTCTCTATGTTTGGCGGCGAACTCGAAAAAGTAACGATACGATTCGATAAAGAACTTTTGAGCGATATATATGATAAATTCGGCACGGATATACAAATACATAAATCAAGCGACGGAACATTGACAACCACGATAGAGGTTCAAGTAAGCAAAACGTTCTTCTTATGGGTGGTCGGAACACTCGGTAAGGTAAAAATTATCGAGCCGAGCCAAGTGACAGAAAAATTCGGTTCTTTTGTAAAACAAATAACGGATAATTATTGATAGTTAAAGCAGTTCTTTCGGGAACTGCTTTTTTCGTGCAAAAAAATCTTTTCAAGTGTCGCTTAATCGGGACACATTGTTGTTGTAATCGATTTGGCTTTATGCTATAATTCAAACACGAAAATAATTTCGCACTATGGAGAAAGCCCATGCGAGCAAAGAATGAAGAAACGAAAAACAGGATATACGAGTATATAAACGAATATATAAAAATGCACAGAGTCAGCCCGACTATAAATGAAATAGCGAAAAACGCAAACTGCGCCGTTTCCACCGCGTATAAATTTTTGGAACGGTTGCAGGACGAAGGGCTGATAGATATGGCAGGGCGCGGACGAATAACCTCTACCGTTAATAATTGGGAAATTGGCTATGCGCCTATTCTCGGAATGGTGGCATGCGGTAAGCCGAAACTTGCGGTTGAAGATATTCAAGGGTATTTGCCGCTTAATATGGATTATTTCGGCAAAGGTGAATATTTTTTATTGGTTGCAAGCGGCGAATCAATGATAAACGCTAGTATAGACGACGGGGATTTAGTGCTTATACGCAGGCAAAGAACTTGTGAGAACGGACAAATAGCGGTAGTGCTTACGGAAAGCGATTGTTTGGACGAAAGTATGGCAACTTTGAAAAGAGTGTATCGGGATGATAAGAACAAGCGGTTTCGCTTGCATCCCGAAAACGATAATATGATAGATTTTTATGTCGAGCATATAGATGTAATCGGTATAGCCGTAAAGGTTATCAAAGACTTGATATAACAGCCGATTTTCCCTTTTCGGCTTTTATATAATAACGAACGCAATTTCAGCCCCGAAGATTTTGCGTTCCGAGGTATAACGCCGTGGCTTACTTTGGTATAGGAATTCCCGACCGTATCGTAGGTTTGTCAAATTTCAGCGACGTTATATTACGGGAGAAAGGAGCAATAAAACGCTATGGGAAGCATTAAACTGAAACCGAAAGCGGTAAAAGTGGTTTGTAACAACTGTTTTCGTATAACTACGGGTTTTCGCGACGAAAACGGATTTGTTAAGTATCAATGCACGCGATGCGGAGCAACAAGTGTATCGAAGGTAATGAGCCGACGGCACGTTCAATTAGACGTATATGCGCCTGCCGGACAAGAACTGTTAGACGAAGATATGTAAAAAACGATACAATTTAATACGGAATTGCGTAGGCTTATGGTCGGTCTGAAACAGAGACAATGTAAAGCCATAGGATAAACAATTTCATTCGGACGGTTAAACCAGACATAAATGAGAGGCCGCCGATAGACGATAGGATTTCTATAATTTGTAGAATCCGTCGTTTGTCGGCGGTCTTTTTTCGTTTCAAGAAAAAATTAAAAAAATCAAAAAAAGTTTTTCAAACAGGAAAAAAACCTTCCGGTTTGAGTTTTAGAATAACGCCAAGAAAAGCAAGGGAGGTGAAATCGGATATGACGGCAAGCGAACGCAGAAACGCGATCCTTGAGGATTTGTGTGCGCGCAGATTTGAAAGAATTAACAATCTTGCGTTTCAGTACGGCGTAACGGAAAGAACGATCCGTAACGATATTATGATATTGTCCTTAGAATATCCGATTTACACTGCCCAAGGCAACGGAGGCGGAATCTATGTAGACAAAAATTT
>ULTH01057413.1_pt1 | contig 24880 bp, 20 predicted proteins | sample 1957421 | NCBI WGS metagenome assembly ULTH01 (sample SAMEA4835729, study PRJEB28245) | human gut metagenome | biome: gut microbiome; material: fecal sample | place: Denmark | collected 2008 | reverse complement strand
TCAAAAGTAGGCTTAATAACAGCAGATGAACTAGCATTTGCAGGATATGCTAAAGGATTACAAAACACTACAACATATTTACAAGAAAATGCTACAGATACTTGGTGGTGGTCTTTGTCTCCTAGCGACTTCGTTGGCAGCTTAGCTAGCGTTTGGAGCGTTTACGGCAGCGATGGCAGCTTGATCAACTACGTCGTGGGTAACACCCGCGGGCTTCGCCCTTCGATTTCTCTTAAGTCGACGACCAACGTAACCGGTGATGGAACATCTGAAGATCCATATATTATAAATTAATTATAGAGTTCTAACTTTTAGTTAGGGCTTTTTTTTCTTTTAAGATAATGTTATAATTTAAAGAGAATAGGGCTGGTGTTATGAAGAATGAGAGTGGGTTTATTGCTACTAGTTTGATTTATACTTTTTTTCTTGCTTTTATTGCTATTTTGACGGCTCTTTTGAGTAATTATATTGCAAATAAGACTATTTTGGATAGATATAATGGTGAGATTCGAGATAAACTTAATGATGGTAGTGGTAGTATAAGTTTATATGTTTCTTATGCTAGTGTTGATGGTGGAAAGAGTATTACTAATTTAGTGCGTAATGGTAATTTTAATAGTTTGGATGCTAATAATAATCTTACTGATTGGAGTATTCAAAATAATGGTAATTTTCAGGTTGCAGATTTTGGTAAGAGGTGTGTTATTAAGACGGGATCAAGTGGTAATTTGTCTCAGCCAATAAGTGTAGATTCTACTCATAAATATTATATTCGTATGGAATATTATCAACCTAGTATTGGTTATACTAGTGATGTGTTTGTTTCTAATACAGTGAGTGGTGATGTTATAGATAGTAGTAGGGTTATTAGTACTTCTAATAATGATGGTTGGAAGAGTGTTTCTAAAATAGTTGATTTAACTGGTAGTGAAACTCTTAGTTATATGATTGTTGGTAAACAGAGTACTTATAACACTAATAGAACTTATTATACTAATTTATTACTTATGGATATTACTTACGCTTATAATGATATTGTTAGTTTAGAGTGGCTTGATAATAATATAGATTATTTTGATGGTACAGTTTCATTTATTACAAAGGATTTTATAGATGATGATGAGATTTCTTTTACGATTGTTCCTTATGCGGGTTATGAATTAGATGAAGTAAGTTGTAATTATAATGATTATGAGATTAGTCCAATTACTAATGAAAGTAATACTAAGTATTTATTTAAGTATAAGAATAATGGGCATGCTAGTAAGTGTAATATTAGTTTTAAGCATGATTAGGAGGTATTATGAAGAATAAGGGTTTTGTTTTAGTAGAGACAATTGTAGTTATTCTTGTTTTGTGTGTGCTTTTAATTATGCTTTATGGTGGTTATATGAATGTTATTAGTGCTGTACAAAGAAAGAGTTATTATGATAATACAGAATATATTTATAAGACTAATTTAGTTAAAGAGTATTTTGAAGATAGTGGGTTTAATGGTTATGATGGCTCTAGTGTGTATATCTATTGTCAGGGTAATAGTGATTGTTTAGGTAAGGGTGATACTTATTTTAAATCATTAGTTACTAATATGAGAATAAATTCTATTTATTTTACTAAGTGGTTTACTAGTGATATTAATAGTGGGGAGTTATCTGATTTAGAGGCTACTACACAGAATTATATTAAAAAGTTAGATCCAACTAAGGAAAGTGGTTATAGAATTATTGTTATGTATGTAGATGAGAATAATTTTAATAATAATCCGACTATTTATCAGTATGCTTCATTAAGGTTTGGTGATAGTAATGAATAAGAAGGGGATGACTCTTGTTGAGATTATTGTATCTATTGTGCTTGTGTCAATTATTCTTATTTTTATTACAAGATTATTAATTACAGTTAATGGGTTATATAAGAAGAGTAAGTTAGAAGTTGATTTTGAAGTATTAGATACCATTTTAATTGATACGATTAGTACGGATATTAATAGGTATGGAGTTAAGAGTGTGAGTTTAGATGGGAAGAAAAGTGTTACAATTACTTTTAATGCTTTTAGGGAAAGTAATTTAAATGAACTTATTGTAAAGAAGTTATCATTAACTGATGATGCAAGATATATTAAATATGAATATGCTAATAATAATTTAACTAGTGATGAGAGGACACATAATTTTGTGCGTAAAGTTCCTGATGGAGCAATAATAGATGAAAATGATTTTGTTAATTATAAGGAGTTTGAAAATACTAGTCTTAGGGAGTTAAGGGTTAAAATGCTTGCTTCTAATGGAAATGATTTTACATCTAATATTTATTTTAAGATAGCAGAATAGAGGTGATTTTATGAAGAACCATAAGGGTTTTACAATGGTGGAACTTCTTGCAGTTATTACAATACTTGCAATTATTATGGTTATTTTGATACCAGCGGTTACTAATATTTCAAAAAATACAAAAGAGAGTATTTTAAATTCTAAGATTAGTACTATTGAAACTAGTGCTTCTAAGTATGGTGAAGATAATATTAATACTTATCAGAAGTGTACTAATGGGTTAGAATCTGGAGTTATTAATGATGATGCGTATGATGAGTGCATAATAAGTGTTGATGATTTAGTAGGTCTAGGTTATTTAGAGTATGATACTACTAAAGATGATGCTAGTTATGTTGGCAATCCAGTTACTGGTGGAAGACTCAGTGGTAATGTTCTTTTATGTTATGATCCATCTACAGTAACGATAAGTGCTACTTTTTATGATATAAAAGATAAGAATTATTCATGCCCAGCAGTTGATGGTAATTATTCACTTAATTTAGGAACTACAAAGAAAGATTTTTATTGGGGACTTCATGAGGAATTTAAAACTAAGATTTATACTAAAGGAACTTTTAAAAGTATTACATGTGAAGCGACAGGTCCATTTAGTTGTAAGGTTGTTGGTGATGATTTAGTTATTACTTTAAATGATAATGGTGCTGGAAGTGATGGCAATTATCAAGTGCAAGTAACTGGTACATACAGAGATGATGAAGGAGCAGAAAAAAAGTTATATCGACATATGAATTTAGGGGTGTATGTTGTTAATTATGATATAGATGGATATATACCTAAGATGTGTATGAAAACACTTACTAATGAACTTTTTAAGATTACGGGGAAGAATTATGGCGAGTTTTCTCTTAGTGGGATTAGTGATGATTTGAATGCTACTATAAAGGGAGACGTTCTATATATGAATAGTGGTACTAGTACAGGTGAGAAAAGTTTTACGATAAGTGAAGATCATGCAGGTATTAGTAAGGTTATAACTAGAGAAGTTTATGATTTAGATGTAGTAACGCATATTACGAATGTTATTGTAGGTGAGGCTGCTAAGAGAGTAGATCTTAAGGCTGGTGGTACAGGAAGAATTACTGTATCAGTTGATAGTAGTGCTGCTAGTATATCAGCAAATAATAGTTCATTTGGAAGTACAATAACTTTAAATAATCAGAATTACTTTTATATAAAAGGAAATAGTATTGGAACTGTTACCATTAAAATAAAAGGATCAATTTGTGGTGAAACTAGTTTTGAGGTTAATGTTTCAAATATTAAATTAGATAATACAGATATACCAGAATATTTATATTTTAATGGGGGAAGAAGACAAAATAATGATAAGACACAGTTTAAGTCTAAGATAAACGGAAGCTCTAGTAATGATTTTACTTGCACTGTTTATAAGAAAAGTACTTATGGTGGATATGAAGAAAATACTGATTATTTAAATTGTCATATAGAAAATGATACAGTTATTTTAGAGACCACTAATGGTGAAGATATTTATGATAATGTAGAAGATTTTAAAGTTAATGTTAAGAGTGTAAGAGATGGCTCATTAGATATATTTATACCAGTTATTTATAAGACAAGTTTATATTTTAGAGAGAATAATAATACGGTTACTAAAGTGTGTAAAGAGGTTGGTTCTGATCTTAGTAATAATACCATTACAATTCATGGGATTAATTTGGGAGTATTAGATAGTAGTGGTAAGACTTGTGATAGTACGAAGAATAATATAGTGTTTGATAGTATGACTGATTATTATTTAGTAGATTTAGGTAATAATCCTAGTCAGCCAGCGATTAGTTTAAGTAATAATTGTGCCAATAATGGTGGAAGATATGGACAGATGTCATTAGTAAGACATAATGTTACTAGTACGCAGTATGATAGTAGTCTTCCTTATAAGTTAGGAAGAACTAATACGGGTAAAGCAGTTATTTACTTAAGAGAAAATAATGGTAATAGACTTGCTGAACTTGATTATAATGTTTATTCTTTAAAAAGTAATCTAAATTCAATTACTTTAGGTGTTAATAGGGAAAGTGCAGAGATTACAATTAGTTATGCTGCTACTGGCAAACTTAGTTATAGTGTTAGCAATAGTTGGACAGCAAGTGTTAATGTGGTATCACAAAGTAATTTCTCATATGAACCTGATAATATTAATAAGGTGTTTACTGATAAGATAAAGATAAGATCATACAGAACTGGAACTACATATTTAGTTATTAAAGGTGCAGATTGTGGAGAACTTAGAATACCTATATATGTTACTAATGTATTTCAGATTAATTTAAATGGGGGAACTTATGGAACTCTTAATGAGACAACACTTACTTGTACAGAAAGTAGGTTAGGTTCAGGATGCACAGTTACATTACCTGACTTTAATGTTCCAGATGGAATAACTAAAAAGGGATGGAGTACAAGTCCTAGTGGTGGAAACATTAAAAATATTGGAAGTACAGTTACAATTAATAATAGTAATAAAGGAACTACTTATTATGCAATAGCAGATAATCCAGCACCTAGTTGTATGTTTACTGATGTACCAAGTGATATTTATGGAACTGGTAAGGCGTATTTGGAATGTACGGATATTGGTGGAGGACTTGCTAGTGCATCTCTTGATAAGGGTATGATTAGTGCTAGTAATGGTGTTTTAGTTGATAGTGTTACTAAGGTTAAAGATATTACTAATGGATACCGATTTGAAGTAGTGGTAAAAGCAAATAATTATTATGGACCATTTACATTAACTTTAAGTGAGGGAGCAGTTAGAGATACATATGGTTTAGTTAATCAAAAGCGCACTACTAGTGAGATAGTAAGTGCAGAGCATGAATATGTAGATTATTATAAGATTGGTAAGAATAATAGAGAAGATGTAATCGCATTTTTATATAGTAATAAAGTGATAGATGGAAGTAATGGTTATACATTAAGTGTGTATGGAACCGGAGATATGCAAGATTTTATAAGCGCTCCTTGGGATAATTATGCGAGCCAAATTAATAATATTGTTATTGGGAATAATGTTAGTAGTATTGGTAATAATGCATTTTATGGAACTGGTATTACTAATATTAATATTCCATCAAGTGTTAAATCTATTGGAACATCGGCCTTTGAAAGTACTAGTTTAAAGATGCTTAATGTTAATAGTGAAACGATAGGTAAGAGGGCATTTGCTAATAATTTAGAACTAGCAAGAGTTACTATAGGAAGTTCGGTTAGAACAATTGAGCAGTATGCTTTTAGTACAAATACTAGTTTAAGTAATATAACATTTAATGATGGACTACAGTATATTAGAGATTATGCTTTTATAGATAGTAATTTAGGTAATATTGTTATTCCTAAAAGTGTTCAAACTATTGGGGATTATGCATTTTATAACTTTAAAGGAGAAAGTGCTGATATAGGAAATGCTTATGTAGGTATAGCACCATTTAGGGGAGTTAACTTTAAGGAAATAAAAGCAAGTACTTTAGAAGTAGAAAATAATATATTATATAATGGGGATACTCTTATTTTAGTTCCTGATAAACTTGAGGGAGATGTACAAATTAGAGAGGGAACTACGAGAATTATATATGACTCATTAAATGGATTAGTAAGTGCTGATGATAAGAAGATGAGTATAAGTGTACCAAGCTCTGTTACTAATATTGAGTCTAGAATAAACTTAAATATAAATAAATTTATAGTTAGTGCTGATAATAATAATTATAGTAGCAGAGATGGAGTATTGTTTAATAAGGATGGTACGACTTTAATAAGTGTTCCTAGTTATTATGAGAAGTTAGAATATGTAATAGATGCAGAAAATATTAGTAGTTATGCACTTATGAATAATATTATACTTAAGACAATAACTTTAACTGATAGCGTAAAATCTATTGAAAGAAATGCTATATATGGTAGAGAAGAGTTAGGTATAAGAAAAGTTATTAATAATTCAAGTGTCTTATTTAGTAATTATTATTATGATACAGATTATGATATAACAGTAGAAACAAATGATGGAACTCAGAGTTAGAAACTTTGGGTTCTTTTAATGTGAGTATAAATCAAAAATTTTCTGCTGGTTTTTCTTTTATAAAAAAAGTTTCTGAAAATGAATGTGTTGAGTTTAAAAGAGCTAAGAATAATTTTGATGTTGATACCTTAGGAAAATATTTCTCGGCTTTAGGTAATGAAGCTAATTTGAAAAACAAACTTTATTCTTGGATAATATTTGGTGTTGATGATAAAACACATGAGTTAACTAGTACTAATTATTGTATAGATAATGATTTTAATAAGGTGAAAAAACAAATTTCTGATAATACTACGGATAATATAAGTTTTATTGAAATTTATACAATAGTTGTTAATGGTAAAAGAGTGATAATGTTTCAAGTACCAGCCGCCTCTGGAACTCCAATTAATTGGAAGGGTTTTCCTTATGGAAGAATAGGCGAATCATTATCTCCTTTATCTCTAAATAAGATTGAACAAATTAAAACTACTATAAATTATGATTGGTCAAGACAAGTTCTTGAGGAAGCTACAATAGATAATCTTGATAAAGATGCAATTAAAGTTGCTAGAGAACAATTTAAAGTTAAACATAAAGATGATAAATTAATAGATGAAGTTGATAATTTGACTGATATTGAATTTTTAAATAAAGCAAGATTAACAATTAATAATAAGATAACTATGGCTTGTATGTTGCTTTTAGGAAATAGTGATTATGATTATTTGATGGAAGGATATATTCCACGAATGACGTGGAAACTTTATGATGATTTTAATGTGATTGATTATGAACATTTTGGAATACCTTTTATTATTAATATTGATAAAATAAAATCTAAGATTAGAAATTTAAAGTATAGATACATGATTAGTGATGCAACTTTATTTCCTTATGAAGTAGATAAGTATGATAATTATATACTTCGTGAGTTAATTAATAATTGTATTGCTCATCAAGATTACAGACTTCATGGAAACATTAATATAATTGAATATTCAGATAGATTGATGATCATAAATGAAGGCGGTTTTATTCCGGAAACAATTGAGAACGTTTTAAAAGATGGATATTCTTCTCCATATTATAGGAATCCATTTTTAATAAGTGCGATGGTGAATTTGAATATGATAGATACAGTTGGTAGTGGAATTAAACGAGTATATGATATTCAAAAGAAAAAATATTTTCCAATGCCTGATTATGATTTAAGTAATCCTAACCGTGTTATTGTAACATTATATGGAAAAATAATTGATGAAAATTATAGTAGATTGTTATTTGAAAGAACTAATTTAGATATTAGTTCAATAATATTACTTGATAGATTACAAAAGAAATATACGATAAGTAAAGAGCAAAGTGATTATCTAAAAAAAGAACATTTAATTGAAGGAAGATATCCAAACATTTATATTTCATCAAGTCTTGCTAGCTTAACAGAAAAGAAGGAAGAGTATGTTTATAATTCTGGATTAGAAAATGAGTTTTATATGGAACTAATAATTAAATATATAAAAGAATATGGTTCAGCAAGTAGAAAAGAAATTATTTCTTTACTTAAAGATAAGTTACCTAATTCACTAGATGAAATTGGTAAAATTAATAGGGTTAGATATTTACTAAATATCTTAAAAAAGCAAGGCAAAATTTATAATGATGCTGAGTTAGGTGGTTCATGTTGGAAAGTGAAGTAGCAAAGTTTGCTACTTTTTTGCTACTTTTTTGCCACTTTTTTGCTACTTTTGCTGCTTTTTGCTGTTTTTTTGCTGCTTTTTGCTGTTTTTTTGCTGTTTTTTGCTGCTTTTTTGCTGCTTTTTTGCTGCTTTTTTGCTGTTTTTTGCTGCTTTTAAATGTAAATGTCAAATAATTTTGTAGGTTTTTGGTAAAGTTATAATATTGTTTTAATACTCATTATTATAAAGAAATTAGATGTATTATAAAAATTAATTTAAGTAGGATTTAAGCAAGATTTAAGTAAGATAACTATTGATATCATGAAGTTATCTTTTTTTTATAATTTTCATTAAATTAAATTAAAGAGCCTTGATTAAAAGATACTTATCATTTATAATTGTTTATAGTAGGTGAGGCTAATGGATATTATAGAGAATGAAAAGAAGAAAAGAACAATTTTATATGGGTTACTTGTAACTGTATTAGTACTTATCGGAGTAACTTATGCTTATTATAGAATTACTAAAACTCAAACTAATAGTAATGTTATTGGTACAAGAACTTGTTTAAATACCACTTTAACAGAAGAGACAAGTGAAATTGTATTATCTGATGCTTTTCCAATTAGTGATGAAGATGGACTTAAACAATCACCATTTACTTTTACATTAACTAATAATTGTGATAGTTATGTTAAAGTAACTATAGCACTGGTTAGTGAATATAGAACTAGTACTAACACAGCTTATTTAAAAGATAATTATGTTAAATCTAATTTATTAACTAAAGGGACTAATGATGGCAGTTCAGTAATCTTGAGTACACTTTCTTTAGGGGAAGTAGATACTAATACTCAAGGATATGTACTTAAAACTACTGGACTAAAAAATAAAGAAGCAAAATCTTTTGATTTAAGACTTTGGTTAGATTCGGAAACAACTAATGAACAAGGTTTAAATAAAACTTGGAAAGGTAAGATAGTTGTTAGTGTAGTTGCTGCAGAATATGTTCCTACTTTTGCAGAAACTATACTAGCAAATAACGAAGTAAAGGCTCCAATAACTACACCAGGAGCAGCAATATCTACTGCTGATGAAGCAGAATTTGCTAGTACAGAAGATGATTATGGTACATCTTATTATTTTAGGGGTGCAGTAACAAATAACTATGTAGAATTTGCTAATAAATGCTGGAGAATAGTAAGAGTTGGTGGAGATGGTTCAGTCAAACTCATCTTACACAATGATAATACAGCAGGAGTTGCTAATCCTTGCGATTCAGCAAATAATAGTGCTAGTGCAGCATTTGCAAGATACTCTGAAACAACATACACAAGTGCTTTTAATACAAATTATAACGATAATGCTTATGTAGGATTTAAGTATGGAACTGTTGGTGCAAGTGACTATGCAACTACACATGCAAACACAAATAATAGTACAATACTAACTAATTTAGAGGCTTGGTATAACAATAATCTAAAAACATATGAAAGTGTAATAGATGACAATGTATGGTGTAATGATAAAACAAATGTAACAGATGAAACATATGATCCGTGGAATTACACACCAAATGGACTTGGATATGCTAATAATGTAACATTCTATGGTGCTACACAAAGATTAGTAAGTAGTACAAGTGGAAGCGCCGGAGGCACGGGTCTTAGTTTAAAATGTAATGGAAAATTAAGTAAAATAACATCAAAAATAGGTTTAATAACAGCAGATGAGTTAGCATTCGCAGGATATGCTGCAGGAACAACTGCAGGAACAGGAAACACTACAACATATTTACAAGAAAATGCTACGGATACTTATTGGTGGTCCTTGTCTCCTGGCAACTTCTATGGCAACAGCGCTCACGTTTGGATTGTTGGTGGCAGCAGTGGTGTCTTCGGCCACCGCAGCGTGGGCAATACCAGCGCGGTTCGTCCTTCGATTTCTCTTAAGTCGACGACCAACGTAACCGGAAATGGTACCAGTAGTTCCCCATTCATAATAAGTATGTAAACAAGGCGAAGATTAAAAAGGTCGAAATCGTCAGTTGGAGATGGCCCGAGAAACCCTTCGAGGGACAAACTGACAGGCGAGAGAGATAAAAATAGTAGGTGGGTTTTGACGGCGAGTTTTCAACATTGGTGGTGATTATGAAAAAGAAATATATTTATTTGATAGGTATACTTGTTGTTATATGTTTGGTTATCTTTGTTGTTTTTTATAATAAGGGTGATAGTGTTAAGGTATATGATAAGTATAGTGCTAGGATAGGTATTATGTATGATGGTGATAGTTATTCTAGGAGTTTTGATTATGATGGGAGTGTTGGTAGGGTTATTTATGATGATGGAACTGTCTATATGGATAGTAAGGGAATGTATTATGCTTTAGATGGTGGTTATTATAGATATGATACTAATGTTAGTTATGTTAATTTAGGTGATATTGTTAGTAAGTTTAAGATAGATGAAAGTGGTGATGGGTATAGATGTGAAGCTAGTCCGGAGTTTTTGAAGAGTTTGTTTATTAAAGGCAAAGCTAATGATTGTTATTTAAGTGTGAGTGATGGGTATGTCACTGGAGTGAGTGTTAATTTTGATAAGGGGAATGTTTATATTTCTTTTAAGAAGTTAGCTGATGATTTTAGTGTTAGCATGCTAGGTTATTTTGATGAGAAATCAAGTGCTGTGCATGATAATATATTGGAAATTAAATAGGAGGATTTATGAAGAATAAGAAAGGATTTACACTTGTTGAGATAATTGCAGTTATAGCACTGATTGCAGTTATTGTTGGTATTTTTATTGTTAATTTAGTTGGTAAGAATGATCCTAAAGAAAATAATAAAGATACAGTTAAGCAGATACTTAGTGCAGCTGATGCTTATGTTAGTGCTAATAAGAGTGAGATCGAGAAACTATATGAAGGATATAATTTTGTAGATATTACTATTGGTGATTTGAGGAGTAATGGACTACTTAGTGAAGATATTACTAATAAGGAAACTAGCGAAAAGTATAAAGATGATGAAGTTGTTCGTGTTACTTTAAATGGTGGTACTGGTGCTACAGAGTTTGAACTTAATCCACCAGATGAGACTAATACTTATTTAGTTGCTGATTCTATTTATTTAGCTTATGATGCTAGTGGTAGTAATTGGTGTACTGAAGAAAATGAGTTTAAGGGTTTAAATGGTAGTGATCCTAAGTATGGTAAGTTAGTATTAACTGATTTAAATGATGCTAGTAAGACTTATCCTTTAGTTAAGGGAGATAGTATTAAGGTTACTAGTTGTAATGTTGATGTTACTAAGGCTGGTAGTTATAGTGTTGTTTATACTTATACTTATAATGGTAAGAGTGTTAGTAAGACTAGAAATGTATATGTTGCTGCTAGTGAGACTGATGTTGATAGTTTTACGGCTTATTTAAATGAGAATGGTAATAAGATAGTTCTTGGGGCTAAGGATACTAAGGTTACATTAATTGTTACTTATAAGAATGGTACTAAGAAAGAATTTACTAGTCCTGTAGATAATATTACAGATTTTACAATGAAAGGTTTTGTTACTGAACCAATTGGTAGTAAAAGCGCAATAATTACTTATAATAAGACTAATAGTGATGGTTCTGTTCCTAGTCCGTATACTTTGGATTATGTTGTTAGTGATAATTTGATTGATTTTATTAATAATGATTGTACACCTGAAACAGGTAAGAGTGATGAGTGTTATTACAAGGGTGAAGTTGAAAGTAATTATTTGAAGTTTAATGGTAATTCTTATGTATTTAGAATCTATCATAGAAAAGGTAATAGTATTAAGATAATTGCTAATGATCCTTATAGTTATAATAATAGAACTGATTTAGTTTATGGACAAGTTGGTGCTTGTAAGTATAGTGGATGCTGTAATGGTGGAAGATATTATTATCAAGGATTAGGTGGACATAATTTGAATGGTTCATTTAGTTATACTATGGATAATGTAGTTAATAGTTTCTATAGTGCAGTTAATCCTAGATATGTAGAGAATCAATATATTTCTGGTACTGTATTTGGTGGTGGATCACTTAATACTAAGGTTGCTCTTATGAGTAAGAATGATTATAGTAAAGTTGCTAATTGTAATGGTAATAATTGTTATAGAAGTTATTTAACTAATAATAGTAATACTGGTAAAAGTTTCTGGTTAATTGAGATTACTGGATTTAATATGGATACTTCAAACTTTAACTATGGTACTCCAGAAGCTCATGTTTATAATAATTATGTTAATAGTAGTAGTTATGCAGTTGCTACTGGTGGATCATATAAATCATATGGTGGTGGTACTGATACTGCTAGTGTTGTTACTGATACTAATAAAGTAAGACCAACATTACAACTTAAGAATGCTAAGATTATTGGTGGAAATGGAACTAGTAGTAATCCATTTATTGTAAAGTAGGTGAGATGATGGAGAATAAAAAGAATTATATTTTAATAGGTGTACTTATTGTAGTTATAGTAGGTGCATTATTAATTAAATATTTTAGTGGTAAGACACATGAGAATTTACTTAATGGTGATACAGTTATTGGTCAAAGTTTAAGTAGTAAAGAACAAGCAGAGGTTGATAATTATTTAAAGGATGAACTTGTTAAGAATAAATATACTTTAGATAGAGCTAAGGTTTATGTTAATCCTTATAATGCGAATACTCTTAGTGCAATGATTATCTTTTATACAGATAAGAGTATGGAAGTTAGTGTAACTGTTAAAGGAAAGAATAATGATGATTTTACAATAAATTATGGTAAGAGTAATTATCATTATATTCCTGTTTATGGTTTATATTCAGATTATGAAAATACAGTAGCAGTTACGTTGGGTGATAAAACTACTAAAGAATTTAAAATTAAGATTGATAAAGTAGAAGTTCCTAGTGTTACTACCAAAAGTGGTAATGTTACTACTCCAGGTGATTTATATTTACTTACTAGTCCAATTAGTATGAATTCATTTGGATTAGATGGTTATGGTAATGTTAGATGGATGCTTAATGATACTTATTATCATAATATTAAAGTGTTAGATAATGGACATTTACTTATTGGTATTGATACTGATAGTACTAGTGGTTTACCTATAGTTATTCGTGAGATTGATTATTTAGGTAGAATTTATAATGAATATACTATAGATAGTGGATATTTAAATGATTTCTTTGTTAAGAGTAATGGTAATATTATTGTTACTAGTAAGAATGCTGATAGAATTACAATATCTGATTTAGTACTTGAGATAGATAAGAATACTGGTAAGATAGTTAAACAAATAGATGTTTATAAGTTATTTGAAAGTATTGATAAGTCATTTACTGATGGTATTGAAAGAGATGATTATTTTTATAACTCTGGTATAGAGTATTATGAAGATACTGATACATTATTATTAACTTACTGGGGTGGAGAGATGGTTGTATCTATAGACTATAGTGATTCTAAGATTAATTGGATCTTTACTAATCCAGAAAATTTACCTAGTTCATTTGATAGTTATTTATTAAAGGGTGATGATGGTTTTGTTTATCCAAAAGCAATGCATCAAGCTAAACTTTTTGGTGATACTTTAAAGGTTTTAGATAATGGTTATAGTACTATTAAGAATGAGACTGATTTAAGTAATTTAAAAGGGTCATATTCTAGTGTTAATACCTATACTATTACTGATAAGAAAATAGCACTTGCTAATAGTTATAATGATAATAAGAAGTATTTTAGTTATGCTTTAGGTGATTTAAAAACCGTTGGTAATGGAAAAGATATTATCTTATTTGGTAGAGAACTTGATGGAGTAGATTATAGTAAGGGTGGAAGTATTCATGAATATGGAAATCTATCTTCTGCACTATTAGAGGTGACTAATAATAAGGAGACTTTAAATCTTAGAATTAAGGGTGCTTATTATTCTGTTACTAAAGTTAATTTAAATGGTGATGTAAGTTTTGACTTTACTACTGTTAAAGGTTATACAACATTAGAAGCTAGTCCTAAAGAGGATATTACTAGTGATGTTATTAGTAAGATTGCTAGTGCTAGTGATGAGATTAGTTTAGACTTTGGTTATAGTGATAATATTGTTACTAATAATGCTTTATTTATGGATATAGATGAAGCCAAGATGATACTTATTAATGATAGCAGTGATGGTGCTGTTTATACTATTAAAGAGAAAGATAAGAGAAAGGTTGATAAGACTGTTATTGATTTAAAAGCAGGTAAGTATTACATTTTCATTGTTGAGAATGATATAGCATATAAAACTAATAAGTATATAGAGGTTAAATAGAGACTTAGGTCTCTTTTTAATTGGGGAAATTTGCAAATTAAATAATAAAATTTGCATAAAACGTGCAAAAAAATAATAATAATTGGTGAAAACGATTGATTTATTAGTAAAAAATACATATAATACATTTAGAGAGGAATGATACTATGCTTATAGAGTTTAGTGTTACAAATTTTTTATCTTTTAAGGATAAGAATACATTTAGTATGGTTGCTTCAAGTGATAAGGAACTTTTAAATAATGTTATGGAAGTTGGTGGAGAGAGGCTTTTAAGAACTACTGCTTTATACGGAGCTAATGTTTCTGGTAAGACTAATTTATTTAAAATAATTGCAATTGTTGGTTCAATAATTAAAGGGTCTAATTACAGAACTCCTAATATGGCAATGCCAATTAGTCCTTTTAAGTTAAGTGAAGATACCTCTGATAAACCTAGTGAGTTTGAAATAAAATTTATATACGATGGTATAAGATATGTTTATGCTTTTAGTGCTGATAATTTATATGTTTATGAAGAGAGCTTATATTATTATCCTAATGGTAGACCTACTAAGATATTTGAAAGAAAGAATACTAATGAATATTCTTTTAATGCTAGTGATGAGCGAATATTGAATGATATTAAGAGTAAGAATTCAGCAAATAAATTTTTTGTAGCTACAGCAACTAACTGGAATTATGATAAGACTAAACCAGCATTTGATTTCTTAACTGAGAAGTTAGGTGTTATTATGTCTTATGAACAAGTAAATAATTATTCTTATAATATGTATTCAAAAGATAAAGATAATAAGTTAAGAGATTTTGCACTTGGATTTTTAAAAAAAGCTGATTTTAATATTGATGATTATAAAGTTACTGAAGAGAAGATGACTGAAGATATTTTAAATAGAGTACCAGATACTTTTAGGTCTATTATTCCTTTAAATTCATCTTTATTTAAAGTAAGTACGGTTCATGAGATTCATGGACATAAGTATGAATTTGATATTAATGAAGAATCACTTGGAACACAGGTTATATTTTCTTTTATACCAGTTTTAAAAGATGTTTTAGATAATGGTAAGGTTCTTATTTATGATGAATTTGATAAGAGTTTACATCCATTTATAGTAAAGTATTTGGTTGAGATATTTAATAATCCAGAAGTTAATAAGAATGGTGCTCAGTTAATATTTAATACACATGATACTAATTTACTTAATTTAGAAATATTACGTAGAGATCAGATTTGGTTTGCAGAAAAGAATCCGGATGATGGTTCTAGTGCAATATATCCTTTAGATGATTTCTCAGTAAGAAAACTTGAAAATGTAGAGAAAGGATATTTGTTAGGGAGGTATGGTGCAATTCCATTTTTAACTAATAATTTTGATTTATGAGTAGTGATAGGCAAAGAAATAGAAAAAACAGAATATCAAAAAGAGCAATATTAGTTTCTTATGAAGGTAAAAATAAAACAGAAGATATCTACTTAGGAAATTATAATGGAAGAGATAATAATTATGTGATTAGAAAAGTTCCTGGTAATGATACTGATCCAATTAGTTTAGTGGAGCATACTATAGCAAAAGTTAAAGAAGAATCTTTAGACTTAACTGGTGATGACAGAGCATTTTGTATGTTTGATACGGATGTTAAGCCAGAAAAAAATTCACAAATATGTGAAGCAATAAGATTAGCAAAGGAAAATAATATTATTCCTATAGTATCAGCACCTTGTGTAGAGGTTTGGTTTTTATTGCATTATCGCTATTCTACGGCACAATATTCTAGTAATGATGAAGTAATAGAAGAATTAACAAAATATTGTGCTGGTTATAATAAAAGTTATGATATTTATCCTTTGATTTGCAATAATACAAATAAAGCAATTATTAATGCTAAAAGATTAGAAAAATTTCAATTAGAAAATGGAAGAATACTACAGAAGGTTGAAACTAATCCTTATACGGAAGTTTATAAAATAATTGAAGAAATACAGAAGAATTAAATTGTATTTCTTCTTTTTTAATTATTAATAGTTTGATATAATAATTTTATGAAAGTAGGGTAAAAGGATGGAAGAAATTATTAAAGATAAAAAGAAGATTAGAATTTATTTTTCTCTTTTAGTTACTGTGATATGTATTATTGGTGTATCATATGCATTTTTTCAATTATTCTTAAAACAAAGTGATAATAATACTCTTGTATCAAGGACTTGTTTTGATACAAGTTTAACTGAAAACACTTAAAAGATTGTTTTAGAAAATGCTTATCCAGTAGTTGATAGTGAAGGGTTAAAGGGAACTCCATTTACTTTTACACTTAAAAATAATTGTAGTAGTTATATAAGACTATATATTACAATTGATAGTGAACATAGAGGTAATTTAGGAACTACTTATTTAGATGATAATTATATTAAAGTTAATATATCTCCTAAAGGAACTACTAGTGAGCAGTCTGTAGTATTAGGTAGTAAGAAGTTAACAGATTTAGACAATAATAGAAAAGGATATATTATTGTTAATACCGGATTACAAGCTAATGAAGAGAAGAGCTTTGATTTAAGATTATGGATGGATGAAGCAGTAACTTTAGAACAAGGTTTAGGTAAATCTTGGGAAGGCAAGATAGTTGTTATTGGTGAGGCATCTAATGGTCAAACATTAATTGAAGCTATACTAGCTAATAATGAAGTAAAAGCTCCACTTACAACACCAGGAAGAGAAGTTAGTGCTCATGTTTTAGATGATGTTGAAAGTGCAACAGCATATGTATCTTCAACAGAACAAGCATATTACTTTACTTACGGAACTGGTTGGGAAGCAAATGGAACAGGATTTAATTTGACTGGAACTGCAGTAACAAGTGATACATATGCTAATTCATATTCTAGTTTAGTTGGCAAATATCTCATTAGTGAATATGCATATAGTAATGGTTCAAGTACTGCAGGAACAATGAAAACAACAACTAATTTAAGTGGTGTATATTATGTAGTAAGTGCTACATCGAGTAGTTATACATATAAAGAAATCACTTCAAACAAAAATACAACTGAGGCACTTTTAGCAAGTACAGAAGATGATTATGGAACCAGTTATTATTTTAGAGGAGCAGTAAAAAATAATTACGTACAATTTGCTAATAAATGCTGGAGAATAGTAAGAATAACTGGAGATGGTTCAGTTAAATTAGTACTACATAATGATAATACAAGCGGTTCATCTAGTCCGTGCTCTTCAAAAAATAATAACGACGAAGCAGCATTTGCAAGGTATTCTGGAAGTTCATATATAAGTGCATTTAATTCAAATTATAATGATAATGCTTATATGGGATTTATGTATGGAGCAACTGGAGCAAGTGATTATGCTAGTACACATGCAAACACTAATAAAAGTACAATACTCACAAATTTAGAAACTTGGTATACAAATAATTTGTCATCATATGAAAGTAAACTAGCAGATACAATATGGTGTAATGATAAAAGTACATTTACTACTTATACAAGTGGTTCAACATGGGGAACTGGGTTAGGGTATGGAACAAAACAAACTGGATATGGAGCATTTAATAGAATTTACGGTGGGGATGCCACATCATATGCAAGTCCTAGTTTAATTTGTCCAAATGATAATAATGGTGGAAAATTATCTAAATTTACTGTTGATGATACGACAAATGGAAATGGTAATTTAACTTATAAAATAGGATTATTAACAGCCGATGAGATAGCATTTTCTGGTTCTATTTATGGGGATAGTGTTGGAAATCGTTCTACATATTTAGATGAGAATACTGGAGAAATTTGGTGGTTGTCTTTGTCGCCTAGCTACTTCAGTGGCAGCGACGCTTACGTTTGGGACGTGCGCTCGGGCCACTTGGTCAACTACGGCTACGTTAGCGGCGACCATGGTTTGCGGCCTGCCATTTCTCTTATATCTTCAACTACAATTTCAGGCGGTTCTGGTACATCAGAAGATCCTTATGTTGTTAAATGATGTGTGATTAGTCATACATCTTTTTTTATGGAATATATTTTTATTATGAAAAAGATAATATTACTTTTAATTATGGTTATTCCTTTGAATGTTAAGGCGATTAGTGCTAGTTCTTATATTGTTATGGATAGTGATAATAATAGGGTGTTAGAGGGTAGTAATATTAATAGGAAGAGTTTGATAGCCTCTATTACTAAGATTATGACTAGTATGGTGGTTATTGAGAGTTCTAATGTTAATAAGAATATTACGATAGGTGAAGAAGTTTTAAAAAGTTTTGGTAGTGGTATTTATGTTAGTGTTGGAGAGAAGATTAGTGTTTTAGATTTATTATATGGACTTATGCTTAGAAGTGGTAATGATGCAGCAATTGCTCTTGCTTATCATGTTGCTGGTTCAATGGATGGTTTTGCTTTTTTGATGAATAATAAAGCTAAAGATTTGGGCATGAATAATACTAGTTTTGTTAATAGTTCTGGATTAGAAGATGGGGATAAGGCTAATATGAGTACGGTTTATGATATGGCGTTACTTTCTAGTTATGCGATTAATAATTCGTTATATAAAAAAATAGTTGGGACTAAAGATATTACAGTTAAGACGGATTTAAAGACTTATGTTTGGCATAATAAGAATAGGTTATTATCTAGTTATAAGTATTGTGTTGGTGGTAAGACTGGGTTTACAGAAAGAGCTAGAAGAACACTTGTTACTAATGCGAGTAAAGATGGAGTTAATTTAACGGTTGTTACCTTTAATGATGGGAATGATTTTGGAGATCATAAGGATTTGTATGAGAAGTATTTTGGTTCTTTAAGAGAGTATGAGATTGTAAGTGAAGGATATATTGATAGTAAGTATGATGATAGTTATGTTGATAAATCTTTTAAGATGAGTTTAAGTAAGGATGAGTTTAAGAGAGTAAGAAAAGAGATAAGTTATTATGAGGATAGTGCTAGTAAGGTTATAGGAAGAGTTAGTGTTAGTTTGGATGGTAAGGAGTATTTTAGTGAGGATATTTATATTAAGGATAGAGTGAAAAAGGAAGAGGTTAAGCTTAGTTTTTGGCAGAGGTTAATTAAGAGGTTAAAAGAGTTATGGTAAATATTATTTGGGGGATATTTATTGTAATTGGAATTGTTTATAGTTTTGTTAATGGGGATTTTAGCGAAGTTAATAATGAAGTTTTGTTAAGTGGAAAGAGTGCTTTGGATTTAATTATATCTATGACGCCTTTGTTGGTTATTTGGATGGGTCTTATGAAGATTGCGGAAGAAGCGGGGATTATTGCTTGGATATCTAGGGTTATGACGCCAATACTTAAGAGGATATTTCCTAGTATTCCAGATGGAGATGAGTCTTTGGGGTTTATTGCAAGTAATGTTGCGGCTAATATGGCTGGGTTAGGAAGTGCGGCTACGCCTTTTGGGCTTAAAGCGATGGAGTGTTTACAGAGGCTTAATAAAGATAAAAGGGTTGCTAGTGAAGCGATGATTACCTTTTTAGTGTTAAATACTAGTGGGGTTACGATAGTTCCAACAACAATTATTTCTTTAAGACTTTTTTATGGTAGTGTGAATCCATCAATAGTTTTGCCATTCTGCATTATTGCAACGACGTGTTCGACGATTGGTGGGCTTACACTAGATTATATTATTAGGAGACGTAATGGAAACAGTTAGTCTTATTATTTTGCCTTTAATAGTTTTATCTATTTTGATTGTGGCTTTTGTAAAGCATGTTAATATTTATGATAAGTTTTTAGAAGGTGCTAAGGAAGGTCTTGTTATGGTGTTTAAGATAACACCTAATATTTTTGCGATGATATTTGCGGTGAATATTTTTATTAAGAGTAATTTTATTAGTGATGCTTTATCTTTTTTAGGGCCTTTTTTAACTAGAATGGGGCTTACTAGTGAGATACTTCCAATGTGTTTTTTAAGAAGTATTAGTGGGACATCTACTTTAGGTATAATGGCAAATATTTTTGATAAGTATGGACCAGATAGTATAATGGGATATTTAGCAAGTATTATTCAAGGGTCTAGTGATACGACGTTATACGTAATTGCTTTATATTTTGGAAGTGTGGGGATTACTAAGAGTAGGTATGCTTTGAAGGCTGGCTTTTTTGCAGATTTAATTGGGGTGGTTGTTTCATTTATTTTAGTATATTTATTTTTTGGTTTATGATAAAATAACTTTAGGTGATGTTTATGGAACGTTTACATAAAGTTATTGCAGCTTCTGGTTATACTTCAAGAAGAAAGGCTGAAGAGTTAATTAAAGCAGGAAAGGTTTATGTTAATGGTAAGATTGTTACAGAACTTGGTACTAAAGTTAGTGGTAATGATGATATTGTTGTTAACGGAGTGCATTTAGAAAAAGAGGAGTATGTTTACTTTTTACTTAATAAACCTAGAAGTGTTATTTGTTCAGTTAGTGATGAACATAATAGAGTTACTGTTACTGATTTAATTAGTACTAATAAGAGAATTTATCCAGTAGGTAGACTTGATTATGATACGACTGGTTTAATTATTTTAACTAATGATGGGGAACTTGCTAATATTTTAATGCATCCTAGTAATGGTGTACCTAAGAAGTATGTAGCTAAGTTAAATAAGTGTTTTGCGATTAATGATTTAAAGACTTTAGAAAAGGGTGTTATGGTTGATGGTGTGATGTGTAAACCTACTAGAGTTAAGATTAAGAAAAATGATTCAGATAAAGATTATTCGATTGTTGAGATTACTATAACTGAAGGACGTAATCATATTGTTAAGAGAGTATTTAAAGAGTTAGGATATTTAGTTGATAAGTTATCTAGAGTTTCTTATGGATTTTTAGATGTGTCTAAGATGAAGAGTGGGGATTATAGAGAGTTATCTATTAAAGAAGTGAAGAAGCTTTATGATTACAAGTATTAAGATAGATAGATTAAGTTATGATGGTAAAGGTATAGGCTACATTGATGGTAAGGTAGCCTTTGTTTGTGGTGCGTTACCTGGAGAAGAAGTAAGTGTAAAAGTTATTAGTGATAAGAAAAGTTATTATGAGTGTGAACTAGTAAATGTAATAACTAGAAGTGATAAAAGAGTAGAAAGTGCTTGTCCTTATTTTAATGAATGCGGAGGATGCGCTTATATGCATGTAAGTCATAGTGATGAGAGTGAGATGAAGGCTAGTGCTTTAGAGGATATTCTAAAGAGAAAAGCAGGATTAGAAGTAGATGTAAAAAAAGTAATGTCTGATAAGGATGTTTGTTATAGAAATAAGTTAAGTTTAAAAGTAAAGAACTATGAGTTTGGTTTTTATAGAGAAGAGACACATGAGTTTGTAAAGATAGATGATTGTTTACTTGCTAGTGATGTGATTAGAAGTGTATTTAAATTAAAAGATTATTTAAAGTTTAGAGAAGGTAATATTTTAATTCGTTCTAATTTTAATGGTGAAGTTATTATTAAGATAGATACTAGTGATGAAGCTAAGATAGATATTCTTAAAATAAAAGAGAGTGTTAAGTTAGTTGGTATTATTCTTAATGATAGAGTTATTTATGGAGAAGATTTCTTTATTGAAAGAGTTCATAATTATTTTTATAAAGTTAATGTTAATTCTTTCTTTCAAGTTAATTTAGATATATTAGGTAAGGTTATAGATATTTTAAGAGAAAATAGTTATGGGGTAGTTGCAGATCTTTATTGTGGTGTTGGTACTTTAGGAATACCGCTTAAGAAAGATAAACTATATGGTATTGAGATTGTTAAAGAGGCCGTAATAGATGCAATTTATAATGCTAAGATTAATAAACAAGATAATAAGTATATGCTTGGTAGTGCTGAAGTAATAAGTAAGATTAATGATAAAATAGATACTATTATAATTGATCCTCCTAGAGCGGGACTTAATAAAAAGACACTTGATTTTTTAATTAATTATAAAAGTAGAAATCTAATTTATATGTCATGTAATCCTTTTACACTTGTGAGAGATTTAAGTATTTTAAAAGATATTTATGAAGTTAATGATGTTTATTACTTAGATATGTTTCCTAAGACAAAGCATATGGAATGTTTATGTGTGTTAAAACTTAAATAAATTAAAGCTAGTTGTTATGTGTATTTTTTTAGTAAAAATATTTTAATTAAGATGTTAATATATTGTATTTATATGATTTTACTGCTATGATTATAATAGAAAGGAAGAAGGTAAGAAATGAGGAATTTCAAAAAAATTGTTTTAACTATCATGTTAGGTGTATTAGTGCTTTTACCATCAGCTGTATATGCTAAAACAGAGGTTAAAACTAATGAAGAACTAAAGGCTGCTACTAAAAATGGTGGAGATATAGTGCTTCAAAATGATATAACATTAAAAAGTGCTCTAGAAATTAAGGGTAGTAATGTTATTATCGATTTAAATGGTAAGACAATTACTGTTGATGAAAAAGGTTACTTTGACTTATTTGAAGGTAAACTTGAATTTACTGGTACTGGTAAAATTAAAGATATTCGTGTAAGAGATAAGGTAGCTTCTACGATTTGGGTTGAAGGATCTAATGATAAGACTGCAAAAGATTTTTCTACATTAACAATTGGTGAAAATGTTACTATTGAAACAACACAATGGGGTATTGCTTTAAGTAATTTAGATTCACAAAATAAGGCTTATGGAGTTACATTGAACTTTAATGGTACTTTAGTAAGTAGTGCTGTTGATGGCGGTGGAATTACTGTATTTGGTAATGTAAAAAATGATGGTAAGTTAGACAATGCTCCTGTTCTTAATTTAAGTAAGACTGCTAAAGTTATTGCAGAAAAAGGTGTTACTTTATATGGTGCGGGTATTGGAGAATGGAATATTCTTGGTGGTGAATATACTGGTGAGAGTGTTATTGGTATTAAGAGTGGTAAATTAGTTGTTAATGATGGTGTATTTACTGCTACTGGTGAAAAGAAGATTGGTGAATTATACGGTAATGGTATGATTGCTACAGGAAGTGCTATTCAAATTGAGAATAATACTGGATATGCTGGTAACATGGAAATTGTTATTAATGGTGGTACATTTAATAGTAATAAAGGTTTAAGTATTTATCATTATCCACCAGCTGATAAACAAGAAAATGCTTTAAAATCACTTGTTATTAATGGTGGAAGCTTTAATGCAAAATTTGAATTATTAGATAACGATAATGTTACTATTGAGTATGGAAAGTTTGCAAATGAAATTATTGGATATTTAAAAAATGGTTATATTCAAAATAATACTGATGGAGTATACTCAGTAAGTAATATTATTGGTAGTGGTGCTGGTTTATTAATTAATGGTAAAGTTAATACAGATTATGTTAAACCTGGTGAAGAAGTAACTATTAGTACTATGGGTTCATTTGAATTAGATAGCGTAGAAGTTGTTACATCTGATAATCAAAAGATTACTGTTAAAGATAATAAGTTTGTAATGCCTAATAAACTTGTTAGAGTTAATGCTAAAACTACTCAGTTATATGATATTTTATTTGAAGCAAATGAAAATGTTGAAATAACATTTACTACTGGTGGCAAAGAGGTTGAGTCAGTAAAAGCGGGAGCAGAAGTTAAATTTAACTATACTCCTAAGGCTGGTTATATCGTTAAAAAGATTTCTTTAGTTAATTTAGATACTAATAAAGAAATTGAAGTTAAAGATAATACATTTACAATGCCTGGAGCATCAGTTGAAGTGAAGGTTACTTTAGAAAAGGTAGCAAGTATTATTGAAACTTCTAAACCTATTGAAGTAGCTGGTGGTGTTGATAAAACTGTTGCTGAAGATTTATCTAAGGTTAAAGTAGATAATTCTAAGACTGGTCTTGCAGAGTCTGTAGATCTTTCTAAATTAGAAGATGTTACTGAGAATGATAATATCGAAGTTACTATTAAAACATCTTTAACTAGTTATGATAAAGAGAAGAACGTTCTAGTATATGATATTAAACCTTATTATAGTGTTAATGGTACTGAAAAAGGAATTATTTCTAATGATGCTTTAACTAAAGCAGTAAAGATTGAATTACCTGTACCAAGTAATGTTACTGAAACTCATGTAAAAGTTACTCATAAATCTGGTGATAAAGTTATTGATACTAAGAGTTATGAAATTAAAACTAGAGGTGAAGATAAATATATCGTATTAGAAACAAATAGTTTTTCAACATTTGAATTAAGTTTCTATACTCCTGCATCTGTTGAAAACCCTAAAACTGGTGATAATATAATGGCTTATGTAATTACATTAGCAGGTTCTGTATTAATCATTGGTGGTGCAGTTGTAGTTTTAAAAAAACGTTTTAATCATTAATATGAGTAAAAATAAGGTAAAGTAAAGAGGCAAGAAATTGCCTCTTTTTTTATAAATAAAATTGTCGTAAAAATAACCTTGAAAATATTGGTGATGGTTTGTATAATTAATGATAGAAAGTATAGGTAAAAAAATGGAACAAGAAGAAATAAAAAAGAAACAAAAAAGAGTAATGATTTA
>ULTH01034300.1_pt1 | contig 25229 bp, 22 predicted proteins | sample 1957421 | NCBI WGS metagenome assembly ULTH01 (sample SAMEA4835729, study PRJEB28245) | human gut metagenome | biome: gut microbiome; material: fecal sample | place: Denmark | collected 2008 | reverse complement strand
AATCACCTCCGTATTATATACATCTATAAAACGGAAAATTTATCAAGTGATAAGCAATAAAAAAAGAGATATCAAAAGCAATATAAAAATGTATAGTTTTCTATACTTTATTTTACGGTGTACGCAAATTGTATCAATATAGGTATTCCCACACATTTGAAAATTAAGGACTGAAGCTTCAGTCTTTTTTTGTTTTTTGGAAAAATAATGTAAAAAAAAGGAAATATGTTGTATAATTTTGACGTGGTGATTTTATGAATTTCATGGTCTGGATATTATTAATTTTATGTTTGATATACATATATTTTCAATTTAAGCGTTTTTCATTTATTAAAAATAAAAAGAAGCCATATAATTATTTAGTACCTTTAGCTATGTGTCTTCCTTTTATTATAGTAGCCATCTTTTATTTATGGGGTGTAGCTATTTTTGTTGTGCATTTAATGCTTTTTTATATGATTGCTAATTTAATTGTAAGAATAAAAGATAAAGGTAAAATAATTCATGCAAATGTTTTAAATGGTATTGTTTTAGGCTTTACGGCCGTCATAATGAGTATTGCCTTATTTGTATTAAGCCTTCATATCTTTGAAACTAAATATGATCTTAAAACTGATAAAACAGATGAATCATTAAGAATTGCTCAAATAACGGATGTTCATTTAGGCTGCACATTAGATGGTAAAAGCTTTTCAAAACGACTTTCTGATATTGAAAAAACTAATCCTGATCTTTTAGTTATTGTTGGTGATTTTGTTGATGATGAGACGAAAAAAAGTGATATGATAGGAGCCTGTAAAGCTCTTGGCAGCTTTAAAACAAAATATGGTGTTTTCTTTATTTTAGGAAATCATGATAAAGGCTATTATAATTCTAATTACAGAGGCTTTAGTCTTGATGATTTATATGATGAGCTTTTAAAAAATAATGTGATTATTTTACATGACGAGGTATATAATTTAACAGAAAATTATGTTCTTGTTGGCCGTTATGATAGATCTTTTGAAGGAAGGATGGAGGCCTTAGAGCTTACTAAGAATATCTCTAAGGATAAGTATATTATTATGCTTGACCATCAGCCTAATGATTATGCAAATGAAAAAGATATGGCTGATTTAGTTTTATCTGGTCATACACATGGTGGTAATTTATTTCCGATTAATTTTATTGTAATGGCTTCAAATGATCAAACTTATGGAATAAAAACAATTGATAGCACAACATTTATTGTTTCATCAGGTATTTCTCAGTGGGCTATACCTTATAACACTTGTATTTTTAATGAATATGTATTAATTGATATAAATAGGTAGTTTAAAAATTGTTAAAAAATGTTATAATTTAAGGAAGGAGGGATGAATATGAAGGATGATTCAATATTAGAACCCTTAAAAATGTTTAATAGTAAATTTAAACAACTTCAACATGAAAATGGAGAAAAATATTTTGAAGAATTAGTTAAAGAATCTAAAATTGATGCGAATGCTAATCGGGAAACGATAAAAAAATATAAGAATGAGTTTGAACAAGGCCAATATTATGAAAAAAAAGAAGGCAGTGTTAGGGGTATAAAAATCTTATTAGTAATTGTTGGCATTGCTGCTTTAATTTCAGGCTTAGCTATGGCTTTTAGTGGCATTAAGAGTTCAAGCGCTTTGTTTATTGTTTTAGGAATTGCTATTTTTGCACTTGGTATTTTTTCTTTTGTTGCAGTTTTTACAAAAATTAATAAAATAATTGAAGAACGCAAGCGAAAAAAAGAAGAGTTCTATAAAAAAGCATCTGACTTAAAAGTAATTGCTTATAATCAGATGGCTCCTCTTAACAGTCTTTATGATTACTATATGACATCAGAAATTATTGAACATACATCACCTTTAATTCAACTTGATGATATTTTTGATGCGGATAAGTATGAATATTTACATGAAAAGTTTAATTTAGGCGAGGTTACTGATCCTAATACTTCAGTTAATTACGTTGTTTCTGGTTCAATTGTTGGAAATCCATTTGTAATTGTTAATACTTTTAATATGCAAATGGTTCAAAAAGTTTATACTGGCTCCATTGTCATTCACTGGACTACAATAGAACGTAGTAAAAATGGTACAAGAACAGTTCATCATTCGCAAACGTTAACAGCGAGTGTTACTAAGCCGGCACCTGACTATTATTATGATACGCGTTTGATTTATGGCTGTGATGCCGCTCCAAACCTATCATTTGGTCATGAACCAACAAATATTAATGGTATGAATGAACGTCAGCTTGAAAAGTATGTAAAGCGTGAGACTAAAAAGCTTGAGGAGAAGGAAGAAAAAGCTACTAAGAATGGCGAAAACTTTACGGTAATGGCTAACAATGAATTTGATGCATTATTTAATGGTGATGATAGAGATAATGAGGTTGAGTTTAGACTGTTATTTACCCCACTTGCTCAAAAAAATATGCTTGATTTATTAAAAAGTAAGGTACCATACGGTGATGATTTTTATTTTTACAAGCATAAGAAATTAAATTATATTATTTCTAGCCATTCACAAAACTTTGATTATAATCCAGATATGTCTATTTTTCATCACTTTGATGTTGATGAAGCTAAGAAGAATTTCGTTGAATTTAACGATGAATATTATCAAAGCTTATACTTTGATTTAGCACCATTGCTAGCTATACCAAGCTATCAGCAAATTAAAACACAAGAGTATATTTATAATACTCCATACAGAGCTAATATAACAAGCTATGAGCATGAATCATTAGCCAATCGTTTTGATAAGGATTTGCTTAAACATCCGGAAAGCTCTACAAACTTGATTATAAAGACTAAGTTTGACGCTAAAAACGGAAAGTCAGATCAAGTTACAATTGAAGCACATTCATTTAAAGCTGTAAAACAAACAACTGTTGTATCAAAACTTGGTGGAGATGGAAGAATGCATGCTGTACCTGTAGTTTGGTATGAATATATTCCAATTGTAAAAAACACCTTAATGGAGGCTAAAAATACTAAGCTTAGAAAGAATGAATACTTAAAAGAAAAAAATAATAGTGAATTTTCACAATTTATGTCACAATATAGTAAAAATAATGCTATAATATACGAAAGAGGATTATTCTCTGTCTTACTTGATAAAGAGTTAGATGAGAATTCATCTTTAAAATTTAATTCGCTACTTGCGAGAAAAGGAGAAAAAGAATAATATGGCAAATCAATTAGATGAAATGACTGGCCCTGTTAATGAAGAGGGTAAGGATATTAATGTTATCCAAAAGCAAATTCCTGTTAAGGTAGGCGTTGGCTCAACAATTTTTGAAGTAATTTTATGGTGCTTATGTATTATTCCAGGTGTTGTTTTCTTAATTAAGAAAATTAACGCAGCTAAGTATCTACGTCAGCTTGAACAAAAGATTCAACATAATGCTTCACAAATTGATAATTATCTTGAACAAAGAGTTGTTATTTTACAAAACTGTGCTAAGCTTCTTGATAAAGCAATTGATCTTGATAAAACAACCTTCTCAGAAATTGCAAAATATCGTTCTGGTAATGTTGCTGATGATGCAGCAAGAAATGAACTTTCCGGTGCTCTTGATGGCGTTTCAAGAAAAATTAATATTGCATTCGAAAATTATCCTGATTTAAAGGCTCATCAAGAAATTGCTGATGCAATGCAACAAAACTCATACCTTCAACGTGAAATTACAGCTGCTCGTGAGGTATATAATGATAGTGTATATCAATGGAATAAAGCAATTCAAGAATGGCCAACAAAGATGATTGTAGCAGCAAAGCAAGGTTATACAACAAGAATTCCATTTACTGCATCTAAAGAAATTAAGGATAAAGCAAGAGACGTTTTCTTTTAATTAAAATTAAAGCTTAATTATCTTGTTTCACGGAGGTTTTTATGTATAGATGTCCTTTTTGTCATTCGACAAACATTGAGCAAGAAAGAGACTATAATGAACTAAAAATAGAACTTAAAGAAATAATGAAGGAAAACGAGAAGGATATGCCTCTTGAACTTAAACAAATTCTTAATGAAGCTATTGTTTATGATTTATATAATGATGAACAATATTTGAAAAATCTCGAGCTTCATGGAATGACATTATTTTGCAATGATTGTGGTTATATTTTTAAAGAGTATGATGTAGTTGATGATGCAAATTTTATCCCACCTACAGAAATATCTAAGGAAGAATTCGAACAAGTTATCTTAGATGCTCTTCATAAACAAAGAAGAACAATTATAGAACTTGATACAGAAGAAAAAGAAAAAATGTTTTTACAAATAGCTTGTGGCAAAAGAAAAAAATTCTACAAAGAATTGGCTCAAAAGGTTGTAGATGATTTGAGTGAAACCTCAAAGATGCTTGATGAAATTGAATTAGAGGAAGCAGAAAATAATAATTTACCTTCATAAAATTTATAGCATTTTTATGCTATAAACTGCCGTGATAGCACAGTTGGTAGTGCAACGCACTCGTAACGCGTAGGTCGCAGGTTCGAGCCCTGTTCCCGGCACCATATAAGAAGTAATGGTTTGATACAGTAATAATTGCTGTTTCAAGCCTTTTTTTATATTCAAATTCGTAGTTCGAATTTGATAATAAGTGTAATAACGAGATTTAATTTAAGGTATAAATGCGTGAATGAACAGAAGTAGTTATTTAGCACAATAAACTTTTACTTGCATAAAAATTTTTATTACTATACTCATCTATCAAATAACGTTAATATTTTGGCAAATATACAATAATGAATTAAAAAATAACAACATAGTTTAACTAATTAATAAAAACTGATAGTAATTAAGATATGGGGTAATAGGAATTGATTAGCTCTAGCGAATTCATAAAAGGTTATACAAAAATAATCATATGTGCTTATCTATTTAGACAACGAGATTATTTATATAACATAGTAAAAAATATCAAAAAATGGTGAAGGGTATGTAAAAATAAGTAGTTCGTCTGCTCTTATTGCCATAAAAGAAATGGAAAAGGATAGCTTAGTGTTTTATGATATTGAGATATCTACACAAAATCAAGAAAGAAAGTACTATGCGTTAACAGAAAAAGGTAAAAACTTCTATTTATCAAATAGAAATTATTACATAAAAAGTTTACATTTATTACAAATTATGATAGGTGATGACTATGAAAACAGAATATCAAATAATAAAAAAAAGAGTAAGAAATGAGTAAAAAAACAGGAAGATTATAGATGAAAAAATCGTTGAAGAGTTTACTCAAACTTGTTTTGATGATTATAATGTATCATTAGAGAATGGTGAAAGTAAAAATGATGCATTAAAGTCTGTTTTTTTTGCTTTAACAGAAACTTTAGATTCATCTAATTTACTAAATCATAGGTCAAATCCTTATCACTATTCTTTAGTATTAAGTTTAGTCTCTTTTGTGGTTTGTTTCATTATTGCTCTAATTGGTTGGCTATGTGCTGATGTTTTAGATGTTTATGGCGTGATTTATCCACTTTGCCTTTTAGCAATATTAATTGTTTTAGTGTTTACAATTGCAAATTATAAGAAACGAAATAAAGTAGATTTTTTAATAGTTACCTTAATCTTTATAGCAGTCGTTATTATAAATATTGAGTGCTTTATGTTTTTTTATCGTGCTAGAACTGGTAATTTTTATTATTCATTAAACTATAATTTCCCGGGTCTTTTAAAGTTTAATAGATATGTGCTTACTTCCTCAGGGCAATTTAAATATGAAATTTCAGAAACTATTTTGCTCTTTAACCAAACATTAATTGTTAGTCTAATTAGTTTAATTATTAGCATTATATTTAACATTATTGAAAAGCAAAGAAAAATATGTTAGGTATATTACTGACATTATTTTCTACGGTTTTAGGCATTAATTTGAGGTGAAAATATGGCATCAAGCAAGAAATATTTAAAGTTTATTTTAGGACAGATATCTGAATTAGAAGAAATTACTTATCGAGCTATGATGGGAGAATTTATTATTTATTATCGTGGCAAGATTGTAGGCGGTATCTATGATGATAGATTACTTGTTAAACCAGTAAAATCAGCAATTAGTTATATGCCGACACCTTCGTATGAATTACCCTATGAAGGAGCTAAAGAGATGTTGCTGGTAGATGAAGTTGATAATAAGGAATTTTTGACGAGCTTGTTTTATGCAATGTATGATGAACTGCCAGCTCCAAAGTCGAAAAAGAAGAAATAAACAACTTAGAATTTGTGATGAAAGAGAAATGAATTTTAAGAATTTATTACCAGCAAAAAATCGTGATGAGTTACGTTAATGGTTACAGGAAAATTACAATAAAGTAAGCGAATGCTGGGTAGTGGTAAAATGTGGATGTCCAGTGGATAATGGAACAATTTGGTATATAGATGCCGTTGAAGAAGCAATAGGCCTAATGATGACGATAAAAAACTTATTGTTTCTAAAAATGGGAATGATTATTCAGATGATGCAATTAACGCATTGACTGAGTCCCAAGAAAGATTTTTTGATTCAGTAATAGTTAAAAAAGAATATCGTTTTACAAGAAATTAATTAAAAATAGTTTGGTGTGAAAATTTTCGGTGTTTATGGTATGCATTGTATCAATTTTTGTAATCAGACAATCATTGTTGTTTTTATGAATTTTTTTTGGCTATTTAACTATATTTTTTTTGAAAAATGGCTTAGATATCAAGTTTTTATGTACTTGTTAGCTTGAGCTATTTTTTGTATTATTTACCTTGAAAATAGCAATAAAGTGGCAATAACAATTTGTTGTTTTCCTAAAAAAACTAAAATGATAACATTTAGGCATGAAAGGTATTAGCAAAAAAGTAAAAGTTAGTTACCTATTATTTCTATAAAGATTAATTTGAAAAATAAAAAAATATGTCGATAAAGCATACAAAAAAATATATAATATAGTTATGATGATATTAGATAAAGCTTTTGCAAGCAAGAAAGGAGTGTCGAGATATTTTATGAATGAATTTAAAATTGTAAAATTTGTAGACAATAGTTTTGAAATTGATGTTAGAGCAGATATTAATAATGAAACGGTTTGGCTTTCTCAAGAAGAAATGGCTTTATTGTTTGATGTTGATCGTACAAGAATTGTTAGACATATTAATAATATTTATAAAGATAAAGAATTAGATGTTGCTTAAACATGTGCGGAAAACGCACAAGTTCAAATTGAGGGAAATAGAAAAGTTAATCGTACCATAAAAATTTATAATCTTGATATGATTATTTCTGTTGGTTATAGAGTAAAATCGCAAAGAGGTATTATTTTTAGAAAATGGGCTAACAAAGTTCTAAAAGAATACTTAATACAAGGTTATTCCATTAATAAAAAAAGAATAGAAGTGCTTAATAAAACAATTGAAGTACAAAATAAGATGCTTGCATCATCATTAAATATTGACCAAGAAGCATTAGTTAATGTTATAGAAAAATATACTAAGGCTTTAGATTTATTAGATGATTATGATCATCAATGTTTAGTTAAACCAAAAGGTAATGAAACATTATATAAATTATCATACTCTGATTGTAAAATTATTATTGATTCGATGAAGTTTAAAAATATGTCATCTGTATTTGGTGTTGAAAAAGAAAATGGAAAATTAGAAGGAATTCTAGCTGCAATTTATCAAAATATTTTTGGACTAGAAGTTTATCCTTCATTAGAAGAAAAAGCTGCTCATTTGCTCTATTTTATAGTAAAAGATCATCCATTTATTGATGGTTGTAAAAGAATTGCGGCAACATTATTTTTGGAATTTTTAAATAGAAATCACGCGTTAATTAAAAATGGCAAAATAATAATATCAAACGATACATTAGTTGCAATTACCGTTTTAACTGCTGAATCAAATCCGGAAGAAAAAGAAGTTATAATTAAACTTATAATGAATTTTTTAAGTAAAGAAAATTAAAAAAGTATTAAGATAAGTAATAATATTTAATTTTTAGGTTGGTATTAAGTACTTAAATATACATGTTATAAAAATTATCTCTTATGAATTTGAATTTATGAAATCTAATCAGATTATTATGCTGAAGAATGCTAGGTATCGATTATTATGTAATTATTTTAATATAGAAGATAAATATAGTAATTAGTTTTTAGTTTTGTTACTATACATCTTTAATACAGTCTATCAGTTAATGCCATCTGATAGATTTTTTGTTTAGTATATGGTAAAATATACACAAATAAATGACGCACTTACCAAAATCGTTGTTAAGTTTCTTTTGTTTTTTATATAAATGAACCATCCATATTAAGCCTAATACTGAAACTTGATGTGAAATGATAACTTAGGTATTTATGGCCGGTTAATATGAATTTTTATATTGAAGATGGAGGACAATATGATATTGATTGAAACCGCCCGTTTATTTCTTCGCAATGTTGCAGCGAAGGATGCAGAAACCATTTACGATTACCGCAACAATGAAATTTGCGCTATGTATCAGCGTGGTCAAATCAAAGACCTCCTTGATGGCATTGAAGACCTTGTTGACCACCACAAGGATGATGAAATATCTGTTGATGCTTACTTAAGCATTGATGGCACTGATTGATTTGCTACATGTGCGTTACCCACAATGGGATTTTATTAGCTTTACGGAACCTGAGAATTAGCCAAGTATGGCTGCTTATGCTCGTGTTTCAACTGATAGTGATGAGCAATTTACTTCATTTGATTCACAATGTAAGGTTTATGAGGATTACATTAAAAGTAAACCAGATTGGGAATTCGTAAAAGTATATGCTGATGATGGACTTGTTCTTGATACTGATAAGATGCGATTTGAAGATAATCAAATTGTTGTTGATTATGAATCTATTGAAAAATTAGGTGATTATAGTGATACTATAAGTTTAATTCGTGAAAATACCGAGTTCGCAAACAGCTTAGCTGAAGAAAAGCCTGAAATCGTAACTATTAATGATGATTTGTCATTATCATTTGATATTGAAGATGAATATGCTGAACAATGGGATGCTTGGAAATTAAGTTGGAGTTTTTGGAAAGGCTGGTCCTTTAAGTTAGATTCTGATTTTGGAAAACTTGTTGGAATTTCAGGGATTGTTTATAATTTAATATCTAAAATTTCAAATGGAGCCGCTTTTTATAAAAAATTATTGAGCATTACTGATAAAAGCTATTTAGCTTCAACTTTGTCTACTCTATTTTTTTACTTGCCAGGTGCAGGCGTAAAAGATATTATTGCCACATATTTACGAAATTATGCTGGGGTTATAGCTTCTGGGTTAGTAACAATAAATATGATGCTAATGACATTAAATTGTGCTTCTTTAGGCACTGGTTGGTTAATATTTAAATTTGTTGATATTCTTGCTCAAAGATTTGTACCAAGTCTTATAACTTCATGTTCTATGGTATATAATTGCTTTAAATATAATGCACCAATATATTGTAAAGCTAACTTTTGGACTTTAAGTATTAGATATTCGCTTACAAAATTTTAATGTTATAAGGAAATAATAATATGAAGATTAAAGATAAAATTTGGAATGAAAAAATACATTGGTTTAAATTTAAATTTAGGTTAATTTTTTTGGCTATTGGTATTCTATTTACTATATTGAAAATTTTAGAGGTCACAATTTGGAGTAGAAGTTTTGTTATAACTATGATTTTTGTGGTTTTAGAATTAATTTTTTATGGTATGTTTTTTGCACCATTTATTGCTAAACTTCCTTTTTGATTGCTATGAAAAGAAAATTAGTTAATATATTTATTTGTTTAATAATGTTCTTTTGTACGTGTATTATTGTTTTTGTAATATACAAAAAGTCGACAAAAATAAGTTATCCTTGGTATTTTGAAAAGTTAAAGATAAATGATAATCTACATTATGGGAAACAAGAAGATATTGGCATAGCTATTATTGATTCTGGTTTCAATGAAAATTGCCAAAAATATTTTGATAAAGAAATAATAAAATATGATGCAACTGGTGAAAATAATACATCTGATTTGACTGGACATGGAACACAAATGGCTTTATTAATTGGTTCTAATTCTAAAAAAAAGGAATCAATTTATGGAATTGATCCTTACATACAGTTATATTCTATTAGAGTATGTAATTCGTATGGTATTACATCATCTACTTACTTGCATAATGCCTTAGAATATTGTAAATCAATAAATATTTCGATTGTTAATATAAGTCTTGGTGGTACTTCATATAATAATGAAATCGAAAATGATATAAAAGAATTAAAAGATAATGATATTTTTGTTATATGTGCTGCTGGAGATAAAAAGACTGATTTTTTATATCCTGCAGATTACAAGAATTCATATTGTATTGTTTCACAAAATGAAAATGGATTAATATCAGAAGATTCAAATATTACTTCTAGAATCAATAAAATTCCGATTATTGTACCAGGGTGTAATATAGATGTTTTGGTAATTGGCCTTGAAAATGAATTGCATATTACTACACGTAGTGGTTCATCATTTGCTACAGCAATATTTTCAGGATATTTGGCATTATATATTGCTAAAAATAAGCATAAAATAACCCCGAAAATTTTTGATCAAGTTATTGAAACCAATATTTATAATAATGGTTTTATAGATTTATTCTAGTTTTATCTAATAAGAGTATCGTAATTACTTATATTAATCTTAAAAACATGATATAGAAATAACCCTATACGAAGAGTCTATCAGTTAGTGTCCGCTGATAGATTTTTTGTTTAGTATATGGTAAAATATACACAAGTAAATACATGTACTTCGTAGGTGCTTCCTAAGTATTCGTGGAGCCGAGTTGAGCGTAGTGCCTTGGACTCGTTAAAAGGAAGTGCACATTCGGTCACGGAATCAGTGATTGGTCTAGAGTTCTGATGCCACAAAGAACTCATTTTTTAGTTAGATGGAGAATGTTTAGCTATGATGCATTGATTAATAATGTTAACAGAATATTTAGATGAAATATTAGATGGTACAAAGACTTATGATGCTCGTGCTTACAATACTAATAAGCGTGGATTAATAGCCTTAGTAGATACAAAGAAATCTGCCATTATTGGTACAGTTGAACTCATAGGAACTAAACCTATCACAGCTGAGGAATATTGTAAATGGCATGCAACAAGGAAATGGGCTGGTATGCAATTTCAAGTAGAAGATATGAATGCTACATATTGGGCCTATGGTTTTATTAATCCAAGAAGATTAGACAAACCTATTAAAATAAAGAAAACTGGTAGAGTATGGACTACACTCGATGATTCAATAGAAAAAGAAATATATGATTTTCTTGCTGAAAATTTTATTAAGCCATTGTAATTAATTACCAATATTTATATTGGATATTGAATAAATAATTTGTAGAATTTTAAAATTAGATGTTAATTATAAACTAGTAAATATAGTTACAATTTTGGTTAGCATTATCTCAAATACAAAATAAATTTTGTTATTGATTAGGAGAGGTATTAAATATGAATGATTTAATTTCATTGTCACAATTGTTCGATAAAAGAATATATAGAATTCCAGATTATCAAAGGGGATATGCCTGGACAAATTCTCAACTTGAAGATTTTTGGGATGATTTAAACAATCTCACAGAAGATAGATATCATTATACTGGCATGCTATCTTTGAAGCTTTTAAAAGAAGATATTTATTCTAAATGGAATGAAGAGCAATGGATTATAAAAGAAAAAGACTATAGTGCTTTCCACGTTGTTGATGGTCAACAAAGATTAACTACTTTTATAATTTTGGTAAGTTCTATTATTAAATTTGCAGCTAAAAATAATATCGAATATTTAAATGGTGATGATTTAGATGAAATTAAATCAAGATATATTGTTGAATATAAGAAACCTTTTAAAATTAATAAAGCCTTTAAATTTGGCTATGAAGTAGATAACCCTAGTTTTGAATTTCTAAGGTATTATATTTTAGGTGAGGGACAAACTGGCTCATTACAAGAAACTTTTTATACATTAAATTTAGAAAATGCCAAAAAATTCTTTGATGATAATGTAGAGTCTTTGTTTAAAGAAAAAGGTCTTGAAGGCATAGAATCATTATTTAGAAAACTTGTTAATAGATTACAATTTAATATTCACTATATTGAAGATGATTTTGATGTATTCGTTGCTTTTGAAACAATGAATAATCGTGGTAAAAAATTATCTAATCTTGAAATTTTAAAAAATAGATTGATTTATTTGACAACTATTTATCCTGATGAGGTATTACCAAAAGATGCTAAAGAACAAATTAGAAAAGATATAAATGATGCTTGGAAAGAAGTATATTTTGAGCTTGGTAGAAATAAAGATAAATCTCTTAATGATGATGAATATTTAAGAAATCATTGGACATTATTCTTTAAATATTCAAGAAATACAGGTAATGATTATATCGATTTCTTACTTGGTGATTATTTTACTGCGAAAGCTGTATATGGACTACATAAGAAGCCTCATGAAATTCAACTTGATGAAGATATTGATTTTGATGAAGAAGAATTACAAAACTTTGAAATGAATGAAAATGATGGCGTGCTTACTCCTACTGAAATTAAATCATATATTGATAGTTTAAAATCTGTTGCACAGTATTGGTATTATTCATTTAATCCAAATGAATGTAAATTATTTACTGATGAAGAAAAGAAATGGATTTCTAAATTAAATAGGATTGGAATTAACTATTTTAGAACTTTAGTAGTTGCATCATTCTTAAACAAAGAAACTACACCAGAAAAGAGAGTAAAATTATTTAAAATTATTGAAAAATCAATCTTCGTGTATTTCCGTATGGCAAGATGGCAAGCAAGCTATCAATCAACTATTACATATAATTTTGCTAGAGAATTATATAAAGAAGAAAGAACTATTGATGAAATAATTAAATCATTAGAAGATAAATTTAATAATGTAAAGGATGAAGCTATTGAGACTTTTAGCACTAAAATTCAAGGTTTATTTAAAAATAGCAATGGATATTATTCTTGGTCAGATTTAAGATATTTCTTATTTGAATATGAAATGTCATTATATGAGAAGACATTTGTTCCTAAATTAACTGATTGGGATAGTTTCACTAAAAGTGAAAAAGATAAAATATCTATTGAGCACATATTTCCACAAACACCAACTAAATATTATTGGCGTAATCAATTTAGAGATTATACAAGTGAAGAATTTCACTATTTAGCTAACACTTTAGGCAATTTGCTGGCACTTTCTCAAAGCGTAAATTCTGCTCTTCAAAATGATGAATTTGAAGATAAAAAGAATCCAATAGATAAGAAGAGACGTGGATATTCTAATGGGTCACATTCTGAAGTTGAAGTGGCTCAATATAAAGATTGGACTCCAGAATGTATTAAAGAAAGAGGCCTTAAATTATTAGAATTCTTAGAAAATAGATGGGATGTTAAATTTGATGAAGAATCAAAATTAAGAGTATTAGGATTAGAATTTATGAAAGAGCCTAGAGAAAAATCTCCTGAATTAGATCCTGATGGTGTTTTGTCAGTTCCAAATTTGGATAATAGTAAGACCCCTTTAAGAGATTTAATTGGTATTAAAATTAAAGATATTCTAGATGAACAAGAAAAATTATCTAAAATTCATATTTTAAAATTTAGTAATAGCTCTTTAAGATTTACTGGTGTAAGTATTAGAAATAAAGTAGGTCAAAAAGGTAATGGTACCTGGGATGGTATTCGAGATTTAGTTGTTTATGAAATAAAAAATACTGTATCTGATGGTGTAAAAATAACGCTATACATTGGTCCATCTGATGATCAGGCCACAAGGCTTAGATGGCATAATTTTGCAAAGAATACTCCACTTTTAGGTGGGCGTTATAATGTTATGAAAAAGTCATATGATGCAATGGCTAAGAGTATTATTTTTGCAAATCCTAGAGATACATTTAAAAGTGATGAAGAATACATTTCAACAGTCTTAGAAAATGTTTCTGATTTTTTTGAAAATATATTTAATGATATAGAAGAGTTATTTTTTAATGCCCCAGATGATATAAATGATGAAATATATTCAAGTAAGGAATGATTTTAAAAGATAACTTTATAATGAGGTGGTTTTGTGCTTGATAAAGCTTTAATTCCATCACCAACCAAAGTGCAAGTATTATATTGGTTGGAAAAATGGAATGAATTAGAAGATTATAGTATTCAAGAGGAAGCAATTGATGAGCTTTTTGCTGGAAGTTATAAAAGTAATAAAGAATTAAAAAATATAATGATTAAATGTAGTATTCTTAATGATTTCTACAGTACTAATATTTTTAAAATTTATCCAGTAGCTTGTAGAATTTTAGAATTAGATATTGATGAAAGATTAGCAAATGGAGATATAAAATTGGTTAATGATATTGCAACTGTAACAATTAATGGAAAGAAAAAGTATTTTTATTCATTTGCTTCAAAATATTGCAGTCATCATAATCAAGTGGAATTTCCTATCTATGACTCATATGTTGATATTGTTTTACGATATTTTAGAAAGGCTGATAAATTCTATAATTTTAAAAATGATGATTTGAAAGATTATTGTAAGTTTAAAAATATTTTATTAAAATTTAGAGAGTATTATGGGTTACAAGAATTTTCGTTAAAAGAATTGGACAAGTATTTGTGGCAATTTGGAAAATTTTACTTTCCTAAGAAATATTAATTAAAAGGGTCGCATTTTTCTTTAGGGGTTGCAAAAAATAGTAAGGGGTCGCAATTGTATTAAAATGGTTAATCATTGCCATTAGAGTTAAGTATAGCTGATACGTAAGTATTGGCTATTTTTTCTTTTATAGGCATAAATACTGCATTATTTAATGATTTTATGGTATTTCTACAATAAATATAGCAGTAGTAGTATATAGATAGTTTATATATAAATTTGTCTTGATATTTATGATGATAGGATTGAAATATCATCACCAGGCATTGCTTATAATAATCAAAACATACCAAAGAATGTTGATTTTATAGTTAAATAAAAAAGAAGAAATCTAACCTTAGCTGATGTATTTTCAAGAATGAATTATAGGGATAGAGGGGGATCTGGTTTAAAGAAAATAACTGATGAAACTTGAAGATTATTTAAAGATGATGGTTACCATGTTGAATACTACAACAATAATGGATTTTTTATGGTAACAATTTACAATGCAAATTATAATGCAGAGAAAATGCACAGAAAGTTTATAATACTATCTTAAATAACAATTACGTGACAACAAATGATATAGCCAGTATTACTGGATTAGCAATTAGGACACTTGCAAATAAAATCAAAAAATTAAAAGAACAAAATCTAATAAAAAGAATTGGCCCGGATAAGGGCGGCCAATAGGAAGCAAAATAATAATTTGTTAATAGTTGTGGTACTACCCCAATACTACTCCAATAACTACCTCAATGACTATTCTAATTAAAATAATATTTTGAGCATCTATCTAAAATATGTTAGAGACTTTTAATATATTGTCACATTCATAATTTTCGTGTCCTTAAGCATAAATGCCTAAATATGAGTAGAAAATTAGCATTTTTATTTTTTTGCAATGATAACGTATAAACATAAAGTTTAGAAATTATAAGTATAAAAAAAGTTTACGCACCAAAAATAATATTATTGACGAGAAAACAACTGATATGAGGAGAAAAAGTTCATTTATTCTCTCATTTGGTAAAAGGGTAGCTTTTCTTTTGTAAATATATTATTCAACTAAACGTAGAGTGAAATTTTTAATGAAGTTAAAATTAAAAAAATCAACTCAACGAAGAATATAGTCGTAAAAATAGACAAAAAACCGAACTTATGGTAGAATTTAAGCACAAAAAGGAGGAATTGTGTCATGGATAATATAGGTGATAGAATTAAACAAAAAAGAAGAGAACTAGGACTTACTCAAGCTGAATTAGGTGAAAAGCTTAATATCACTGATCGTGCGGTAAGCAAATGGGAACAAGGTGAAGGGGACCCAAATTTATCTATTATTCCAGATATTGCTAAAGTATTAGGTGTTAGCTTGGATTATTTGCTTTTAGGTAAGGAAGAAGAGCCAGCAATTACTTTGGATGATATGGATGCAGAAAAAAGATTATCTTTATTAATTAAAAAAGATGATAATGTTAATTTTAAAAAATATGAATATCAAGCATCTGCTTATGTATTTGGAAGATCTGTTGGCTATCGTAGTGGTGTTTCATTATGTGAACTAAATAAGAAAACATGGTTGGAAATAATAAATAGTGGTGCAAAAAAAATATTCAAACTTTGTTGTGATGAATTGGTAAAAAAGAATACTCAAAAAGTGTGGTCTGCATTTTTGATGTATGACTTCCTTGACGATTTTGTAAAAATGGTTATTGATGTTGATAGAGCAGATGTTTTGGAGTCAATAGGTTTTAGAATTTTTGCAATAGGGAATAAACCTGCAAATTCAAGAGGTAGAGATCCATTTCAAAGTGGGTACGATTTTAAGCATTATATTTTTAATGTTGAAACGTATTTCATTTCAGCTGATACTTTCGAATATATTTTTAAGAAGAAAAAAGAATCGCCTCAGTGCTATGAATACGCGACAACAATGGAATTGCAAATTATGCCATTAGGTAATTCTTATAATAATAGACTTACTTATACATATACTCACCTACATGATTGGATTGTGAAATTTGCTATCCAATATAATGATTTTGAATTAGTCCGCACAATGCTTGGCGAATATAATAAAGAGATATCTAAACTAGAACTTGAACGAAATGATTTCGTAGCATACTCAAAAACTTATGTTTACACAGAATACGCTGTTATTGGTAGAATATTCCATTTCACTAAAGAAGCAATTGAAAGTTTACTTTTAAAGTCTCAAGTGGAGTTGGCTAAAGAATTGATTTCTTTTAATAAGGCTGCGTATAACAAAATAATGAAATTGAAATCTTCATATTCAAAGAATGTTGACGATATCTTCATTATGAGTGAATCAGAGGTGGAGAGATTTATCAAACTTAATAGTGACCTTCCTGAAGAGGAAATGACAAGAATTAAATGCATTAGAAATAAGATTATTATCCCTAATGAAATTCAAAAATTAAGGGATTTGAAGCTTGTCAGAGATATACTTGATCATAATTATTATCACTATTATGAATTTGTGTATGATTCAATAACAAAAGGTAATCTAAAAGACTTATTTGAATTCTTTGTTGATAATGGCTTTGATGATCTTGCAAGATATCTAATGAGAAGTGACCCAGATTTCAATCATCTTCTTTCTAATTCGTGGATACTTTTTAATTTGAAACATGGATATACTACAGGTAGAAATGGAAGCTATGAAGACAATAAAAAGCTTTTAGAAAATCAAAATCAATTGAATGTTAATAATTATGCAATGATTAATTTTGAAGGGAAAAATATCGACACTTCAAGCGAGTGCAGCGTTGTTGATGGTAACCAGATTATTGCCTATATAAAATCTCTAAAAGAAGACATTTATAATTCCGTTGAAAACCAAGTAAATACAGAACTAAAGGAAAAGCAGGATGCGATTGAAAGAACTAAGATTGTCAAAGGACTTGATAAAGAATATTTTGAAGGACTTTTAGCTAAAAAAGGCCTATTTAGTAAAAAGGAACAAAGATTATTCATACTTGATTTATGTTCTTTATTAGACGCAATCTTCAAATTTGATTATAAATGTACTGGTGAAGATTTCTATGAAAGAATGACCTGTTTCTTTAATCGTATGAGTGAACAAGCTCCAAAAAGCCGTGATATGGATGATGGCTGGGGGTACATGGTTTTAGATGACGAATACGAAAATGAAGTCGTTATTCCTGAAAAGAATAGAATTGAACACTTAATGGATATTTTTAACAGGCTAAGAATTCAAAGAAATAATATTGCACATTCAGAGTCAAAGAAGGTTCAAGAATTAAATGAAGATGAGCTTAGAGAATGTCTTGAATTTGCTTTCTCTATTAATAAGGAGGGAAAGTAATTATGAATAAATATCAAAAGTTTATTTTAGAAAGAACTCTTTGTTTCATTTCTAAGGATATGGAAGTGAATGATAAGAAAGCAGTAACAAATTATGTTAATGATGATGAGTTTATGATTCAACAAGATGAAAACTATAACATTAAAAAGCATAATATAATCGTTGGTGGATTAAGCATTGATTCTATTGAAATTGATGGTAAAAAATGCGAAAAAATAGAAACTCCAAAACACAGTTGTTTTGATGATAAAATGAATCTAGCTGTTGTTGACTTTGATAATAGAGCAAAAGAAATAACTTTTAATTTTGCTAATAATGTCACTGAGCCATTAACTTTAAAACTCAAATTTATTGAATCAGATCATGCCTCATTTGATGCTAAAGAAGCTGAAAGTAATCGTCAGAATCTTATGGCGGCTGCAAACATTAAATTAGCAACAGGTGCAGATTTAGTTAATGTTTATTTTCAACCAGTTACAGAAAATTATAGATATACTGTTATAGAATTGTATTTGGCACAAGGAAATTTTGAAAAACAACACATCTCTTCTGGAGTTGCGTATAAATTACCACCAGCAAAATTATTGGGCGGAACTATTGAGAGTTTACTTGGAAAATTTAAAGTTGAAGATGGAATGTTCTTTAAAGCAATTACAGGTCTTGCTAATGGTGTATATGGCGTGAAAATCACTGAATTTGATAAGAGCGAAAAGCCATTATTTTCAAGTGACGTTATGTTCTTTGTTATAAGGTAATAATCTAATGGATGAGAGAGAATTAACAATACAGTTTAATTCGGATATTGCTGAAGGTGATTCAAATGCTAGAATCGCCTTCTATGCAAATATTGGTTTCTTTATTGAAATAGCTCAGATGCTAGAGTTTAATCTAAGAAAGTTAATCTGCTATCACAATTCTGTTACAGAAATTGAAAAAGAAAAAATAACAAAAGAACGTGTTAAAAAGATATGTGATGATAATGATAATTACTACATCAAAACTTACAAAGATAAATTCACTCTTGGGCGTTTGACAAAAGAATTAAGGAATCTTTCTATACTTCTAACTGATGTTCTTGATATTTTTGATGAAATTAATGATTATAGGATTTTAGTTGTTCACAAAATATTTCAAAACAACATCATTGTCGATAAATTCAAAGACTCAAAATATGTAATGGATTATACAAATCAGCGCTTATTACCTATGATTGAGAAAGTAATAAATATAAATAAAATGGTAATAAAGATGATAGAAGCCTATATGGATGATCTCCATAAATATAAAGAAGAAGTTGGACTATCCACGATATAAAACTAGTGGCAAACGATTTGATTTACCACGAAAGGGTGTTTCACTTTTTCGTTAGGGTGTTTCAAAATTTAAGTGGTGTTTCATTTGTATTACTATACTTGTCCTTATACATATAGGAAGTAATGGTTTGATACAATAGTAATTGTTGTAAATGGTATTATTGAAGTGTAGGTTATTGGCCTTCAGAAATGTAGGTTAATGAGCTACACTTTTTCTCTTATATGTTATACTATAACCATTATTAAATGGAGGTAAATCAATATATGAGAAAAGATATTAAAGAGAGGATGATACTAATGAAAAACGATGGCATAAAACCTAATTATGCTGAGCTAGCCAAGCAATACGGGTGTGATTATAGGACAGTTAAAAAGTATTTTGAAACCAAAGAATCAGAGACAATCCCAAGGCCACCAAAATCATCAATATTAGATCCATATAAGACTATTGTTGAGGATAAATTAAATGTTCCTTGTAGTGCAACAGCAATTTATAAATTCATTCAAAAAAAGGGATATAAAGGCTGTTATAGCGTTGTTAAAAGATATTGTAATAAATATAAGGTAGAGCGATATCAAAAGGCTACAATACGCTTTGAAACGAATCCTGGACTACAAGCACAAGTCGATTAGAAAGAGTCCAAACGTCTCACTAACAAAAATGGGGAAATATTTGAAATCAATATATTTCTAATTATTTTAGGATATTCGAGACTTAAATATATTGAACTTACAGTTGATAGAAAACAATCTACTGTATTTCAAGGATTAGTAAACGCATTTAAGTTCTTTGGTGGAGTACCTAAAGAAATATTATTTGATAATATGAAAACTGTTGTAGATCATTCAAAAAGCGAATACAACAAGCCTGCAATAAATTCTACTTTTTATGAGTTCTCTAAGGATATGGGATTCGAGGTCATTTTATGCAGAGCATTTAGGCCACAAACCAAAGGAAAGGTAGAAAATCTAGCAAAAATTATGGATAGGCTTGATGCCTATAATAATGAATTTGAAACTTTAGATGAGCTTGATGAAATTGTAAGAGAATTGAATATAGATTTAAATAATGAAGTGTCTCAAGCAACAAATGAAAGGCCCATAGAGCGCTTTAAAAAAGAAAAGGAACATTTGAATAAGCTACCACGAATTGATGTCTTAGAAGGCTTTATAACAAAGCCTATAACCCGCAAAGTTAGTAAAGAATCAATGATTACGTTTGGCAAATCCAAATATTCCGTTCATCCAAAGTATATTGGTAAGCAGGTAACCTTAGAGGTTAAAGCTAATACTTTGTATATCTATTATAGCAAAGAATTAGTTAAAACACACATAATTTCTAAAGAATATTTGAATTACACCAAAGATGATATGATAGAAATTTTAAAAACTGACGCATTCAAACATAAAGACGATAAATTCATAGAAGATTTTATCGATGAAAATATGGCTATATATGATAAATTAGGAGGTTAATCATGAGCTCATATGTACAATTAATAAACAATTTGGAACAATTAAAGCTAACAAAAATAAAAGAATATCTTCCAAATTATTTAGATGATAATATTAATAACAATCTTTCAGTTGTAGATATATTAAAGGAATTAACTGATAAGGAAATAGAATTTAGAGAGGATAGAGCAGCACAAATAAACCTTACTATTTCTAATTTTCCATATCATAAAACAATTAATGACTTTGACTTCAATTATCAGCCCAACATAAATAAAAACCAAATTTTAGATTTATGTAGTTTAAGATTCATTGAAACAAATTCAAATATTCTTTTTATAGGTTCAAGTGGTGTTGGTAAAACTCACCTGGCCACTTCCATAGGCATGGAAGCTTCAACAAAGCGTATAAGCACATACTTTATTCATTTTAATGATTTGATGACCAAAATAAAAAAAGCATATCAGAAAAACAGACAAGAAGCTGTAATTAAGCATTACTCGAAGTATAAGCTACTGATTATTGATGAAATTGGTTATTTACCAATAGAAAAGGAATATTCAAATATATTCTTTCAATTAATCGCTGCTAGATATGAAAAGAAATCAACCATAATAACAACAAATCAACCATTATCAAAATGGGGTGAAGTATTTAATGATAATACGATAGCAACAGCAATCATTGATAGATTAGTTCATCATTCATCCATAATTAAAATTACTGGTAGATCTTATAGAATTAAAGATATGATTATTGATGAATCTGATTTAGATGATAAAGACTAATAACCTACATTTTTAAAGGCCATAAAACTACATTTTTTAATTGACATTTACAATTGTTGTTTCAAACCTTTTTTTGTGCTTAAATCCGTAGTTCTAATCCGTACATAAGTATATTGAGACTTAATTTAAGGTCTAAATTTGTGAATAGGCAAATAAAGTTATTTAGCACAATACACTTTTATATTAGTATTTACATATAATTTGGTAAATATAAGAATCCTGATTAAATCAGGGCTTTAGTGTTGCCATAAGTTTTTTAGATACTTATGGCTTTATTTTTTACCGTAATATATTACACGCTTACCAATGAAAAAAGAATAAATGTAAAAAGAAAAGGATTGAGTCCAATTCAATATAGACAACAATCCTTATCACAATTACAATATTAAATTATCTAATCCAAATTATTGGGTACCCAACACAAATAATTACGATTTTTTTATAAGTGTCCTTGCATATTAAAGAGACATCTTAAAATCATCGCCTAAAACATAATGATAATCCATGTATTTTTCGATGATATCCCTATCCTCATCCCTCAATATCCTAGCTACAGTGTTTCGATGTGTGACATCAATCTCATTCCCATGAATATCCTTGCTACCATATTCCCATAATCTTGCCTTTTTAGAGTCACCCTCAATAGGCCCATATCCGATATCTGGAACATGGTTCAGAGTGCAGTTGATCAATACGCATTCGCTGTCCGGATAACTGATTCCTTTATTGTCGGGAAGTCTTACGATCGTAGCATCATCATCCAATCCGTTGAACATGCAGTTGACGAAGACATTACCGTGGTTTTCTTTGCCGTTTCTGATCCACATGAAAGCACCCTTGCTATTCAGTGTCGTATTCTCAAAGAAAGCTGGTCCTCTACCTAGAATCGTATCCCCCTCTCCATCGATGATGCAGTTTCTGTAATAGGCGGGACCGTTGGTCTGAAGCGCATCCCCGCTACCTATGATATGGATATTCTCAAAACAGTTATCGTATCCGTTGACAAGAAGACCCTCAGCCTGACCATGCAGATCCGTCTTTACGGTTAGATCTCTCATCACGATACCATGACAATTGTCCATAAAAAACGCAGCTCTTCTTGACGGGAAGGTTCCTACCTTTTCATTCGTCTTCACATATTCCGGATGGGGATTGAATACCTCATTGTTGGCATAATGGATCAAGACACCGTCCTTACTTTCTCCGGTGATGACGATATTGCTTTTGTTCCTGAAATAGACCAATTCCTCATATTCACCGTTTTTGATATCGACGAAGTATTTCACATCTGAAAAATCGGGAATATTGTCGATTGCTCCCTGAACCGTATAGAAATCACCATGATTCTTATCGACGACAAACCTGTTTCCGATAGGTCTTTCTTTCTTCGTGGAGAAGCAGAACCCGTCTTTATGATTGATTCCATCAAAACCATCGAATACCTCTTTATCGATTAAGACATAATATTTATGCCCGTATTCTAAAAGATTATGGTGGAGCTGGATCATCGCTCTATCATCTTTGATGATGACAGGATAGAAATGGAACCCTTCCTTAAACCCACCGATAATCGTCAGCTGATAAGGATCTGGAGAACTCATGTATTCCATGGATAGACTCCCGGCCTTCGTATTCTTATTCGTGATGTTTTCACTCTTATATTGGTAGCCTGTAGTATATTTAGCCTCCGGATTTTTTCTCGGAGCTGTAGGCCCAGAAGGAATACTCAGATCCAATTCATCCACAAGCTCATCGGTATCATAATCATAGATTCTGATGAAACCCTTTTGATTTAGAACTGGCTTTGTATCGAACTCAATCATCAGAGTGACATCGATACAAATGTCACTCTGATGATTCATAGGATAAGTACTTATTGTTTTCATATAAATTTCCTTTCTAACAGATTTATTTCTTTAATGATGACTGATAAAGATCTTATTCATTTTCGTTCCACCGTAAAATAAAGTATAGAAAACTATAGAATTCATATACTTTAGCCCTTACGGTTAGGCTTTTAGAGATTATAATTTCATTCTATTCTCCAATTAATAAAGTCTTACTATTTTGGGTATACATAAAACTAACTTATAATCTATTTAATATTTTTTATATCCCTTTACGCAACAATTATATTATCCTTTGGTAATATAATTGCCTTAAAAGAACAACTTATCTAATTTATAGTTTATCAATAAATCCTTGATATCTTCTTGCTATTACAAAGCTTGCTGCTTGATGAATAGTCATTTTTCTGTTTTTGGCATATTTTTCATATCCTATTAGGCTTGTATTATAAGGATTAACCTTATTTAATGATACTTGCATTTTATGACATTTATTTTCTAATCTAAATATATATCTTGAATAATCAAGAGTATGAATCATCTTATTATATTTCTTTTCATTTTTTTGATTTGATCTTCTTAACAATCGTCCCTTTCGGCTTCAGGGCTAGAATCTCTGGTGGAATGGTGTAGTTTCCAATGACGTTTTTCCTATACATATCGTGTACATAACAATTATACCAAAAATCGTCGTTGAACGGAAGCGGAAACCAAAGAAAAAGGGATTTTTCAGCCCTTGCAAGGTCATTTCTTACCTCGGAATTCGATTTGTGTACCTAATTCATCGATTCGCCATGATATAGCTTATGGCGTTTTACAATTCTCTTGTTGATCGAATTTTCATAATATGGCGAAAGCAAAGTCACGATATCGCCCGCAACGGCGATATCCGTCCAAGCCTTGATGGTGTTTTTGTTAACGCCGATTGTCTTAGAAATATTGTCCGGAATGAATTCCTGTCCCGTCAAAGAGGTCAGAACACGAAGCAGATTCTTGAATTTGACTTTGTCCCTCAAAGTAATCAATTGAGAAATATCCCTGTCTAAATAGATTTTCACATAATTCGAGAAACTAGTTATACCAATTAAGTATTAATCATCAGAAAAGTGGTATACTCTTCAGAGCTAAACATTAAGACTTCCGTGACTGTGGTAGGCAAATGTTTAGCGACTCCTTGTCTGCCATTGCTTCGGAAATCTTAGGAGTCAGAATCCATGGTTGGAACTAAAGTCTATCCGAAGTTTTTGGCACTGGGTAGATCAAAGAGGGATAGGAAGAGAAACGATGAACTTGAGGATATCTATGACCGCTGTTCATACTGCCATTCGAAGAGCATAAGACGTTACGGATTCATTCCTTCCAACCACAGGAGAAGATACTAGTGCAAGGAATGCCATAGGACCTTGCAGGATCCTACGGAACGATATATTACAGAGAAAGACTTAATCAGAGTGAAATAAGGACGCTTCTTGACAATATCGTCTTTTAACTACCGTAATCGCCTCAGTCAAACAACAGCTATCAACATGTATCTTCTTTGGTAACTCGATCAGCATTTGCTGCAAAAGAGCTTAAATGGTGCATTAATTATCTAAAAGAGAAAAACGGTATCAATTCATTTGTGAATCTTGATGATGAATCTGCGTTTAGAGCTTTTCAAAATATTACTATTGTATTAAAATAGTTAATCATAGCCAAAATAGTATAATAAGGTGCTGTAAAAAAATAAACAGCTTCTAAAAATAAAAAAGAGGT